>JADMIO010835364.1_pt1 | contig 50124 bp, 38 predicted proteins | sample 8958161 | NCBI WGS metagenome assembly JADMIO01 (sample SAMN16585339, study PRJNA669376) | soil metagenome | isolation source: Crop rotation soil | place: USA: Cullars Rotation, Alabama | collected 2011
CTTTCCCAGTTGCTGCAGCGAGCGATCGACGCGCCGATTCGCCAGAAAAAGATCGGGGAAGAAGCGCGGATGAACCGTTGAGCGACGATTCCGCCACTGAGTTCGGATCGTGAAGACGCTCGCCAGAACTACAGTCGTTGCCACATTAGCAAGCAGTGTCATGTCGGCCCAGGTTCCGCTCGACAGTGTTCGCGCGCTGGCCGCCATCAACCGTGATGTTATCCGTCTTGGCCGGAACGGTGAATCGATCTGGCCAGGGTACCGTCCTGATACGATTCCCGTCGCGTATGTATTCCCGCAACAAGGAACCGCGCTTTTCAATTGGAAGGGCGCTTTGCCGCCCGGCTACGAGACTGTCGCGGCGGTGCCCAACGTGGCATGGCTCAATCGTCAGAACATTGCCGCGGCGAGTACCGGAATCTCGTTGTCTGGTCGAAACGTGGCGCAGGACACAGTCAACGCACTTCGCACCGAGGTGGTGTTGCCGGTAGTGTTTCACGAAGCAATGCATGCGTTCCAGCACGCAGTCCAGAAACCAGGTGCGCGGTTCGGCCAGGGCGAAAATTCGTTCTATGTCGCGAGCTATCCCATCTTTGATACGCGAAACGAGTCACTGTGGGCAGTCGAGGGACGTCTGCTCAGTGAAGCGCTCAGCGCCAAATCGCTCAACACCAAGCGCGAGCTGGCGCGTGAATTCGTCGCCGTGCGCCGCCAGCGAGAACAATTCCTGGACGCCAGCTATTCCGAGTTCGAGCAAGCGAGCGAGCTGAATGAAGGCGTCGCCGAATACGCGCTGGTCCGCGCGCTGCAATTATTGGCGGCTGACAATCAGACCGCAGCGGCAACTCGCGACAGCGCGCGGGTGATACTGGCGAAGCGGATCAGGAATCTGGCCGAGCTAACTCAGAATGCGACCCAATCGTTCCGACTGCGATTCTATCAGACGGGTCCGGCGCAGGCGCTGCTGCTCGATGCGATCGCAGGTCCCGGCTGGCAAGCCAGGCTAATGGCAGAAAACCAAACGCTTCAGGACGCACTGGCAGAGGCGTCTGGTCTCGACAGTCCGCGCTACTCCGCGTTCCACAACGCGGTCGTGCGAGTGGACACGGCGCAGGCACTGCGAGATGCATCGACTCGAGTCGCAAGATTGGTCGCGCTGCGCAAGCATCAGGTCGACAGCGTGCTTTCCGCGCCCGGCGTTCTCGTCGAAGTGTCCGCCCACGAGCTTCCCGGCAAGGACTTCAACGCTTGCGGGTTCGACCCGCAGAATCTCCTTCAGGTCTCGCCGACGGTGCAGCTGCAGACACGATGGTGGAGACCGTGCGCCGGCGGAGTGTCGGCTGAATTCTCGGTGCCGTCGGTGCATGACGATGAGGCAGGAACGGTTCGCGCGATTGTCGGCGCCTTGTCGGAGATAAATGTGACCGTCGCCGGGAAACCTGTAACGCTCACCAACGGACTGCAGATCGATCGCGCTACAGACTTACATCTCGCGGCACCGCGAGCGAGCGTCGAAGCCAGGATCGCACGCTTATCGTTCGATGGTCGCACGTTGAGGATTACCGGGATTCCCCCGAGCTCTTAGATCGCACGCCCCACTTTGTTTCCATATTTTTCGGGTGCTGCGATCAATCTCAACATCCCCCAAAATGAAATCAGCGCCCGTCTTCGCACTTTGTCTCGCCAGCGTGGTCACGCCGCTGGCCGCCCAGAACGATCTGCGCCTCATTCCCCAGCCGCGGGAGATGACCGTTGAAGGCGCAGCGATGCCGGTCGCCAAAGGCATTACCATCAGTCGACCGAGCAACGCCGAAGATCGATTTGCAGCGTCAGATCTAGCGACCGCGCTGAAGGATCGCGGCATCCGCGTAGTGAATGGCGACACCGGCCCTGGCACGCATGTCGTGCTGATGCGCGCCGACGCTGCCAGCGCGAGGACTCTGTTGCGCCGACATTCATTCAGCTTCGACTCCACGATGCACGATGAAGGTTACGTCATCGTCCCCGATGGTAATCGCCTCGTCGTGATCGGTGCGACCGCGGCCGGAGTTTTCTACGGCGCCCAGACTGTGAAGCAGCTCGTGAGCGGCGACGGAGATCAGGCTCGGCTCCATCGCGCGACGATTCGCGACTGGCCGGCGATGCGCTACCGCGGATTTCACGACGATATCTCGCGCGGACCGGTGCCGACACTCGACTTTCAGAAGAAGCAGGTCCGCACCCTTGCTGCGTACAAAGTCAACTTCTTCTCACCGTATTACGAGCACACTCTCGCGTACGAATCGAACCCGCTGGTCGCGCCTCCTGGCGGCGCGATGACGCATGCTGACGTGAAGGAGCTCGTCGCATACGCTGCGAACTATCACGTCGACATCATTCCCGAGCAGGAAGCGTTTGGCCACCTGCACCATCTGCTCAAGTACGAGATTTACTCGCCGCTCGGAGAAACGCCGCACGGTCACGTACTCGCACCAGGCCAACCGGGATCGCTGCCTCTGATCCGGCAAATGTTCGCGGAAATCTTTTCGCTCTTTCCGAGCCACTTCGTGCACCTCGGCGCCGACGAGACTTTCGAGCTCGGTCGCGGACAGACCGCCGAGCGAGTGAAGACTGTGGGGATAGGGAGCGTGTATATCGATTTCCTGACGCAGATCGTGAACGCGCTCCGTCCGAGCGACAAGAAATTCCTGTTCTGGGGCGACGTCGCCTTGAGCTCGCCGGAGCTGGTGAACACGCTCCCGAAAGATCTGATCGCGGTGCCGTGGACTTACGGCGCGGACACATCGTACGTGCGATTCATCAAGCCGTTCCGCGACGTTGGAATGGAGACCTGGGTCGCGCCCGGCGTCAGCAGCTGGAATCGCGTCTATCCCAACAACGCCAACGCACTCGTCAATATCCAGCGTTTCGTGCGCGACGGCCAGCGACTCGGCGCGACCGGGATGATCAACACCTCCTGGGATGACGACGGCGAGGCGCTGTTCAATCAAACGTGGTACGGCGATCTGTTCGGCGCTGCTGCAGCGTGGCAATCAGGTGAGAGCAGCATCGACGCCTTCGCGTCGAGCTACGGCCGAGTGTTTCACGGCGACCCCACCGGCAAGATCGACGAAGCGCAGCGAAAGCTCGCGGCAGCGCACGCGTTGTTGAGCAACGGAAAGGTCGGCGATGCCAGCAACTATCTGTTCTGGCTGGATCCGTGGAGCGACGAAGGACGCAGCATGTCGCAGCGGATCAGACCTTACACCCACGACCTGCGCATTCTCGCCGAGTCGACGCTGGTGTTGATCGCGCAGGCGGAGCCAGGCATTACGCGCGAGCGCGACGCGATCGAGGCGATGAAGCTAGGTGCGCGGCGAATGGATTTCATCGGCATGAAGTTCCAGTTCGCCGATGAAGTCGTGGCGATGTACGATCGCGCCCGTGACACGACGAGCAAAGCGCCGCAACGGGACCTGGCGGACATCACCGGCGTGAATGGCAGGCTCCAGGATCTGCGTGACGGACTGTCACTGATCCGCGACGAATACGAGAAGGCGTGGCTGCGGGAGAATAGGCCGTACTGGCTGCACAACGTTCTCGCGCGCTACGATCTGGCGACGCAGCTATGGATCGAGCGCGGCGACCGGGTCAATCTCGCGCGGCAGGAGTGGTATCGCAGCCGAAGGCTGCCGCCAGCGGAGAGTATCGGAATTCCATCGAGCATGCCGGGGCTGTCGCCGTACCCGCGATAAGAATTACTGAGCTTTCTAATTCCGATCGTTGAACGGCGCAGGAGCGGGACGGCTCAAATTCATCACCGCGCGTAGGCCGGCAAATTGTTCGCGATCGTCCGGAACTCTGCTTCGGTGAGTGGCAGCATTTTGTGAAACGCTTCCCATCCAGCGCGCGGCGTCTGCGTTTCGGAAGGAGTGTCTGTTCCGTAAAGAATCCGCTCTGGCCCAATCTGCCGAATGCGTCGCGCAACCAGCTGCGCCCGCTTTGGCGAAATCTTCGTCGTGACAGTCGTCGCAGCATCGAACCACAGATTCTTCACGCGTGGGTCGCGAGCCTGAATTGCCTCGGCGAAAACGGCGAGCGCTGAGTCTGCTCTGTCGTCAAGCCGGCCTTCACTCGCCATGTGCGCGATCTGAATCGGAATATCGGGTGCCGACGGAAGCACTTTGTTTAGGAACGTCTCCGCCACCGGCCGTCCGTAGGGTGTCCCGTGTGGGGCGAAGTGAACCACCACGGCCATGCGCCGCTCGTTCGCAGCCTGGAATACACGACGAATCGCCTCGACGTCACTCGGATTGGTGAGGTCGACGCCGGAATTGCCGAAGTGCAGCTTAATGCCGCGATAACGGCCGCTCCTGGCACACCGATCGAGCTCGGCCAGCGCGTAACTGCGGAGCGGGTTGAAGATGCAGAATGCGCGCAAGCGGTCGGGATATTTTGCGACCTGATCGGCCGTCCACTCGTTTTCAGCGCGCACTTTCGGGTACTCGTTCGGTTTTTCGATGCGGCCGTCGCCGAACTGGTATGCTATGGAAAGCACCAGAGCTCGACGGATCCCCGCCGAGTCGAGGAGTGAAATCAGATAATCAACGGTGACGGGCTGCACGGTACGCGGCTCACCCATCGTCAGGGTCTCGGTAGTGATCCGCCAGTGGCCATCGCTGCCTTTGGTAAGAGATTGCGCGACGTGCGCATCCCGATGGCCGGTCTTCAGGTTCGTCAAGTACGATGTGATGAAGGCTGCCGAGCCATTCATTCCGTAACCGATCGGCTCGAGCCCGTACGGCGTATCGGTCGCCCCCACCCACCACTCGGCGATGGAATCACGAGTCTGAATCCACGCCGGGTCGAACGACTGAAGGAACCACGCGTGCTCGACGTAAAGATCCGCGAGGGCACGTTTATCGAGTTCTGACTTGATTCGCGCCTGAACAAAGGCGTTGAGCTCGGGCGGCAACGCCACCTTCGGCGGCGGAATGTCGGACGAATTGAGCGCCGCATCCGGACTGCGCAGATGTTGATGTGCGTCCAGCACCGGGACAAGAATCGTAGAATCCGTCTGCCCGACAACCGGGTGCGGTGTCGCCAATGCGGCGATACCAGCAAGAACCGCTGCCAAAACCTTTTGTCTCATCCGCAAATGATCACAAGGGACAATCCGTTTGCCAATGCATCGGCTCCAGACATGAATTGACCGGCTTGAGTATCCCCTTTTCTTGCCTGGGAGCAAGGCCTCGATAGCGCCCGTACCAGCTTAAGTGATATAGAATCCTTACTGGCGCTCGCCCTCCGTTCACCAGATAATGAGCGCCAGTGAGCACATCGACTGTAGACCTGCCCCTCACCCTGTTCTTCGAATCCATTCAGGGCAGCGACACATCTATCGTAGGCGGGAAAGGCGCCAACCTCGGCGCGCTTACCCACGCCGGTGTCCAGGTGCCGCCCGGCTTCTGCGTCACCACCCGCGCATACGAGCTGTTCACGGCGCAGCTGCCCGACAGTGATGCGCGATTTGCCGAGCTCGAGACACTCGACGGAAACAATGTGGAAGCAGCACGACAAGCAGCGGAAAGGATGCGCGCCGCCCTCGACAAGCTGCCGGTTCCCACGGAAGTCGCCGACGCCGTCAGAACATCCTGGCACTCGCTCGGCGCCGATGATCCACTCGCAGTGCGGTCGAGTGCAACCGCGGAAGACCTGCCAGGCGCCAGCTTCGCCGGACAACAGGACACCTATCTCAACATCCGCGGCGAGGCCGCGTTGCTCGATGCAGTGCGGCGCTGCTGGATCTCTCTGTTCACCGATCGGGCTGTGCTCTATCGCGCGCGCAATGGATTCGGTCATCGCGACGTAGGGCTCGCCGTTGTGGTTCAAAAGCTGATCGATCCCGACGTGTCGGGAATTCTCTTCACGGCCGATCCGGTCAACGGCAACCGACATATCGCGTCCATCGACGCCGGGTTCGGACTCGGCGAAGCGCTGGTGAGTGGACTGATCGAGGCCGATCTCTATAGAGTCGCGAAGCGGGAAGCGGGAGGTGAGAAGCGGGAGTCGCCGCCACGGATTCTTTCGGCGCGGGCCGGAGACAAGAAGTTCGCGATCAGATCCGTTCCTGGCGGCGGGACGCGCGAAGAGCCGCTTCCTGAATCTATGCGCAAAGCTCGGGCGCTGAACGATGAGCAGGTACTGGCGCTTGTCGATCTCGGCGAGCGAGTCGAAAAGTTCTACAAGGGTGTGCCCCAGGACATCGAGTGGTGCATCGCCGGCGGACAGATCTTCGTCGTCCAGGCTCGGCCGATCACTTCGCTGTTTCCGATTCCGCAGTCGCCGGAAGCCGACGGAGGCCTGCGCGTTTTTCTGAGCTTTGGGCACGTCCAGATGATGCTCGACGCGATGCCGAGGCTGGCGATCGAGGTGTGGCGCTTATTTATCCCGGCCGGTAAAGATCATCTGCCGAGGGTGAGCGACCCGCCAAAGTTGAGCGCGTATCTGTTGCCCGCGGCGAGCAGGATTTTCATCGACGTCACTCCCATACTTCGCGTGCGTCGCGCGCGCGACGGATTCCTTCGTGTGATGTCGCTCATGTACACTGAGCTCGGCCGCGCTGTGAAGGCGCTCACCGACCGTCCGGAATTCAACACACACCGCGGTAATCCTTTTTCGCTGGCGACAGCAGTGTTCGCTATTGTCGGGCCGATTATCCGGCGCCTGCCTGTGATCATTCTCACAGGGGATCCGCTGGCACGTGCTCGACGGTTCGATGCAGCGGTCGAGGCAATTCCAGCGGCGGCGGCAGAGCGGATCCGCTCGCGCCAGAGTTTATCCGAGCGCGTAAAGCAGTGCGCGGTCGAGATGAACTCTGCATTCGGCGCTTTACGTCCCTTTCTCGCAGTCATGGCCGCTGGAATGCTTGCGCATCGCCTGATAGCGCGTGCGGCGCGTGGTGACTGGGCACGTGATGTTCGGGGTGAAGTGGACAATCTGCTGCGTGGCCTGCCCGGCAACGTGACGACGGAGATGGATCTCGCTGTCGGCGACCTCACTGATCTCGTTCGTACGAATCGTCAGCTCGCTGCGGCGCTCGACGGTCGGCCGTGGCCAGAAGCGCGTCGCACCTTGGTCGATCTCGATCACGGCGAGGAATTCATCGCTGCGTTCGACAAGTTTCTCGATCGATATGGCGTCAGAGGCGCGGGCGAGGTGGACATCTCGCGGCCGAGGTGGCGCGACGATCCCTCGCTGTTACTGCGAGTGATTGCCGGAGGTGTATCCGGAGAGGTTGGCGCGCACCGGCGTCAGCATCGCGCGCAGGTCGAAATCGGCAACACCGCGCAGACTCGACTTGTAGCAGCAGCGCGGCGCGGGCCGATGGGGATCGCGAGAGGGTGGTGGATCTCGCGGCTCTGTCGCGTGGCGCGCGCCGGTCTAGGACTGCGCGAGCATCCAAAATTCGCGATTGTGCGGCTGATGGGTGTCGTGCGCCCCGAAGTGATCGCCGCCGGAGAAGAGCTCGTGAGTCGCGGACAAATCGCTGACGCGAACCACGTCTGGCACTTGGGAATATTTGAGCTGTCCGACGCGATCGATAATTCGAAGACCGATCTGCACCAGGAGATCCACTCGCGCGTTGAGCAGTTCAAGCGTGACAAGACGCGCCGTCCTCCGATTGCGATTTCCAGTGATGGAGAGATCCCATCGCTGGCGGACGATCGCGAAGGAATCCCTGCCAATGCACTGCCCGGCACCGCCGCTTCAGCGGGCGTCGCCGAAGGAATCGCACGTGTGATTACCGATCCACAGCGAGAAGTACTGCAAGCGGGAGAGATATTGGTCGCGCCGTTCACCGATCCGGGCTGGACTCCGCTGTTCGTTCACGCCGCCGGTGTGGTGACTGAAGTCGGCGGTCTGATGACGCACGGCGCCGTGGTCGCGCGCGAGTATGGAATTCCCGCGGTGGTGAGCGTGGCGTTGGCGACGGAAAAGATTCACACCGGCCAGCGGATTCGAGTCGATGGGAGTCGTGGTTTCGTAGAGCTATTGGGCGAATAGCGCGGCCCAGGTGGGGTGGCTGTCCGGTCAGCGAATTTTTCTGTGGCGAATCGCTGAAGCCATTCACACATTTGGGGGAGCTCATCAGCAAATGGCCGAGCGCCCTGGCCCGATATCTATGGCGAAAAACCTCGAGTTGCGAATCGCGTTGCTGATCTCGGCCGCATGCCTCTTGGCGTGCGGCGGCGGCGGAGATTCCACTGCCCCGCCACCGCCCCCTCCGCCGCCGCCAACTACAGGAACGCTCGCAATCAGCATCGTCAGCACCGGCGTCGATTTCGACGCCGACGGCTTTGTGCTAGCTGTCGATAACGACTTTCCGCGCGGGATTCCGGCGAACGGCAGCCTGAGTCTGACGGTGGGGCCCGGCACCCACACCATTGGGGTGAGCGGAGTCGCATTCAACTGCGACATGACTGCGCCGACAACCGCCGATGTGACGGTCGGCAAGAGCACCGCCGTCGCTTTGCGTGCGACGTGCACGCCTTATCTGAGCAACGCCATCGTCTTCACCAGTGAACAGTTCGGTCTTCCCGAAATCATGGCGATGCGTCCCGACGGTACTCGGCGCGAGCGTCTCACCACCGATCAAGTATCGTATTCTGCTCCGGTGGTATCGCCCGATGGGCAGTCGATCGCAGTCGCGGCGTACATCGACGGCGGGTGGAAGGGCATCTATTTGCTCGATCGTTTCGGAAAGAACCGCATTAAGCTGGTTGGCAATTCCAACTTCGATGGTTCGCCGGTGTGGTCGCCGGATGGGACGAAGATCGCTTTTCGGAGCACTCTGCCGAGCCCGTCCGGCGACTATGGCCGCATCTTCATCGTCAATCGCGACGGCACCGGACTTCGTCAGGTGAGTCCGGAGGTTGCGCCCACCGATTACAAGTACGACGACAGCCCGTCGTGGTCGCCTGACGGTGCGCGACTGGTATTTACGCGCAGTGGCATTTTGCAACTGATCAACGCTGACGGGACCGGCCTCGTTTCGACGGGGGTCACGGGCGGGAGCCCATCGTGGTCACCGGACGGAACCCACATTGCCTACGAGCATTAGCGGCGGATATGAGGGATTGTTCGTGATGGATGGGAGCTTCACCTCACACCGCCTCACGACGCCAGTTCAGGCTGACCAAATGCCCCGCTGGTCGCCTGACGGAACTCAGCTCGTGTTCGCGCGAGTTGACGCCAACAACTTTCAGGTCTACAAGATGAAGGCTGACGGCAGTGAGGTGACGAAGCTCAGTACCGTGACTAACTCCGAAGCATTTCCCACCTGGACTCGAAGCTTCTAGAATCGCCTCGTGAAAGCAGTTCGTGTTTTACGATACGGTCCGCCGAGCGTTGTCGAGATCGATGACGTGCCGCAGCCGTCGCCGGGTCGTGGGCAATTGCTCGTCCGGGTAGAAGCGGCAGGCGTTGGCAATTGGGACGCGCTGTTTCGTGAAGGCGAATCGAAACTCGAACCCCTTCCGATCATCCTCGGCTCCGACATTTCCGGTACTGTCGAAGCATTGGGAGCCGAGGTTTCCGGATTCAAGCCAGGCGACGAAGTCTATGGCTCGACCAACCCGGAATTCAGCGGCAGGCAGGCGGAGTATGCAGTGCCGCTGGCGGGAATGATCGCGCCCAAGCCGAAGACTTTGAATTTCATCGAGGCGGCTTCGGTTCCAGTGGTGGCGGTCACTGCGTGGCAGATGCTGTTCGAATACGGGAAGGCAGTCGCTGGACAGACCGTACTCATCCACGGCGCCGCGGGGAGCGTTGGCGCTTATGCAGTGCAACTGGCCCGGGAAGCTGGCCTACATATAGTAGCGACTGCCGGCACAGCGGATCTCGACTACGTGCGCGGTCTCGGTGCCGAAAAAGTTTTTGACTACAGGAAGGAGCATTTCGAGGAATCACTCTCTGGAGTGGACGTCGTCCTCGACACAATCGGCGGCGCGACTCAGGAGAAGTCGTTGCGAGTTCTCAAGCCGGATGGAATTCTTGTCTCTGTCGTGTCGGCAGTTCCGGAGGCGGCGCAAAAACAGTACAGTGTTCGCGCTGCGTTCTTCTATGCAGAGGTGTCGACGGCGCTACTGAAGAAACTCACGGAGCTTATCGACAGCGGAAAACTGAAGACAGGCGTCGGGAGTGTGCTGCCGCTTGAACAGGTTCGGTCTGCGCACGAGATGCTTGCAGGTGCGCCGCACAAGCGCGGCAAAATCGTCTTGACCATCGCGAAGACGCCGATCTAAATCACTGCGCTTTGAGCACCACCAGCTCGCCGTACATCATCGGCTTATGAGCCGGCAAATCGCACTCGAAATGGAAGATGCCGGTCGCCCGCGCAACGTAGGTCGCATTCACAGTCTGTTGTGGCGGCATTGCAACCGCGAGGCCTGGCAGGACGAAGGTGTGCGGATCGTCCTCGGGATTGATGAGTGTAAACCGCAAAGTATCCCCCTCGAACGCAGTCACGTGATCCGGCACGTAGGCGTAGACCTCTTTCCCGTCCAGCACTCCGCCTTTGCGGAAGTCGGCGCTGAGGAATGGGTAAGTCGTCGCTAGCTCCCTGGTGAGCAATGGCACCGCCGTGACGGTTACATCTCTGATTTGCGGGCGATAGTGCGACGGGCGTCCGTCACCTTCGCAGGCTGCCAGCGCACACACAAGTCCAGCCAGAAACGCGGCGCGCGTTATTTCGTACCTGAACCGATCTTTCCATGCGCTCGCCATATTACAGTCTCCATAATCATGTGCGTTGAGCATAACCGATTAGGTGAGACGATGGTGCCAGGCCGAGAATCCTCGGCGGGCCACGCTTCCTTGTGAACATCCCTGACGATCCGTACGACTTCGACCGCTTTGTACGCGCGCAGGAGCCTGACTACGCACGGGCATTGTCTGAGTTACGTGCCGGACAGAAGCGGTCGCATTGGATGTGGTACATCTTCCCGCAGATACAGGGACTCGGCGGCAGCGCGATGTCGCGTCGCTACTCGATAAAAAGCGAAGCCGAAGCTAAGGCGTATCTCGAACACCCAGTGCTCGGCGCGCGATTGCGGGAATGTTTCGCCGCTGTGAAGAACATCGAAGGCCGGTCGGCGCTGGAAATCTTCGGATCTCCTGATGATTTGAAACTTCGATCTTCGGCGACCTTGTTCGCCGCGGTTTCGGACGACGCCGTGTTCGAGGATGTTCTCCAGAAATACTTCGGCGGTGCGCACGACGAGGCGACACTTCGTCGACTCCAGGGGTGAACACCGTCAGTGCCCGCTACGTCGCCCGCATGACCCGGTATCTCGCGGTGGCGAGCTCGAAAATCCCAAACGCAATGAGTCCGAGCGCGACGACGCCGAAAAGGATCCTGCCTAACGGTTGATGGGCCAGCGCGTCGAGGGATTCTCTGATCCCGCCGGCCTTCGACGGATCATACGTCCACCCCGCTCGCACAAGAAGCACGCCGATCATTCCGAAGACGATTCCGCGCGCAACGATTCCGAAACGACCGATCCGATCGACCCAGGTTTTCGTTTCGTTTCCCGTGGAGGAGAGGTCGAGACGTTTGAGAAACTTGCCGGATGCTGCGCGGAAAAACTGGTAGACGGCGTAGCCGATGACACCCAGCCCGATTGCGATGACGATCCATCTTCCGCCCGACACTGCGAGGAGCCGGTCGATCACGTTGCGCGTCTGGTTGCCGCTCGAAGCGTCCCTCGACGTCAGAAATTTCAACGTCCAGATCGCCAGCGATCCGTAGACAAGGCCGCGCAGCGCGTCGCCGATGCGCAACGCGATTCCGGAACTGTCGTTGCCTCTTCGCTCGGCGTCGGTGACGGCGCTGGTCAATCGCCACGCTGCATATCCGAAAAGACCGATCATGACGACGATGAGCGCGAACTTCCCGAACGGAGCTTCGCCGATAGTGCGCAACGCGCCGCGAGAATCGGTGGTTCGTCCGCCGATGCCGAGAGCGGCCTCAGTCGCCAGAGCTCCCATGACGATGTACACGATTCCTTTCGCCGCATAGCCGAGTCGGCCGAGACGCACCAGGGCTGAAGAGCCCTGGCGGATTGCAGTTGATGTCATCGAGGGTTTGGTGTCGTCATCGAGCCGAACTTGATCCAACAGGCACGTCCGGCTCGGCGCGCCCGGCTATCATCGCGTCAATGGAGTATCTGCCAGCTCCGGTAAAGAGCAGCGTCATAGCCACGCCGAGGAGCAGAAATTCGAGCTCGAACTTCGAGAAACCGTTCTTCAGCTGCACGAGCAAAATCGCGCCGAGCATGTCGAGCACGAACGCCAGCGCGATCGGTCGCGTCAGAAACCCAACGATGATGGCAACGGCGCCGAAGACTTCGAGCAGTGTGATCAGCGTTGCCATCACGTTGGGCAGTGGAATCCCGACCTGACCGAAGAAGCCGGTGACGCCTCCGATACCCATCTTGAACATCTTCTGGTAGCCGTGATCCAGGAACACCAAGCCGGCTGCAATTCTGAGCACGGCGAGACCGAGGTTTACCTGATTCGGCGACGGAGAGCGAAACAGCTTCATCGAATGATCCTCGTTGATTAAGCGGGAAGTCTTATCGATGAATTCTATCGCAATGGTCGGCGCCGCGTGTCAAGTGGATTCCGGAGGGATGTTCTGATTCAACCGGAACAGATTAGTCGGATCGTATTTCGTTTTGATTCTTACCAATCGCTCCCACGTTCGGCCAGGGTATGCCGAGCGGATGCGACTCTGGCCGTCGTCGCTGAGAAAACCGACGTACGCCCCATTGTCTCGAGGCTGGATCGCGCGCGCAAATTCGCTGACCCACCGCTGCTGTACGCGCCGATCCGCAACTCCGTTGTAGCCTGCCGAGACATTGATCAGCATTGCCTTTGATCGATGCGCAAACGCCGTCGCCTCGGGCGCAACGCGTGACATCGCTCCGCCGAGCACGCGCAGCTGTGCCGCGCGCATCGTCGGAGTTGGCTTTGACAGATACTCGTGCAAGGTTGCGATTGTCTTCCAATCGATCGAATCCAGAAACATCGTTCGAGTAACCATGGTGGGTCGACGGCTCGGACCTTCGGCTGGATACATAGTGACGAACGGACCGGGTTTCACCATGTCGGCAAGCGGCGTTGCAATCGCTCGAAAAGGAGCGATGGCTTGCGCAGCCACCTCGTCGTCACCGGCGAACGCGATGTTTGCGAGGATCACCGGACTACCGTGAACGTCCCTCGACAAGAACGGCAGAGGCGGCGCCAGCATCACGTTCGCGATAGTGGAGAGCTCATCGGGCGACGCGGCCGCCATCGCCACAAACGCAGCGATGGTCTCGGGCGTCGCCGGCAAAATCAGCAGACCACCCGTGAAATGCGGGAGCGGATTGAGACGAAACAGGATGCGAGTGACGACGCCGAAATTCCCGCCGCCTCCGCGAATCGCCCAGAAGAGATCAGGCTCGTTCTCCGAATCCACGTGCCGAATCCGCCGGTCCGCGGTGACGATTTCGGCAGCGAGAACAGAGTCGATGGTCATTCCGAACTTACGCACGAGGTAGCCGATGCCCCCGGCGAGGGTGATGCCGCCGACGCCTACAGAACCGGCGTCACCGAAACCGATTGCGAGACCGTGCTTCGATAGCGCCTCAGTTACCTGTAGTGCGGTCGCACCGGTCTCGACCCACGCTGTGCGTGCCTGGACGTCGATGTCGACCGCCGACATATCGCGGAGATCGATGACGAGCCCGCCGTCCGTCGTGCTGTGGCCGACCGGACTGTGACCACCGCTACGAATCGCCAGCTCATAACCTTCGTCGCGCGCTGCGGCGACCGCGCGCTGCACGTCGCCGACGTTGGCAGCGCGCACGATTGCCGAAGGACGCTTGTCGATGCCGCCGTAAAATACTTCGCGCGCTTCATCGTACTGCTCTGCATCCTGCGGGGTAATCACGCGACCCGCAACGCCCGCGAGGTCATATAGGGATGAGTACTGAGTGGTGGGAAGTGACAACATGACTATACCTATAGGAGTGTTGATTCGTGGTTCACCCGGTCCGCGCAGCGACGAACGCTCTGTCACACTGTCGCTGTCTGCCGGGTCAATTAGTGTGACCCAACGAGAGCGGCGATTGTGACAGCGTATTCTGAATCAGAAAACCGGCAGGACTGGCTTGGCAACCGTTTCGACGATCACCGGGCGCACCTCAAAGCCGTAGCGTACCGAATGCTCGGCTCGGCGAGTGACGCCGAGGATGCGGTGCAGGAGTCATGGCTGCGACTTAGTCGCAGCGAAGGGAGCGGCGTCGAGAACATGCGCGCGTGGCTGACGACTGTCGTCGCACGGGTGTGCCTCAACATGTTGCGGGATCGTAAATCGCGCCGCGAGGAGACATTGGACGCGCCTGGCGCCTCTCCGATTCTCGCTGACGATCCCGACGCCGAGCGAGAAGCGCTGCTAGCGGATTCGGTTGGACTCGCGCTGCTCGTGGTGCTCGATCGACTGAATCCAGCGGAGCGCCTTGCCTTCGTTCTGCACGATCTGTTTGACGTGTCGTTCGAGGAGATCGCGCCGATTGTTCAGCGCACGCCAGCCGCAGCGCGTCAGCTGGCCAGTCGTGCGCGGCGGAGAGTGCAGGGATCGCCCGTGCTTGCAGATTCTGATCTCACGCGACGGCGTAAAGTCGTCGACGCATTTCTCGCGGCAGCGCGCGCCGGCGATTTCGAAGCACTGCTCACCGTGCTCGATCCGGAAGTGGAGGTCCGCACCATCGGCCTTGGCGATGCGCCGCTGATTCGTGGAGCGGATGCATTCGTTGAGCGTATCAGGGCCGGCGGTGCGCGCTTCGCGCGGTTCTGTCAAACCGCACTCGTTGACGGGAATCCAGGAATCGTGGCAGCGCCGCGTGGCCACCTTTTCCGCGTATTGCGGTTCGAGTTCGCTGATGACCGCATCGTGTCGATCGATGTCATCGGCGGCAAGGAACAACTACGCAACTTCGACTTGGCTTTGCTCGACTGAGCAAGGAGGACACAATGAGTAACCAAATTGCAGCCGCAAATAAGGAGCTGGTTCGCCGCTTCTATAAAGAGGTTTACGTCGACTGGAACATGGCGGCAGTGGACGCGGCGGTCTCGCCACGGTTCGTATCCCACGATTGGCCGGAAGGCGCGGCGGGTCCGCGAGCGTTCCGTGACTACTACTCGGCGCTGCGGTCAGCAGTACCCGACGCGCACTATGTGGTTGACGACCTGATTGCGGAAGGCGACAAGGTGGTGGTGCGGTGGAGACTACTCGGTACACACCAGGGCCCGTTCAATGGAATCGCTCCAACTGGCGCGCCGATCACTCTGCGCGGTGTGGCGATCTACCGCGTGGAGGGCGGCAAATTGGTGGAGCGGTGGGTTGTCTCCGACCTGTACGGGGCGTTACACGCCGGCGCGCGACCGAAGAAGGCAGCGTAGGCCTTCGAGGGATCGTGATCACTTGTTGCCTTGGCAGAGGGTGACCGTCCCTTTGTGAGCGGGACACCGGAACGCATCCGCGGTTCCAAACCCAAACGATCCCGCGTCACACAAAGGAGAGTTGTAACAATGAAGAGAGTAGTTCAACTACTGGCCGTGGTCGCCGGATTGGCGATCGCGACGACGGCGCAGGCGCAGCGTTCTTCCGCGCCGATGCGTCAGGGTTTCTGGTTCAGCGGTGGTCTCGGCGTCGGCTCACTCGGTTGCGACAACTGCAACTCGCGTGAGAACAGCCTCACCGGTGATATCTCGCTCGGCGGCACGCTGTCACAGCACTGGCTGATCGGCGTCGGCACTTCGGGCTGGAGCAAGTCGGAGAACGGCGGCAGACTGACCGTCGGGACGCTCGATGCGCGCGTCCGCTTTTATCCGTCGGCGACTGGCGGCTTCTTCCTCACCGGCGGCATCGGCGCCGCGCAGGAGAGAGCGTCGGTCGGCGGCGTTAGCGTCAGCGATAACGGCTACGGCGCACTCGTCGGACTCGGCTACGATTACCGCATTGCCCGTAACACCAGCATCACACCTTACTGGAACGGCTTCGGCTTCAAGAGCGACAACAACGACGCCAACGTCGGTCAGATCGGACTCGCGATCACCCTGCACTAAGCACGACGAGTCTGGCAATACGAAAACCCGCGTCGAATGGCGCGGGTTTTTTTATTGCCGGCACGGCTGGAGCGACGAACCGTTTACCTAGGCTGGCGCGGAGCCAGTTATGGCGTCACCACAGCGGGTAGTCCGTACCTCTCTCGCAGTTGCGTGTAGCCAGAGGCTGTGAGCTGCACCAGCAACGGCTTCCGGGCTGGATCGAGCCATTGCATGATGGCGTGAAGTTTTGATTCGTCGAAAGCGGTGCAGCCGGCGGTGTGGGATTCCGGTCCATTCCAGATGTGCAGAAAAATGCAAGATCCGCGTCCCTTGATCGGCGGCACAGCGTTGTAGCCAACGATGACGCCGATTTCGTACTGCCCGACCGACCGCATGTGCTCGGCGCTGGTCCAATCGACAGCTGAAACCCGAGATTTGTCGACGACTGTGTTGTAGTGAATTGAAGCGGTATCATCTACGCAGTCCGTGGTCGGCAGCAGCTGCACGTAAGGCAGTCGCACGTCTCGCATCGACTCGACGGATGCGAAACCGAATGCGGTGTCGAGGGGAAACATTCCTGCGGGCGCTTTTCCGTCGCCTTCGTGCTTGTGCGGACCATCAGTGGCCACGTCATCGAAGCCGACACCCCAGGCGAGTCCGGTGCGACCAACCACAACTGGAATGGCCGTGTCGACGGGAGTCCACGCCTCAGTCCCAGCAGGCCGCTCGAAACGAGTCAGCGTTCCTGTCGTTGATGTCCAGCTGGGCGTGACGACAACTACCAACTGGCGCGCGCTCTCTATGTCAGGGCGCGGTCGCACGGACGGACGCACGCAACACAATAGCAGTGCTGCCAGCAGTCCACCACAGACCGTTCGTACATGCGCGCTCGCTTGCATCAGAGCTTAAATGAAGAGCGGACGATATTCATGCCCGAATATTGTGCATGACTGGTAGCTCGTAAAGATTAAGAGGAATGATCCCACGCGCCCTGCTACGCGGCCACGCTCCTCGCTTGCTGCTGTTCGTGATGCTGCTGGGTTGGTGCGGCGCGCTGCTCGTGTTCCGCTTCGCGCGAAGCGGATCGCTGGCACTCGGGTTTCTGGCGTGGAATCTCTTTTTAGCCGCGATTCCCGCGGTTGCTGCGTGGCTCTTCGCGCGGGCGATGGGGAAGAACGCGTCGATGGTCGAGCGAGCTGCCTGGTTCCTGCTCTGGCTCGTTTTCCTTCCCAACGCTCCCTACATCATCACCGATTTCGTTCACCTGACGCCGCAGCCGGGCATCCCTCTGTGGTACGACATCGCGCTCTTCGTGTCGTGCGCCGGCACTGGACTGTTGCTCGGCTACACATCGATTGCGGACGTACAATTCGTGATCGCGCGAAGATTTTCCAGCCTGGTGGGTTGGCTGCTTGTGGTCGTCGCGATTCTGCTATCCGCGTTCGGCATCTATCTTGGCCGTTTTCTGCGCTGGAATAGTTGGGACACCGTAACCAGTCCGCGCCAGCTATCTCTCCAGATCGCGGACCGTGTGATGAACCCGTTATCCAATCCGCAAACCGTCGGCGTGACGGTGGTGTACGGTGTTGGACTCTTTCTGGGGTATGTTGCCCTTCGCTTCTGGCAGCCGGCGACCAGTGACAGTACCGCGCTGAATACCGTTGATAGGGCACGTTGAGGCTGCGTCAGAGACCCAGGTTCCTTAGCTGCCGCGCCCGAGTCCGGCTCACCGGAACCCTCCGCCCGTACACGAGTTCGGCTTCGATGTGGCCGCGAGAATCGCGCCTGAAGGCGCGGACATGGTGGAGGTTGACGATGTGTGCGCGATGGACACGCACGAAAGTCTGGGGATCGAGTCGCTCTTCGAGACGCCTGAGCGAGAGGTCCAGCACGTGGCGCGAGCGCTCGGTATGGGCAATTACGTAGTCACCGTCAGCCTCGAACCACCCAACCTCACTCACCAGCAGCGGAATCAGGTTGCCTCCTGTCCTGACGAAGATTCGGCTGATCGGGCCGCTTGCCAGTGCGCCCGTCAAGCGCTCGAGCGCGCCGACGCCTACGGGCTCACCAATCGCGGCACGAATGCGGTGCATCGCCGCGGACAGTCGCGCAGGGCCGAAGGGCTTCAGCAGGTAGTCAACCGCGCCGAGCTCAAAGGCACTGACAGCGTGCTGCGAGAACGCAGTCGTGAAGATTATTAACGGCTGATGCTCGATGCGGCGCAGAACGTCGGTGCCAATCAGTCCAGGCATCTGCACATCGAGAAATACGAGCTCGGGCCGCAACCGGTTGATCGCCTCCACCGCCGCAGCTCCGTCGGCCCCTTCACCGACGACGTCGACCCAATCGAAGTCCGCGAGCATCGCGCGAAGCCCGGCGCGCGCCAGTGGCTCGTCGTCGACTACCAATGTTCGAACTTTCACGCGTTTTTCGCTCCACGCGGGACCACCAGCGTTGCCTCAAAGCCGCCATCTCGCGCGCCACATGTAAGGCTGGCAGCGTCGCCGTATAGAAACGCGAGACGCTCGCGCAAACGCGAAATGCCCGTCCCGACGCCGTTCTGCGTGACACGCGCAGGCACATGATCTGCCTCGTTCCACACGCGCACCTTCAACTCCGATTTTGTGATGGTAGCCGTGACGAGGATTTCCGTCGGTGCAACACGCTGCTCGGCGCCGTGACGGACGGCGTTTTCCACCAGCGTCTGGAGTGAGAACGAAGGGACCCGCTCGTCCAGGAGGTCTGGATCAAGCTCCGACCGAACTCGCAGCCGGTCGCCGAACCGAATGCGTTCCAGCTCCAGATAGCGCGAAACGAAACTCCACTCGTCGTCGAGGGTCACCTCATCGCGGTTCTCCTCCAAGGTCACGCGAAGTAGCGACCCAACCAGCTCGGCTGCCTCAGTAGCGCGAGCTGGATCGACTTGTATGAGCTGCACCACCGCGTGCAATGCGTTGAACAGAAAGTGGGGATGCAGCTGTGCCCGCAACGCCGCGAGTTGCGCTCGCACTGCGTCTGCCTCGATGCGCGCGGCCCGCGCTCGTCTTTCGACTGAGTATCCTATCCCGACTACCACTGCGTAAAGCAGCAGGCTGACCTGGGGCAGCTCGAACGGAAGATTCACCAGTCGCCATAGGGTCCGCGTTTGCGTGAAGCTCCCGGTGTAAAGGCTTTCGAGCAGGATCGACAGAATGATCCACGACACGGCGAACGCCACCGCTCCTACCGCATGCAGCAAGACGAAGCTTATGCGGAATGGGCGCGGCCACGGCGTCCGGCGGACGAAGCGGTACAACACAAATGACACAACTGCGCCGGCGATCAACCCACTTACTGCGGCGGCTGCTTCGCCCGGACTCCACGTTCCGAGAAATCGTGGGAGCAGTAGTATGCGAGGAATCATCCGCGAAGTATGTGAGTGCCGCAGAAGCATTGCGAGGGACACTCACGCCGTTCGACGCTTCCTTTCTACCGTTCGGCGAAAACCCAGCCTCTCGTCGCTGAGCACGCCTTACCATGGGCTCATGACAAATCAATCGACAGTGCTCGAACTTCAGAACGTCAGCCACGTCTACCCTAACGGAACCCGCGCGCTCGATCATGTGACTCTCTCCATTCCGCGCGGCATGTACGGACTGCTCGGCCCAAATGGCGCCGGCAAGTCGACGCTGATGCGGACAGTCGCGACGTTGCAGACGCCGACAGAAGGATCGATTCGCTTCACCGGCCCGGACTGCAGCACAATCGACGTCATCGCCGAGCCCGAGCTTCTGCGCCGAACTCTCGGATATCTGCCGCAGGATTTTGGAGTCTACCCCCGCATCTCTGCGTACGACATGCTCGATCACATGGCAGTGCTCAAAGGAATCGCCGCGAAGGCCGATCGGAAATTGACGGTCGAGACTCTGCTCAATCAGACCAATCTCTGGAGCGTGAGGAAGAAAGGGCTCACCGGATTCTCAGGGGGCATGCGCCAGAGATTCGGAATCGCTCAAGCGCTGATTGGAAACCCACGACTCATTATCGTCGACGAGCCCACCGCCGGCCTGGATCCCGAGGAGCGCAACCGGTTCCTCAATCTGCTTGCCGAGATTGGCGAGAACGTGGTGGTGATACTTTCGACGCATATCGTCGAAGATGTCTCTGACCTCTGCACGCACATGGCCGTGATGGTCGACGGCCGCGTTCGCCTCGAAGGTGCGCCGCTCGAACTGATAAGAGCGACGCGCGGAAAGATCTGGATGAAGACGATCGAACGCAACGTTCTTCCCCGCTATCGCGACAAGCTCGAGATCCTCTCCACACGACTCTTCGCCGGACAGACGATCCTGCACGTACTCTCTGACGAAGACCCTGGTGATGGTTTCGCACCAGTCGATGCAGCTCTCGAGGATGTGTATTTCTCGACACTGCTCCAGGCAAGACGAGCAGCCTGAGGCTCATTCGATGCTTACCAAAATCGCCGGATTCGAATTTCGCTATCTACTGCGCAACCCGTTGTTGTGGGTGGGAGCCCTCGCCACGTTCGCGTTACTCTTCGTCGGCGCCAGCGTCGACGGCTTCGACCTCGGCAACGAGGGCGGCTTGTTGAAGAACGCCGCCTACGCGACGCTCAGGAACTACGTGATGATCTCGGTCTTCTTCATGTTCGTGACTACTGCTTTCGTCGCGAACAGCGTGCTTCGTGACGACGAGACCGGATTCGGACCGATCATTCGTTCTACGGCGATCACCAGACTCGAGTACGTCCTCGGCAGATTCACTGGCGCATTCGCGATCGCGGCTGTCTGCATGCTGGTGGTGCCTTTCGCTCTAGCACTCGGGTCGGTGATGCCGTGGGCCCCTGCCGCGCAGGTAGGACCCAACCGACTCGTCGATCACCTTTACGGCTACTTTCTTGTCGCGCTGCCAAATCTCTTCATCCACGCCGCGCTGTTCTTCGCACTGGCAACGCTGACGCGGTCGATGATGGCAGCCTACCTCTCGGTAGTCGGTTTCGTCGCTGGATTCTTCGTGCTGCAAACAGGTTTTGTCGGTAAGACAGCAGTGGCGATCGCGGAGCCGTTTGCAGGACGCGCGCTCAAGGATGCTGTTCGCTATTGGACTGTCGCCGAGCGGAATGTGATGCTCCCCGAAGTCAGCGGCGGCTTTCTCTATAACCGACTCCTGTGGGTCAGCGTCGCCATCATCGCATTGACGCTCGCATGCGGGGCCTACCGATTCGCAGATCGAGGAATGTCGAAGCGCGAGTGGAAGCGAATGAAGCTCGCGCAGTCGTCATCGGTCGAGGAAAGTCGCAGGGTAGAAGCCGTATCGCTTCCCGCTCCCGAACACGGAGTCAGGGCCCTGCGCGTGCTCCTCTGGATGCGCATGCGATTCGAGGTGAAGCAGGTCGTCCGGAGCCCGGCCTTCGTCGTGGTGATGGCGTGGGGTTTGTTCACCACCTGGTACGCTCTCTCAGCTCGCGATTCCATCGGGAGGCCGACCTACCCGACTACCCTGACTCTGATTCCCGTGCTGAAGGATGCGTTCGCGCAAATCCTGCTCGTGATCGCGATCTTCTACGCGGGGGAGTTGGTGTGGCGGGAACGCGACCGCAAAATTCACGAAATCGTCGACGCGACGCCGCTTCCGAACTGGGCGTACGTCGTGCCGAAGACGCTGGCGATGGCGATCGTACTGCTGGCGATCATGCTTACCAATGTCGCCACTTCCGTCATCTTCCAGCTGTCACTCGGATTCACTGACGTCGAGCTCGGCAAATACCTGCTGTGGTATGTGCTGCCTGCTACGTGGGATATGCTGCTTCTCGCCGCGCTGGCGGTTTTCATTCAGGCGCTCAGCCCCCACAAGATCGTCGGATGGGCTGTCATGGTCGCCTTTATAATTTGGCAGTTGTTGAACAAGGCCGTCGATCACAACCTGCTCAACTACGGCGCGAGTCCCGGGATGCCGTTGAGCGACATGAACGGTGCGGGCTCGTTCTGGCGAGGTGCGTGGACACTTCGCATCTACTGGGGAGCGTTTGCCGTTTTGTTGCTGTTGGCCGCGCATCTCCTGTGGAGACGCGGCACCGAGATCCGGCTCAAGCCAAGGCTCAGAGCTGCACGGCGCCGTTTGACGAAGGCGCCGGGACTGGTTGCGGCTTCTGCAGTAGCCGTCTTCAGCGGAAGCGGCGCGTACGCGTTCTACAATATCAACGTTCTCAATAACTACCGCTCGCCGCTCGCGGCCGTTGCGCATCAGGCGGCGTTCGAGAAGAAGTACTGGAAGTACAGTCATCTCCCGCAACCGAGCATCGCGAACATAACGGTCAACATCGATCTGTATCCCGGGGAGCGGCGGGCGGTGACGAAAGGTCGCTACCTACTTCGCAACCTGACATCACAGCCAATCAACGATATCCACGTGCGGCTTGTGGACGATGAGCTGGAGCTGAAAAGCGCAGCGATCATCGGTGCGCGGCTCGAAGAGGACGACCGTGCGTTCGGCTATCGGATTTTCCACCTGGACTCGACCATGCGACCTGGTGAGGAGCGCGTCCTCACCTTCGAGACGCAGCGCTGGCAACGAGGCTTTCGCAACGGCGAGCCGAGCACCAGGCTGATCGAGAACGGCACCTTTCTCGACAACAACGAGCTAACGCCCGTGATTGGGATGAGTCACCAGGGTACGCTCTCGGATCCTGCTGCGCGTCGCGATTACGGATTACCCAAACGCGACGGAAGGGCGAGGGTCGAAGATATTTCCGCGACAGCGAACGCAGTCGATCTTGGTGGATGGACGACGTCCGACATAACTCTGTCGACCTCGGCGGAGCAGACGCCGATCGCGCCCGGTCGAAAAGTTTCCGACGTCATTCGCGGAAAGAGACGCATCGCCCGCTTCGTATCGGAGGCGCCAATTCGCGAACGCTTCTCGATTCAGTCAGCTCGCTACGTCGAGCAGCATCGTCAGCATGCGGGCGTCGATCTGGCAGTCTACTTCAATCCCCTGCATGCGTGGAATGTTGACCGGATGCTCGACGCACTCGGCGCATCGCTAGACTACTACCAGGCGAGCTTTGGTCCGTACCAATTCAGCCACGTGCGGATTGTTGAATATCCAGGCTACACGAACTTCGCCGAGGCCTTCGCGGGCACGATTCCCTATTCGGAGACGTACGGATTCGACGCTGATCTCCGAAACCCCGAAATCATCGATCACGTCACGGCGACAACCGCTCACGAACTGTCCCACCAATACTGGGCACACCAGATAACCGGCGCGGACATGCAGGGCTCGATGGTGTTGTCCGAGACGCTTGCCAACTACTCCGCGCTGATGATGTTGAGGAACATCCGCGGCGCGAACAAAATGCGTCGCGCGCTGCGATACACGCTCGATCGCTATCTTGGCTGGCGCGCGGTTGGATCGGGTGAGGAGCCACCACTCGAGCGTGTCGAAACGCAGTCATGGATCGGTTATCACAAGGGTGCGCTCGCGCTGTACCTGCTGCAGGAGCACATGGGCGAAGAAGCGGTCAATCGCGCGCTGAGGAATCTGTTGCAGCGCTACAAGTTCAAGGGCGCACCGTACCCACGCTCGCTCGACCTCGTAGAAGCGTTGCGCGCCGAGGCGAGGACCACCGAAGAGCACGACCTGATTACGGATCTGTTCGAGCGAGTCATTCTTTACGACCTGAAGGTCACCAAGCCGACAGCCGTCCGGCGCCCCGACGGGAAGTGGGACGTCACCGTTCCGGTTGAGGCGAAGAAGTACTCCGTCGACGAGCGAGGCGTAGAGACGGAGACGGCGCTCCATGAACGGATCGAAGTTGGCCTTTTCAGCGCGGATCCCGGCAGTGAAGGATTCGATACCAGGGACGTCATCACCATGCAGCGCCAGCCAATTCACTCGGGATCGCAGGTCGTGAGATTCGTAACGGATCGAAAGCCGACGCACGCTGGCATCGATCCGTACATCTACTACATCGACCGAAATGCGGATGACAACGTGCGCGGTTTACAACAGACGCAAGGGAGTCACGTTTCGGTGGCACGAGGAAGCTTCAGAGTGAACGTTGAACCGCGCCCCACCTCGCTCGTCACGGTGAGATCACCGCCCATCGCGCGCGCCAGCTCACGACTCGTCGCGAGTCCCAACCCGACGCCTTGCTGCTGTTCCTCCGCGCTGCGACCGACTTGAACGAAAGGCTCGAACACTGAAGCCAAGCGGTCAGCTGGGATTCCGCGGCCAGTATCGATAACATCTATCCTGACATTGGAATCGTCGGTGCTCCAATCGACGGTGATCGAGCCGATGGCGGTGAACTTTACGGCGTTGGTGAGGAGGTTCGTGAAGATCTGAACCATTCTCTCGCGGTCTGCGCGAACTCGAGCTCCGTCCGGTCCGGCATTAACTACCAGAGACAGACCTTTCTTCGCCGCCTGCAGCTCGATCATCGCGGCGGCCGCCGAGAGAGTTTCGCTTACTGGAAGATCGGAGATCTGGAGCTGAACGCGACCTGCCTCGATCTTGGCAAAATTCAGGATGTCGTTGATCAGCGTCAGCAGGTGATTTCCCGCGCGGCGGATACGCGCCATCGCGTCGCGTTGACCGTCATTTATAGGGCCATAAACTCCATCCGCGGCGAGCTCGGCGAAGCCCGCAATGGCGTTGAGCGGTGTGCGCAAATCATGCGACATCGCAGCCAGGAATTCACTTTTTGCCTTGTTGGCGCGCTCGGCTTCCGCGCGCGCAGCCGCGATCTCTCGCCGCGCAGAGACCTGTGCAGTTACGTCCACTGCATGTACGAGAACTCCGAAAGTCGTACCGCTCACGTCCTTCAGTGGTTGATACACAAAGTCCACGTAGCATTCTTCCGGCACGCCATCGCCGTCGCGATCGAGAGGAATCGGGCGCTCGCGCGCCGAATAGACCTCTCCCGACGCGTAGACCCTATCGAGCAGGCCGAAGTATCCCTGGTCAGAGAGGTCCGGGAAAACTTCGTGCACCGACTTGCCGATCAAATCCTTTTTGCCAACGAGCTCGCTATAGAAGGAGTTCGCAACGGTATAAATGTGGTCCGGTCCTTCGAGCACCGTGATCGCGGCCGGCGCCTGCATGAAGACTTCGTAAAGTCTGGCGCGCTCGGCCTTCGCTTCGGCCAGTGCGCGGTCGCGCGCGACCTGCGCCTCGCGTAGCTCGTTGATGTCGGTGCTGGTGCCGAACCACCGCACGACGTTGCCATCAGCGTCGCGAATGGGCTGCGCCCGTGACAGGAACCAGCGGTATTCGCCATCCTTGCGACGCAGCAGGAACGTGTCCTCCCATGGTTGTTGCTCGTCCCATGCCCGCCGAATTCCGTCGACTACCTGTTGTTGTTGATCGGGATGGTGAAAGGTGCACCAGCCCCAGCCGGCCGCGTCCTTTAGCGCGGCGCCTGTGTACTCGTACCAGCGTTGATTGAACCAGTCCCGCTCGCCGGTGGCGTTCGCCATCCACGCCAGCTGCGGAATGGTTTCCGCGAGCGCGCGAAACTGTTCATCCTGCGTGCGACGCTCGGTAACGTCGACACAGGCTCCGATCAGGTAGTGCGGTTTCCCGTCATCACCAAAGACAGGCTTTCCCTTGTCGACCGCCCAACGCATTGTGCCATCAGGGCGAATGATTCGAAACTCTTCGTCGAGCTCGACACCCTCCACTGCACACCGCGTGGCTGCATCAATTACTCGTTGACGGTCTTCGGGATGAATGAGTGACACGAAGAGCTCGAAGGAGCCTGTAGCCTTCGCGGGGTCCACTCCAAACAATTCGTACAGTCCCTGATCGGAATCGACGACGTTGGTTTGCATATCCCAGCGCCATGTACTGGTCGAGGACGCGCTGAGCGCCGCACGCAGTCTCTCCTGGCTCGACCGCAGCTCTTCCTCGCTCGAGCGCAAAGCAGATTCCTGTTGCTTGAGCACCGCGGCCAACTGCTCAGCGGCTTCGCTGCGCGCCTTGAGCCAGGTGACCGCGCGCGCGGCGACGATCACGTTGGCACCGAGTGTTGACGCGGTCTCGGCGAGGAGCAGATCTGCGTCGGTCGGCTCTCGCGGCTCGCCGTAGTACATCGCGAACGTGCCGAGCACTCGTCCGTCGGGTCCGAGGATAGGTGTTGACCAACAGGCGGCGAGACCAAATGGCAACGCTGCGGCGCGATAATTTGCCCAGAGAGGATCACTCGCGATGTCCCGCACGATGACCTGCTGGCCGCGATAAGCCGCCGTTCCGCAAGAGCCCGCGACGGGGCCGATTCGCTCGCCATCAATGAGCTTGCAGTACGCCTCGGGCAAATTGGGGGCGGCACCGTGGCGGAGTGTCATGCCGTCGTCATCCAGCAACAGCACCGAGCCTCGCATCCCGGGCGCCACACGCTCGATGAGTCGAACGAGGTTATCGAGCGAACCGCGTAGGCCGGTGCCGGCGGGGTCCGATGGCGAGCTGCTCGCCGCGGAGACCTCACGCACGCGCTCTCGGTGCGAGCGCGTCGATGCTTCGTCGTCAAGCATCTTCACAAAAGCTTCCTTACTAGCCCTGCCTTTGAGTTACATCGATGGCGACTCTTTGTCCATGACCATGGGTTCAGGCGTCGGAGGTCGGGACGCTAGTGTGCAGTGTTTAACGTTCCGTCATGGCGAATCTGGCAATCGCGTCAACAGGTTTTTATCCATCCCTCTCAACGTCTGCATCGCGAAACCCGTGATTCTGTTGTGTGAATCACGCCTGATTTCCGCGATCGTCGATGTGTTGTCGAAAAAGAGCTTGTCGGTCGCGTAGGGCGTGAGACTCCACTTCGGACCGCCCTGCTTCTGGTACGTGAGCTTGCCGTTCTCCACCTTGATGACCACCTCGGTGTTGTTGCTGTCCCTGTATGATCCGGCGTACGACTGAAGGACTTCAGGCGGAAGCGAAACGGGTCGGATATTGAGAGGCCGACCGATTGCGGCGGCAGCGATGTCGGTCGCAATCAGTTCCGGAAGACGCTTGCCGCGCGAATTCAAAAAGACGGCGACCAGGAGGTCTTCGCGAGGAAGATAAATCGCGTGACTCATGAAGCCGCCCATGTTCCCGCCGTGCTCCACGACGCGACTGCCCTGCAGCTCGCCGACAAACCAGCCGTAACCGTAGTAGGTGGCGGTACCGTCGCGGAGCGGCACGGGAGTCCACGCCTTCTCGAGCGTCGACCTGCTGATGAATTTTCCCCCGAGCAAGGCGCGGTTCCATTTGAGAAAATCCTCGGCGGTCGACTCCAGGGCACCGGCGGCCCACGCAACCTGAACGTTCGGATTCACAGCGTTCTGGAGCCCCATGCGCGTGAAGAGGTAGGGAGACGCGCGATTCGGAACGATCCTGGTGTCGTCACCCCAGAATGAGTGATCCATCCCGGCAGGCTTGAGCAGCGTTGCCTCGATGAATTCCGGCAACGGTCCGCCCGTGACTTTCTCGAGGATGTAGCCGAGGAGCTGGTAACCGGAATTGCTGTATGACCAACGCGTACCCGGTGGGAAATCGAGCGGCTGGTCCTTGAAGGTGGCCATCACCTGGTCTGCGGTCAGCCACCCGCGACCCACCGCGAGCAAACTGCCCACGCTTTTCGCGTTTGGAACGCCGGACGTGTGCGTCAGCAACTGTTGAATGGTGATGCCCTTGAGCGCGGCCGGAAAATCCGGCAAGAACTTCCCGACGGTATCCGTGAACGCGAGCGTCCCTTTCTCTATTTGCTGGAGGACGGCGACCGCGATGAACTGCTTGGTCATGGACCCGATGGCAAAGACAGCGTCCTTTTGCATCGGCACGCCCAGCTCGATGTTCATCATTCCGAATGCGCGCTCGTAAATCACATTTCCCTGTCTGGCGACGAGCACTACACCTCCCGGCTCCGCAGGCTTGTACGCGGCGTCGATGACACTGTCGAATTGGGCGGTGAGAACCGCGGGCGCCTGGCCACTCATTGACGCAGGCAGTACTCCGAAGAGCAGAGTTGTGAGGAGTGCTGATGCTCTCATTGTTTGATTTCCCGAATCGGTAGGCGACAAGGATTTGACACCGCAACTTCTACCGGGTTGACCAGTCCATTACACATGGAGCTCGGCGCGCAAATACTCTACTACACCGTCTGGCTGGTCGTCGCCATTGCCGCGGGCGGGATTCTCTATCACACGCTCGCACGACGCGATCTGCGTCGCGATCGCGCTACGATTGCTGGCGCCGGTGCCAGGGTAGCAAGTGAGGTTTCGCCACTCCTGCGATGGGTTCGCGCCAAATCGCAACCCATGACGGCGAGCGAGTTCCGCGCGCAGGTATCGGTCGGCATCCGCGTCACACTCTGGCTGATTATTCCGCTGCTGCTCCTTGGCTACCGTTATGGAGGGCGTCAGTGGGGATTGGTTTTGGTTCTTTGCGGATTGGTTATAGTGCCGGCGTTCACTATCCCATTCAGCCTCTTGCACACCTTCCTGCTTCGCGCGATCGGTTTTCGAGGGCCCATTGTATCCAGCGCGATCGGATTGGTACTCGGCGTCGTCGGCAGCCGTTTCTTCCGCGATTGGGGTCTCGTAAAGCTGGCAACCACATATGGCGGTATATACGGACTGATTATCGGTCTTGGAAATACGTCGCTGTACGCGCCGGGCATCGTCACCGATGATCGGCCGCGAACGCTGGAAGAACAGGAAAGGGCCGACGGACTCAATTTGACTTAGGATAGTTTTCAAGCTGAGTATTCGCACGTCAGTCTCCAATTGAGGTACATTGGCGAACAGTATGAGCGAGCTCAGCGCGACGTCCGGGCCGTTATCGAACCGTGAGCGCGATGAGCTCCGGCGACGCACCCGCCTGCCCCTGATACTCGTCATCGCCACCCTCACGGTGGCGGTTCTGCTGCCGAGATTCAGCCAGCGCCGCGTCTCGCGCCTGCGTGACGAGATCAACAACGTCGCCGACCCCGCGCGTCTGCGCGTGACCGGCATCCAGCTCGAGCTTGCGCTACAGGGATCACAACGTCGCGGCTTTCTCCTCAGCGGTGACAAGGCGCTCGTGACCGAGTTCGAGCAGTCGCGCCAGCGCCGCATTCGCGAAGAGCAGGAGCTGTTCGGTTACGCGCGACGTCTCGACGCAGACGGCGCGGCGGGACTGACTGAACACGTCGCTCAGCTCATTCGTGCGGACAGCAGCCTCGATGCCGTCGTCGCCAGCAGCGCCGAGGTATCGGCGAAGTCGCTCGACGCCCAGCACGACGCCTTTCTCGACATCCAGCGTCTATCCGATTCGGTTTCGACGAAGATCGACAGCATTACCACTGCGCGTCGCGCCGAGATCAGGCGCACGGAGAACCTGGTGGCGATTGCAATTGCGGGTCTGTTGCTGCTTGGACTGGCGGCGGTGTTTCTCGTGGAGCGATTGGGCGCGCGCTCCCGGCTACTGGCGTTGCGCCTGGAAGAGCGCCGCGCCGAGCTCGAGCGGGTGACCGAAAGCCGCACGCGTCTCGTGCGCGGATTCACACACGACGTCAAGAACCCGCTCGGCGCGGCCGATGGATATCTCGCGTTGCTGGAGGACGGAGTCATCCCCGGCGTCACGCAAAAGCAGCGCGACACGATCGTCAGAGTACGGCGCTCGATCAAGCAGGCACTCGAGCTAATTGCGCACCTGTTGGACATCGCGCGCGCGGAAGCGGGCCAGCTCGAGATCCGGCGCTGCGCCACCAGCGTGGCAGACGAAGTACGCGACGTGGCAGATGCGTTCGAGGCGCAAGCTCGCGCCAAGAATCTCGAGATCAACGTCGCGCTCGAACCCGAGCTGCCTGTGATCGAGACTGATCCAGCGCGACTGAGGCAGGTGGTTGGAAACCTGATCTCGAACGCGGTGAAGTACACTCCGAAGGACGGTCACATCAAGGTGTGGACGTGCGTCGCTCACACGGCGACGACATCCGACGAGCGCGAGATCGAGATTGCAGTCTCCGACGACGGGCCGGGCATCCCTGCTGACAAACTCGCGTCGCTGTTTACTGAATTCACACGCTTCGATCCGCTCGCGGCAGAGGGAACCGGAATTGGCCTTGCTATCAGCAAGAAAATCGCGCAGGCACTTGGCGGAGATATCACCGTAACGACTGAAGTGGGTCACGGTGCATCGTTCGTGCTCCACCTGCCGATCGATGGTTAGTGAACAGTGTCGGGAAGCGCCTCCTGTGGTTTTACGCGGGCGCGGCGTTGTGCGTACTGGGTTCTGACCTCCGTTCAGTGACGCGCGAATCGGCGGCGGCGTCTAGCCGTTACGATGTCAGCGCAGAAGTTAATCATCGCACTGGTTCTCGTCACGACAGCAGTTGTGACTGGATACCTCGTCTACGAACATTCGCTGCTCTCTCCGTTTGCGGTGGGATCGGTGCGCGCCGGGATGCGCTTCGATGATGCGGACGACGACGCCAGGCGCGGTTTGGGACACGGCTACTTGTGCCGCGCGGTGGGCGGCGGTGCTCGGGTATGTGAGGTGGTGACGGAAGGGCCGAGCGGGATCATGAAGCAAGTCGTGGATCGCTCGGGGCGAGTGGCACTCGTAGAGTTCCAGCTGGGCGAGTACTCGCCGACGTCGCAGGAAGCCGGTCGCAGACTGATCGCCGACTGGAATCGAATTGGACGCGCCGAAACTATGCCGATGCACGCGGGAACGTCGCTCACCTTCCAGCAATGGCAGAGCGCGGACGGTCGATGGTCTGCGGCGATGCTTTGGCAATCATCCAGCGACACGCCATATCGACTTACGCTCACTGACACGCGGCGCCTTCGCGACATGGAGCAATCGACGGAGGGAATACATCTCGCCCTCGCGAAGCAGGGGATACTCGACAGCCAGGACACGACCGCGATCGGCATCCCGCACCCAGCGGTTGGAGAGATTGTGGCGGTAAGGGATAGCGTGCAAAAGGCCCGCGCGGTGGCGGAAGCGAAGCTAGTGCCTGGAGACACCATCGCGAGAGTTACAGTCTGCGTTGAGCGGCGGGGCTCGACCTCCGTGTACCACTACAGTGTGCGGAACGGCGATCGTGCCCTCTTGCGCGTGATCGAGATCGGCTACGCTGACTCGCTCGGCCCGGATTCGCTGGACACTCGCGACTGGATCGACCGCGGCGGCGAGCTCAGTGAGCTGCCCGTTGGAATCGACTCGGCGATTTTTGAGGTGCCGATACGCTCGTCCGCCCTGAGCTCACCGGCTAACTGGTTGCCAGAGTTTGAGAGAGTGGAGGAGACACGCGGATTCCTTATCAGCTGGTACGCCCAGTCTAACGAATTTGGAATTCAACCTGGCGAAGAACGTGACGGCTTTGCTGTCGCCGTCGCTCATTCCGACACTGGTTACGAGAGCGGGCACTGGACGCTACTTGCAGATGCACCGGGTGCGACTTATGTCGGACAGCTTCGGCGCGTCGAAGGGCCTTGCCACAAATAAGTGGAAATGTGGCGAGGACGGTGAAGAGGCACAGGAGGCCCTCGACTTCCCGCAGATGCGTGACGCGGCAATGACACGTCAAGGCTGGTAGCCGCACCAAGTGCAACTCGCGTTATAGTCCAGCCGGAATCTCGACTCCGAGTTCGCTTGCGTGGCGGCAGATTGCGAGAATGGAAACCAGTGCCGGAACGCATCGACACGTCGCGGCCGGTCTTGGTCTCGGAGTACTCGGGGGCACGCTTGCTGGCATCGCAGTTGGAGCAGCCGGTGAACACTCGGAAGAAAGAACTCTCAACGAACTCGGTGGCGCGATCGGTGGCGCTTCGGTTGGCGCAATCATAGGTATTTCGGCCGGCTACCTTTGGCGCACTGAGAAGTGGATTCCAGTTTATCTGCCGAAACACTTTTGACAGCTTCCACATAAGTCACGCGAAGCGCGAAAAGACTACCCCGACCCCGTTCACCGAACCTTCACACATCCCGCGCTTGCGTTCCGCTCGGCTATGCTGATATTTCAGCATCACATGCTGATATTTCAGCACTCTGGACGCCGGAGAGGTTATGCAGCTCAAGCCCGTGAAAATGGTCGCAGGTCTCGCGCTGTTTTTTCTTCCCTTCACTGCTGCAGCGCAGGCAAGTCGGGCGCGCCTCAGCGACGCCGAGGTCGTACGTCGGGTGAACGAATACATTGCTCCGCTCGAGAGTCACGAGCTGTCGGGAACCTTACTCGTCGCGCGCGGCAATCGGATTCTGCTCGAGCGCGCGTTTGGTCTGGCCAACTACGAGCTCGGCGTCCGTTTTACGCCGAGCACCCCGACGAACATTGCATCGATCACCAAGCCGCTGACAGTCATCATCGCCGCGCGCCTTAGCGATGAGAAGAAGCTTTCCTGGGGAGACACGGTTTCGAAGTGGTTGCCGAACTACGTCTACGGATCGAAGATGACTGTGAAGCAGTTGATCGATCATCGCGCGGGAGTGCCGCACCGACTGCTGCCGGATTCCGAGGAAACGCAGCCTCGTACGGCGCAGGAGATGGTGGAGATCGCCAACAGAGTGCCGTTGGATTTCCAGCCGGGCACCAAGGAGAGCTACAGCTCCGGCGGCTACGCGATTCTCGCGGCAGTACTCGAGCGCGCGGGAAATGGAACCTACGACGAGCTGGTCCAGCGTTACGTGGCGAATCCGGTGTCCGCGAAGACGATAAGACACGTCGACAGTCGGATGATGCTTCCCGGACGTGCGAGGAGTGCGATTCCGACTGACAACGGCCTGATCCATCCACCACTCAGGGATCTGTCATTCCTTGTTGGTGCAGGCTCGGTGTACACGACCCCGCACGACATTTTCCTGGTGATCCGCGGGCTGGTGAACGGTGTGTATGGCGCCACTGCGCGTGATTCGCTGATGGAGTCTGATGGCCTGCACTGGAACGGCGAGGGCGACGGTTTCCGCACCATCGCCGACTGGTATCCAGCTGATTCGTTGACGGTGATCTATTTCAGCAATCTGCGTCTGGGTGCCACCGATCTCATACGACACCAGATTCCAAAGATCGTCGCCGGAGAGAATGTGCGGGCTCCAGTCGTTCCGCGTCCAAAAGTCGTCGCACTCTCGCCCGCCGCGCAGCAGCGGCTTGTCGGAGACTACGATACGGGCGGCGGCGACATCAACACCGTCACGTTCGCGTCGCCGAGTCTGATCAGGTGGGGCGAGAGATTTCTGCTTGCGCTCAACGACTCCACGTTCTACTCACCCGCCGATTATGCGCCCGTGAGATTTCGTTCCGACTCGACCGGCGCTGTCTGCGAGATCGACTGGGGGCCGGGGACCTGGTCAACCGAAGGCCAGCATCTGCACTTTCCGAGAGTTCGGAGCCGCGCGATCCACTGATTCATGATGTTGCTCGCTCACTCCACGTCGGTGTTTCCCATTATCGAGGTAGCAAGTAGCGGATATTTGCGCTGCAAGATTATTGCGATGATCTGCTCGCGAACTTTAGGGTGTTGCATCTATCTCAGCGTTCCGGACTAGGTCGGGACACGTTGAAAGGCAAGTAGGCTATTAGGCGAGTCCACGCTCCAATCCTTGGCGATCCCGTACCAGTATAGAACATAGTCGCCTCTATGCGCTTAACGCTCAGATAGCGTGTGATCGCTAAGGCAATACGTCTCCCCGTGTACTCGTCGCCGTATCTTAAGGTTGATGACTCCTATAAAGCGGACGCTAAACCGGTTAAGACTCGACCGGGTCTCTCTGACGACCTTTCGCGAAGACCTTGCGACTCTTCGAGATGCCGCACGTGAGCCCGAGAGTAAAGGGGAACTGTTCCTTGATCTTTCTGAGTGCCGGGAGGTCGACGATGCAGCCGCAGCAGCGCTTGTTGCAGAAGTTTTGAGACTCCGACGTCAGGGGGTAAACATTGTCGTTTCCTTACCGGTGCAGTTGGACGCGCTGAACCGTTTCATAAGTGGCGGGTGGGCGTACTATTTAGCGCCGCTGAATTCGACTGTGCCTCGCATCTCGCCCCGGTCGTCACCGCCGATGCTTCGCTTCGAAACGACTTCCGAGCTAACGGTAACGATCAAACAGATCGTTGAATGGATACTAAAATCGACAACGGAGTTCACTCGAGACGGCTTTACAGCGGTGCAGTGGGCGCTCTTCGAGATTACGGATAACGTTCTGGTCCATTCGGAGTCGGTAGTTGGCGGGCTTATTCATGTGAGCGATTCGCCGACCGATCATACTATCCAGATTGTTGTGGCAGATGCGGGCGTGGGCATACCACGCACTCTTCGCCGAGCCGTCGCACCCGTCCGAACTGACGGCGAGTTACTCGAACAGGCTATTCGTGAGCGTATCACTAGAGATCCAGATGTAGGACAAGGAAATGGGCTCTTCGGCTCGTTTCGAATTGCGGAGAAGTCTGGAGGTGCATTTCTGCTCCATGCCGGTTCAGCGAAACTCGAACTCTCGAACGGAGCGCTTGTGGTAGAACAGGTCCCGATACCGCACTCGGGGACATTGCTCATGGCCACGATCGATTACACCCAAGCGAAGCTGCTCGCCGACGCGCTTCATTTCCCGGGTATTGTTGCAGACAGCGACTACATTGAGCTCACTTACGAAATGGCTGGTGACGGTGTCGTGGTGATTGATGTTTCTGCGGAAGCAGAGTCTTTCACGTCACGTGGATCGGGTGATCCTGTGCGGACCAAGATTCTCAACCTGTACAGGATGGGCCGCGACGTGAAAACAATATCCATTGATATAACAAACGTCGGTCTCATCTCTAGTAGCTTCGCAGATGAGGTTTTTGGAAAACTACTATTGGAGTTGGGCATAGATGATTTCAACCGAGTAATAAGAATCAGAGTCGTAGACGCCACCGTTCGGCAATTAATTGACCGAGCGATTGCCCAGAGAACGGAAGATTTGAAAAGACGACCCCCGATTTCGTAGGGTTTTGCACAACTTTAGGCACACATCAACAAGATGGATTCGCTCGTATTAGCAACGGCAACGGACATTACGCAGTGGGCTGCAACCCGGGAGGCTCAAGGGCGGCTGCCAGAACTCGTGCGACGATTGGTCTACGCCACAACTGTGTCCGCCACCTACGTCGACTTCCCATCAGGCGATTCTGTTCAATTGGGAGGGGCCGACGGAGCGACCGAACTTCATGAGCCTCACACTTACGTTCCCGAAGGGTTCACAATTTGGGAACTAGGTGCGGACGCGAAGCCAAAAGGGAAAGCAGATAAAGACTATCAGAAGCGGACTTCTGAGCCTCCTGTAACTGCTCGCGGCCGAACCCAATTAGCCTCCACCACATTCGCTTTCGTCACACCTCGACGCTGGAGCAAAAAGGACGAGTGGGCAACAAGTCGGAAATCTGAAGGTGCTTGGAAAGATGTTCGTGTTCTCGACGCAGACGATTTAGAAGCCTGGCTACAGCAGGCCGCAAGTGTCCATGTCTGGTTTTCGCGGATTGTTGGTCGGACGCCAAGCGGCGCAGACGACATTGAAACGGTGTGGTCCGACTGGGCAGAAAGTGTCAATCCGACCGCAGTGCCCGAGCTCGTTCTCGCTGGTCGCAATGATCAGGTAGCGAGCATCACTACTTGGTTAGCGGCGCGATCTCCTGGCAGTCTAACGATCGGCGCAGAATCACCGACGGACGCACTTGGCGTTATTGCCGCAACGATCGTATCGCTTCCTGAACCCGAAAAGACAGAGATCATCTCGAGGACCGTCTGCGTGTCGACGCGAGAAGCTCTGGTTCAACTCTCAGGGTCGCGTTCCTCTCTGTTAATAATTCCTACGTACGAGCCGGGGAACGAAATACAGAGAGCAATACGTAATGGTCACCAACTGCTGTTGCCGTCGAGCGAGACCGTGGGACCGCAATCTCGTGCCCAGGTAGTACTTGCGCGAGTCTCGCGGCACGAAGCTGAGAAAGCTCTTCGCAAAATGGGCCTTTCGGAAGACCGTGCGCGAGATCTCGCGGGCGTTGCGAGGCGTAGCATGTTAACGCTTCGACGCCAGCTTGCACGCCATCCCTCACTGCAATTGCCCCTTTGGGCTCAACCGAGCAACGGCCCTGGCTTGATACCGATGTTGTTATTGGGGCAGTTCAACGAACGACGTGAAGCCGATCTGAAAGTTTTAGAAGACCTGTCTAAGGAGAGTTGGGATGTTGTTCGTGAACGACTGATTCGATGGTCCCAGGAGATCGATCCACTTTTGCGGCGTGTTGGCGGGATTTGGTATCTCGTGTCGAAAGAGGATGCCTGGTCTTTGCTCAGTCGTTATGTGTCGATCGATGATTTGAAGCGGTTCTCCTCAGTCGCCATGGACGTCTTGCGGGAAGTTCATCCAAAGTTTGATCTGCCGGCACAGGACCGTTGGGCAGCCAGTATCCACGGAAAGGAGCGGAAGTTTTCCAGCACGTTGACGAGCGGAATTGCGGACACTATCGCTCTGATGGGCGCTCTAGGCGGCTCGGTGACGGTGCAAGGCGGCGTGTCTCCAGCGCTCGTTGCAGACAGATTGGTGTTGGATCTTTTTGAGGCCTTCCAAGGCGATTGGCGTGCGTGGGCGACAGTGTCATCGGTGCTTCCCCTATTGGCTGAAGGAGCTCCCGACGTCTTTCTGAGTTCAGTTCAGACTCAGATTGCTAGCGACGAAGCGGCAGTGCAGCGACTCTTTCGCGATGAGGGAGATGTGCTTTTCTCGTCGTCATCGCATACGGGGCTTCTCTGGGCTCTAGAGGTTCTCGCGTGGAGCCCGGAACACCTTTCCTACGCCTCCCGAATTCTTGCCTCGCTCGATCGCCTTGATCCTGGCGGCAAACTGCTCAATCGGCCACGCAACAGCCTGCGCTCGATTTTTCTGTTTTGGTTACCTCAGACGGCAGCGGATGTAGACACGCGATTGGAAGTTCTGAGGAAGTTACGTACTTGGGAGCCAGAATCAGCTTGGCGATTGTTTGAAAGCCTGCTTCCTAGGTTACACGACCATAGCTCCTACAATCCCCGGCCGAAATGGCGCGATTGGGGCACGCCGGAACAGGCGACGTACGCGGATATTTTTCGGCAAACATCGCAGATCGTTGCCTGGATGATTGAGGATGCTGGCGCCAGCCCGAAGAAATGGGCAACACTCGTCGGCGCCCTCGACACCGCTCGTCCAAAAGACTTCGATTCCATTGTAACCGGGCTTCGCGCGGCACTGAGACTCAACACAGACGACGAATTTCGCGGCGCCGTTTCGGATGCTCTGCGAGAGCTTCTAGGTCGACATCGCTCCTTCCCGAAAGCTGATTGGGCGATGCCATCAAAGCACCTCGAAAAGATTGATGTGTTGTATAGAGCGGCGGTTCCTAGCGATCCGTTCGTAAGGCTTCGATGGCTGTTCTCTAATCGCCCACAATTGCCGGAGGGACGCGAGGCTGACTTCGAAGGTCGCCTAAAACGATTAGAAGAAAGGCGGAATGAGGCGATCAACGAGCTCTATTCTGTTCTTGGCGTGGAGGGAATAGTTGCGTTAGCCGACAAAGTAGATCGCCCCGACGAACTTGGTCGGAGCTTGGCCGTAAGTGGTGTAGTGCCGGAGCACGATGAAACGAAAATAATGGAACGGCTTTTGGCGACTACTGAAGGTGCCGGTGGTGCTTTTGGTCGCGGCTACGCTAACGGCTGGACGGCTCGGCTCGGAGTCGCAAACGCACGAGAGCGTATTGATAAAGCCGCGTCTTCATGGTCTGATACGACTCGCGCGCGACTTCTGCTCTCGCAAGTTCCGGATGCGGAAACAATCAGAGTGGTAGACAAACTCGACCTATCGGGGCGCGAGGCCTTTTGGTCCGGTGTGTACCCGGTGTGGTACGACGCCGCTGTGCTTGAGCGGGGCCTGCGTGAGCTTCTAACTCACGGTCGGCCGCATGCGATGGTTGACGCAGCCGCAATCCATCTTCGCAACCATCCTGATTTGGATCCGCAACTGCTCGCCCAAGGCCTTGAGCTCGTCGCCCGGCTGCCGGGCGACAAAGACGGTCAGCGTGCAGGAGTTCACGACTTAAGCGAATTGTTGGACGCGCTTGAGCGGGCCGTAGATCAAGGACGGTTCGACGAAGGGAAACTGGCCCAACTCGAATTTCTTTATCTACAAGTGCTGGGCCACTACACAAGGCAGCCAAGAATGCTGCACCGCGCGATGGCCAAGGATCCGGCGCTATTCGTTGACGCCGTCACTCATGCTTTCCGGGCAGAGGGCGAAGAAAAGACTGACGTTAGCGAGTCGGAGGCCAAGCTCGCGCAACACGCCTATCACCTCCTGCAAACCTGGCGATTCCCACCTGGACAGTCACCGAGTGGAATCGATTCGGTCGCGTTGAATGTGTGGGTTGATAAAGCGCGATCCGCGCTAAGCGAGAATGGTCGGATTGGTATTGGCGATCACATCATGGGACAAGTCATGAGTGGATCGTCGACAGATTCCGATCAAGCGTGGCCCGCCATCCCTATCCGCGACTTGGTCGAACGCCTAGCGAGCGAACAATTCGAGCGCGGCCTCGAAATTGGGCGATACAACGCTCGCGGCGTCATCACACGAAATCCAAGCAGCGGGGGCGATCTCGAACGAGCCGAAGCACATGCTTATGAAAAGATGGCTGCGGTAACCGCATCTCGTTGGCCGCGCACCTCCGCGATGCTCCGTCGAATGGCATCCTCCGCTATGGCGGACGCAGCGCGGCACGACATGGACTCGGAACTTAGAGAAGATCTAGTGCATTAAGTGGCGAACGCTTTGCAGAATGTAATTCGACCGCGAACTTCAGCAGCTGCATGCGTGCGACCCGAGTACACGGGCGCACTGGCTTCTTGAATCCGATGAGTCTTGTGTTCTCTTGTTGTCCCGAACAAGAGGAAGTGGCGGTGACTGACAGTGATTGAAATCCCGAACACCGATCCGATATACGATCCTGCGTGGGCTGAGGCTGCTGTAGTCAATGTTTTCACAGAGGCACTGTCAGCGTACAAGGATCTAATAAACGACAGTGTTGCGTTGCTTAAGAGGACGCTCACGACCGGACCCGATGACATTCCACACCACATTATTCTGGCCGTTCTCTTTCGACAGGCTGTCGTTGCGAGTGATGCGGCGCGCGAATTGGCAATGCGTGGCGCCACAGACGCTGCAAATGTTCAGCTTCGCGCCCTTATGGAAGCACGGTGGGGGCTTAAACTGGCTCTCACCAATCCTAAGAAATGGGGTCTTCATATTTACGTCGCGTCGCGTCGGGAGGAGTTGAGTCAGACAAACAAATCCATTCCCGGCACGAGAGAGTACGACCTCGATCGAGATACCCGCGAGTTAATCGCGAAGTATGGTGGTAAGCCGCTGGCCATCGAAGACGCGGAGAAGTTCCGAACACATTTGGAAGCATTACTAAACCGATCGGACTACGCCGTGGTCAACCAGGGGTTTGCGGACTTCGCTAGGAAGAATTCTTACGAGGCTCCCTGGTATTACGACGCCGAAGTCCCAAAAAAAGAAAGGGTAACAAGCATCTTCAAACTCGCTAGGAAAATTGGAGCTGCCGGAGAATACGCGTCGGTGTATCGCCATGCTTCGTACTACATGCACGGCGGTTACATCGGCACTCACCTAACGATGGATGAAAAGGGCGTGGCGGTCACACCCGTTCGGTCGCCCGCGGACGCCCGTCAATTGTTGCTTCTCGGGTTCTCGTTACTGAGTGATTGCTGTATTCATGTTATTGACTACTGGCGCCCAGACGAGCGCACTGCATTTACCCGAGCTTACGTCGAAAAATGGCGCGACGTCATCAGACGAATGCCAAAGGTCGAGCTTGAACTCGGTCGCGCGATCAACCGTAGTTGATCACTTAGCACACATTGTTTTGTACCCGCCGCCATGAGGTAATCGCCATTTAAAATCAACTTTGGACCTAACTACAGTGCCATTTGAAGACAACGCCCACATTCACACGCCGCCAGACGAAACCGTAATATGGCGTTATCTGGATTTCACCAAGTTTGTCTCGGCACTTGAGCATTCCGCTTTCTTTTTCCCGGGCTTACAAACGCTTTCCCAAGTGGATCAGTTCGAGGGGTCTTTATCAGTTCCCACGCTCGATGAATTTCGCATTCCGTTAAGCCAGAGTGACAGCAACCAGACTACGGAGCGTTTCGACGCGTTCATAAACATCTTCCGAGGAATGCGCACCGCGCTATACGCGAATTGCTGGCATGCCAACGCTTATGGGTCCGCGGCGATGTGGGGCTTGTCTCTTCGTCATGGTGATGGCGTTGCCATCAAGTCGACTGTCGGTCGACTGAAGGCCGCTTTTGCTGTGACCACCGAGCCAATCCACATTGGAAGTGTAAAGTACATCGATTTCCAGACCGAGCGTGTGCCCTGGCAGAACGTCTTCCACATCGCCTTTCACAAAAGGCGAAGCTTCGAATATGAGCGAGAGGTTCGCGCGGTGGTTTACGGCGATTACGGGCCAAGAGGAACTAACATCGACGTGGACTTGAACGCTCTCATTTCCGCCATACACGTTGCTCCTACTTCACCGGCGTGGCTGCACGAACTTCTCTCTTTGGTTTGCGCGCGCTATTCCGTGCACGCCCGCTACTGAAATCGTCACTCACGGAGGGGCCGCTTTACTGACCACTTCCCGCGACGGTTAGGCGCAGTACACGGACCTTCAGCTGGAGAAACAAGTTGTGACCCTATCTCCTATAATTCCACAAGGCGTTGAGTTGCGCTGCACGAGGATGGCGTACCGGAGACACGCGTCGCTCGGCAGGCCTTGACGAGCGATACACTTCGAGGCGGGAGAGAGGCTGTGGACAACGATTCCGCGAAAGAACAGCGTCGGCAGAAGGCAGATTTCGAGCGTGCACTAAAAAAAGCGCGCGAAGTCAATTCGCTTAGTATCACGTTCCTGCGTTCCGCCAGCATCCTTATGGTCCTCGGCGCGAGGATAAAAGCGTGGAAGGAATCGGGTAAGGAGTTCCGCACCGAATTCGGACGCGCGCTTGCAAACATTGAAGCGAACGAAAGCTCACAAATGGCGTCCCTAATCTTCTTCTTCTACGCATCGCTCTATGTAGTCATCGAAGGCTGGCGTGACAAGAAACAATCTCCACCGCCGCTGCAAGATGCAGTAATCGACGAACTTCTACTGTCCCCGTACGTGAATACACTGGCTGACTTTCGGAATTCGATACTCCATCCCAACTCCATGTTTGACAAGAGATTGCTTGCGTTTATGTCCGACCATCCCAAGCTGCTGCCATGGGCGATGCGACTCTCGGATGAGTTCCTGCGTTATTTTCGAGATTGGCGTCAATCCTTGCGATCATCCGTTGCTAGATCAATCTGAATGTTGTCAGTCGAGCTCGGAGCTAACATGCGGAAGATCATCGCGTTCTCGCGATCCATTCAATAGAGGCCAACTTGAACCCTAGCCGTGCTCTCTCAGCCCTAACTCTGTTCGTCAGTGTTGCCCCGAGTCTCGTAGCCCAGTCCCTCGCTCGCCACACCATCACCCACGAAGACGTCTTCCTCATGAAGCGCGTCGGCGCACCGGTGGTGAGTCCCGATGGCAAGTGGGCAGCATTCTCCGTCACCGAACCATCCTACGAGGAATCGAAAACCGTCAGCGATCTCTGGATCGTTCCCACTGATGGGTCGACGGCACCACGTCGACTGACGAACACCAAAGGCGGCGAGGGCGGCGTCGAGTGGAGTCCGGACGGACGCAAGATCGCGTTCTCGGCGCGGCGCGAAGATGATTCGACGTCGCAGATCTACCTCATGAACATCGCCGAAGGCGGCGAGGCGGCGCGTGTCACCAGTGTCTCGACCGGAGCGTCGTCGCCGCACTGGCGACCCGACGGACGCGCGATCCTCTTCAGCACCATGACCTATCCGGGCGCGCTCACCGACTCGGCGAATCGCGCGGCGGCGGCCGAGCGACGCGGACACAAGTACGTCGCGCGCGTGTTCGAGAGCTCGCCGATCCGCATCTGGGATCACTGGCTCGACGAGCGCAGAGCGAGCTTGTGGATTCAACCGCTCGATCCCCCGGGACCGGCGCGCGACCTCCTCGCCGCAACGCAGCTCGTCAAGAATCCTGGATTCGGTGGACAGCTCGGCACGTCCGGCGAAAATCTCGCGGCGGCGTGGATGCCGGACGGCAACAACGTCGTCTTCGCCGCCACGACCAATCGCAACGAGTGGACGTACAAGGATGTCGTGACGGCGCTTTACGGGGTGACCCCGTCCGGCGCTGTGCTGCCGAAGATTACCAACGACAATGCGGACTACGGCTCGCCGAAACTCAGTCCCGACGGCAAGGCGCTGTACGCGACGATGCAGCCGACCGACAGCAAGACGTTCCACAACACGCGCATCGTGAAGTGGACGATGGGGCAGATGGGGAGTGACTATAAAATCATCGCCGGTGGTCCTGATCTATCCGTCGGGGATTTCGAGATCAGTCCCGACAGCAAGACGATTTTCTTCACCGCCGAGAATCAGGGATATGTGAAGCTGTACCGCGTGCCGGCGACTGGCGGCGAGACGCGCGAAGTCGGCACCATACGCGCCGGAGCGTACGGTGGGCTCAGCGTCGGTGGAACGACCAATACTATAGTAGTGGCGAACTGGCAGAGCGCGGTTCATCCGGCTGAGGTTGGTCGCATCGATCTCATCACCGGCAAGTGGACGGCGCTGACGCACTTCAACGATGATCGCGTCGCGCAAATCAACTTCCAGCCGCTGCGCGAATTCTGGTTCAACAACAGTCGCGGCGAACGTATCCACAGCTTCTACGCGCTGCCCCCCGACTTCGACTCGACGAGGAAGTATCCGCTATTCGTGCTGATCCACGGCGGCGCCGCCAACATGTGGACAGACAACTTCGGCCTGCGCTGGAATCCGCACCTCCTCGGCGCGCCTGGTTATGTCGTGCTGATGACGGATTACAGAGGCTCGACCGGTTACGGCGAGAAATTCTCGCAGGACATCCAGGGGAAAGCAGGTCGCCGGCGGCGCGTCGTACGGCGGGCATCTCACAAACTGGCTGGCAGTGACGACGACTCGCTACCGCGCGCTCGTCAGTCACGCCGGCGAATGGGATCTCGAGACGCAGTGGGCGACGAGCGATTACAACTACGATCGCGAGCGCAACATCGGCGGTCCGCCGTGGGACACTGTCTCACTGTGGCGCGCGCAATCGCCGATGCGACTGGCGGCGAATCTGAAGACGCCGGTGCTCGTGTCGGTCGGCGAGCGGGATTATCGCGTGCCGATGAACAATGCTTTGGAATTCTGGACGGCTCTCCAACGCCAGCGAGTGCCGAGCAAGTTGATCATCTGGCCGAACGAGAATCACTGGATTCTTAATGGTGAGGACAGCCGGTTCTTCTATAGTCAGGTACGAGACTGGTTCCAGCGTTGGCTCAATGGTCCGTCACCAACTGGAATGAGCGCGGGCAGGTGATTCGTCGATGCTACCTGAACTCGCCTTATCGTTCGGGTAGCTTGACCCGCACCCAGGTGTCGACTGGGCGCCTTCCGATCCATTGACCGATTAATGCTCCTGCAGCCGCGCCGAGCAAACCACCGGTCGTGCTGCTGACGTCACGGTAGTACCCGTCAGGGCAGTCCGTGTCCCCGCATGACCTATGCACAAGACCGGCGATCGTCGCGCCAGCCACGAATCCGGTCAGCGCTCCTACCCACGCACCGTACTTCTGATTGCCGTGTGTCCCCCGCGCGATCTCGAGGCTGGAGATGCGCCGAATCGGGAGGATAGCGGTCGTAGTCGAGTCTCCGTCCGCGCGAAAGATGAGTGTGTCAGTCGTTGCCGAGACCACGCTACCGGTCGCATAGGCGGCGCCGCGAGATAGACCCCAGTCGCCAAGTACTTGTGAGCGGATCCTCACCCTCGAGCCCTCCGCGACCGGCCAGTCAGCGGCGGGAGCGTTCTGGGCAGTCAGGGGCGAAGCCGCCACCAGCGCCACCATGCAGAGCAGTCTACTGACGGGCAATTGTACTCCGTTTGGGGTCTGCCATTCTAGGTCAAAGATCCGACTTCGTCCAGAATGGCCCTGCGCGTGGTTCGCGCGGTGGATCAACGGGCCGTCACCGACTGGAATGGGCGCGGGCGGGTAGCAAACCGCGGGCGTGCAGCAGGTCCCAGCTTTTCAACAGCTAGAAGTTCCGGCTCCAGCTCGGAAGGTATTCAGCCTGAGTCACGGTGCCGAGTCGCGTAATACCACTCCCATCCGCATTGATCGTGTAAAGATGGGATACGTTGTTTTCTACGCGGTCAAAAACGAGACGAAGCCCGTCCGGCGACCAGCTCGGAAATTCATCCTGCTGAACGGCTGTCGTGAGTCGGCGGGGCGTCAGGCTCATGTCCATCACCCAGATTCCCGCGTTTCCTGCGGTGAAGCCTTGATAAGCGATCTGGGTTCCATCGGCGGACCACGCCGGATCAATTCCGCTGACTCCGGTCGAGACGAGACCGGTACCATCGGCGTTGATGAAAGACAACACGCCACTCCGTGAAAAGACCAGTCGCGTTCCATCAGGCGACCAGGAAGCAGGGTAGTCCCAGTCACCGTCGACGTCGGGTGTGAGCTGCCGCAATCCGGTTCCGTCTCGATTTACGATGAAGATGCGGTCGTAATCCCCGGACGGTCCGGAAACGGCGCCAACGAATGCGAGTTTGGTCCCATCGGGTGACCACTTTGGCGAGCCGGAAAGGTGATGGCTCACCAGAAGTGTTCGTCCCTTGCCGAACCGATCGAGCACGTAAATCCCGTTCCACGCTCCACCCACATACGAAGCCACCGCGATCGCCTGTCCGTCGGGTGAGACCGCCGGAGCGGAATACGCCGACTGATCGGTCGTGAGTCGCTCACTCCGAGAGCCATCGGGGCGCATTACCATGACCTCGGGGAGCCCGAATTGTTCGCTCGAGTAAACGATGACGTTGCGGAGAAACGGCGCGCAGTTTACCCGGAAATCGACGTTGGTGGTCTTTCCCAACGCGACGTCGACTGACGTTGGCGCCGCGGTCACGTCGCAATTGAACGCGAGCCCGCTCAAGGCGAGCGTGTAAGTCCCGGGCGACAACGATTTGCTCCAGGTCCCGTTGGCGGGAATCACGGCCGGTAATCCGCTGCCGAACGCTAACAGAAATCCATCGGCGTCGATGTCGACGCCTGACGTGACGATGTTGAAGTCGATGGTGCCCGACGTCGGAGGAGCGATGGAGTCACCGCCGCCGCCGCATGCTGAAAGAACGGTGCTGAGAACAAGGGAAGCTGTCCCGATGGCGTTGTGAGTCATGGCGAGACAATTCTGCGAGCGGCGCTGAATTTGTCCAGACACAGTTGGTTGGCGGCTAAGGGAAAGAAAACTCATTCGATTTGACCAACTGAAAGAATTTCCACGCGTGGTCTGAGCTGAAACGGCAATGGCGAGGTCAAGTGATAGAAAAAGCGCAGTGGCCGACCCTACCGCCGATGAACAATGTTTGGAATTCTGGACCGCACTGCAGCGACAGAGAGTGCCGAGCGAGTTATCATCTGGCCCAACGAGAACCACTGGATTCTCAATGAGGACAGTCGGTTCTTCTATAGTCAGGTGCGCGAGCGGTTCGGGGGTGTTTGAACGGGCCGTCACCGACGGGGATGGGCGCCCCGTAATAGTATGTCTACCACGCGACCCCGTAATCCTCGCCGTGATTACTCGAACCGCCCCACATCGTCCCGTGTTTCTGATCGAACAGGATGGCGTTGATAGGGCCTGAACTGCGCTGCACGAACTGAAGCGTGTAGCCCATTGAGCGCAGGGCAGTACGCACTGAGTCCGGCAGTGACGTAGCCGCCTCGAGCAGGCCCGGTCTCGCCTCGTGCTCGCCGAACGACGACCGCATCTGATAACTGTTGATGTTTGGTGCTTCAACCGATTGCTGCACCGTCATGCCAAACTCGACGACGTTGAGAAAGAATTGCAGAAGGTTCTGATCCTGCGAGTCACCACCCTGGACGGCGAAGGCGAGATACGGCTTACCATCCTTGAGCGCCATCGTCGGCGTCAAGGTCACACGTGGTCGTTTACCTGGCTCGATGACATTGAACGGACCGTCGCTCGGATCCGTCACGAAACTCTGGGCGCGCTGGCTCAAGCCGATGCCCGTCCGACCCGCGATGACGGCCGGCACCCAACCGCCACTCGGCGTCACGCTGACAACCCAGCCTTCCTCGTCGGCTGATTCGATCGACGTCGTGCCAGCGTAGAACGACTCGAAGAACGCGGCGTCGCGTAGCGAAACTGAATTGGAAACGAAATCCGGCGGAATGGTCGCGGGGGTCGGCGTAGCGGGCATGGCATCCTGCTGTCCGCTTCTGGCAGAATCCTTCGGCACGAAGGCGGCGATGTTCCAGCTCGCCAGCTGCGCCGCGTACGGGTTGCTCACTCCGCCAGGCTGAAACGGATACGGATCGCCAGGCTTGATCGCCGGATCGTTCTTCGTCCAGTTGATTTGCGCGTAACGCGACTTCGCATACTGCTTCGACAGCAGACCTTCGACAGGCTCCGACGGCGGAAAATACGGATCGCCGTAATAGAAATCGCGATCGGCAAAGGCGAGACTCATCGTTTGATAGATGAGATGCAGGTAGCGGGGCGAGTTGTATCCCATGCTCTTCACATCGGCGTTCTCGAGAATGTTGAGCGCCTCGAGCATCGCCGGTCCCTGCTGCCAAATGGGAAGCTTGTACACCTCGATGCCGCGATAGTTGGTGTGGAGCGGCTCTTCGATTTTGACCTTCCAGTTGGCGAGATCCTGCATCGTGAACAGGCCACCATCCTCCCGCGCGCCGCGCACGAGCTCGCGGGCGATATCTCCTTTATAAAAACGATCGTAAGCGGCGTAGATGGCCTGCTTGCGAGTCTTGCCTGATTTGAGTGCCTGCTGCTCCGTGTCGACGAGCTTGCGCCAGGTTGCGGCCAGATCTTTCTGGACGAAAATCTCGCCCGGCTCGGGAGCTTCCCGAGTTTGGCCGAGATGGGTGAGCATGATCTGCGGCGATTGTTTCCACTGCTTGATCCAGCCCTTGTAGTGCTCGATGGTGTTAGCAAGCTGCGCTTCGATCGGATAGCCGTCTGCCATCTGGATCGCCGGGCCCAACACCTGCGCCAGCGACAGCTTTCCGTACTCGGCGAGCATCGTCAGCAGTCCGCCGACGGTACCCGGCGTGACCGCGGCCAGCGGTCCGTATTCGGGCGGAAAGTGGTAGCCTTTAATTCTATAGTATGCCGCGGTCGCACCAGTCGGCGCGACACCAAGGGCGTCGATGCCGATGACTTTGCCGGTGTGCGGATTGTAGATGAGAGCCTGCGTCTCTCCGCCGCACGAGAGCGTGTCCCACATCGTGCAGCCCGCCGCGAGCATCGCCGCGGCAGCGTCCACAGCGTTCCCACCCTTTGCGAAAATCTGCGCGCCGGCAGTCGCCGAGAGAGGTTTGCCGGTAATGGCCAGCCAATGGCGCGCGTGAAGTGGCGGTTTTTCGGTGGGGCCCGTGCGTGGATCCGCATACTGCCTGGCCGCGCCGCCCCTTTCCGCACGTTGTGCGTGCACCGAAGCTGGAACGAGTACGGTCCCCGCGAGGAGGACGGCGAAGGTAAGGCGATTCATGGTCAACATCGGATTGATCGAAGGAGAGTTCTGCGAGCCGATGTACAATATGGGCAAATTACGAGGAGTAAGCGCTTTGCCGGAGGGCGAGCGCGGGCTCTATCATTACAAAGCAACGTGCCAAGAGAAACGCGCGGACCCGCCACGGTCGCGGGCGTTCTGCGCTCACTCCGAGCTGAGGAGATCGACACCGGCGCGGCGCACCTGGAGAAGCGCCCACACAACTGCCGGATCGAAGAGCCCGCCACTTTCGTCACCGATGAAAGCAAGCGCTTTCTGCAGTGACCACGCTTGTCGAAAAGGGCGATCGTGGGTGACTGCCTCGAAGGAGTCGACGACCCGAACGACGCGTGCTTCTATGGGAATGCGTTCGCCGGCGAGGCCATCGGGATATCCTCTGCCCTTCCAGTTCTCATGATGACTGAGCGCAATGCGCTCTGCACTCTGCAAGAGCGCCGACTGTCCCCCCGCCAGGATCCTTGCACCAATCGTAACGTGCGTCCGCATGATTCGCTGTTCCTCGTCGGTCAGCGCAGTTTGCTTCAGCATGATGGAATCCGGAATTCCGATTAGCCCAATGTCGTGGAGCGGCGCTGCGCGGCGAATGTTGTCGACCACTTCCGCGGGTAATCCCATTTGCTCAGCGATCAAACCTGACAGCCTGCCAACGCGCTGCGGGTGCCCGCCCGCATCCTGGTCGCGAAATTCAGCGATGGCGACGAGTCGCTGCAAAACCGCGACGTGTTCCTCCTCGATCTCGCGCGTGCGCTCTGTCACGCGCTGCTCGATTTGCTGGGCGACATGCGCTCGTGCTCACGCTTTTCTATGGTCAGCGATTATGCCGCGAACCGCCGTTGGCCGCAACCTAGGAGACTGATCCTTCATGACTGTTTTCCAGGAACGCGCCCATCGCCCCCGAACGCTTCACTTTGCCGGCAGCCGCTCCGAGATCCAGCTGGTAGCTCTTCCTGCCGCCCGGTCCATGTTGGCGAGCGCGATCACGACGTAGCCCGTTTGCGGAAAAATCTGCAGATCTCCATTCATTCCGGGCGCGCCGCCGCTGTGACCGAAGCTCCGCACGCCACCGCGCGTTTCATCCTGAAAGCCATAGGCGTAGTTCGCATCACCAGTCTCCGGCTTGGCGGTGGTTAGCAGCTCGGTATAGCGCTCATTGAGCAGCTTGTGTCCGGTGAGAGCGTTGGCAAAGCGAAGCAGGTCCTCGACGGTCGTGTACCCTCCCCCAGCGGACGTGCCGCGGTATGGGAGTGTCTCGGTATTTGGCTTCGACCCGGCGCCCATTCCCATGTAGCCGATCGCGCGATCGGGCACCGCTACATCCTCCGGCTCCGATCCAGTCCGCGTCATGCCTGCCGGGGTGAAGATGTGATCGCGCACGTAGTCGTAGTAGCTCTGTCCTGAAACTTTCTCGACAATCTTGCCCAGCAGGATGAATCCGTAATTGCTGTAATCCCACTTCGTGCCTGGCTGGAACGCGAGAGCGCGTGAGCCGTAAAGCCTTATGTAATCGTCCAGCGTACGAAGCTCGAGACGGTGGCTGTCGAACTCTGGTCCGAAGATGTCGCCGGTTCCTCCAGTGTGGGTCAACAAGTGATGGATGGTCACCTTCGACGCGACGTCCTTGTTGGGATAGTCGGTGAGAAACTTTCCGAGCGGATCGTCAAGCTTGATCTTCCCCGCCTGCACCAGCTGCATGATCGCCGTCGCGGTGAACATCTTGTTCATCGAGCCCATACGAAAACGCGTCGTCAGCTTGTTTGGTTCTCTCGTCTCCCGATTCGCCAATCCATAAGCGCTCGCGAATATCGGCTTGCCCTGACGCGCAACGAGGACCGCTCCGGAGAACAACCCTTTGCTGGCATCCTCGTTGAGCTTGGTCGCCAACTCTTTGACCAATTCGCCTTCAGTCAGTCGAGGAATGGCAAATTCCGGCGGACGTGGAATCGCGCGCAGGCCGAGGCTCACAATGCGGTGCGGCTCTGCAGAGTCGACAGTTAATACGGCTCGCGCGAACTGATCGGAATTTTTTTCCTGAACCAGCGCCGTAAACTCGGTTGCCGTGGCGCTGACTGCTTTTCGGAAATCGAATCCGCCAGTACTGCCGCGAAAGTTCATCTGGTTGTCGACTCTGTCGGGTCCCGGTGGGTAGTTGTCTTTGATGAATTTCTCCAGGCTCGCGCGGTCGCCCTGATTGAAGACCGCGAGCCACGCGCGAAACTGCCTCGGGAAAG
>JADMIO010838913.1_pt1 | contig 50121 bp, 48 predicted proteins | sample 8958161 | NCBI WGS metagenome assembly JADMIO01 (sample SAMN16585339, study PRJNA669376) | soil metagenome | isolation source: Crop rotation soil | place: USA: Cullars Rotation, Alabama | collected 2011
GCCGCGACTTCAAGTCACGTGAATTCCAAGCTTCGGATCCCACTGTGCTGGAAAGTGAGGTTAATCAACCGCTCAGCAAACTCCGGTGAATTCGGATAGAGCCGGTTGAGCTCGCGATAAGCGTCGATGGCTTCTTCAAAGTTTGAGAGCTGTGCGCTCGCATCCGCGCGAAAGAGTTTGTACGGCAGCAGAGATTGGGAATCAGTTGACTGGTTGAGCGTCGCACGAGCTCGCGTGAGATATCCACGCAGCTCATCATGACTGGCAAGGTGACTTAAGAATTGCTCGCGGCATTCTCGCGATTCAAAGTAGTACTCAGAAATGAGGGTGCGCCATTGATCCCACTGTTTGTGTTCGCTGTGAAACTTCAGCAGCCCGTTTACGAAATTCAGGTTGTGCGGGAAGCGCTGATGCGCGACGGAATACAGAGCGAAGTAGAGCTGCGCATCGAAGCCCTTGCTGTCGATGAATTCGCGTAGATACGCTTCAGCCTCGGCATCGTCGACTGTGGCGATCACTTCGCGCGACAACGCTTCAAATTCTTTCGTCCGCTTCTGTCGCACATACCAGCGCGCCAGACGGTCGCGCCACGTTGTTGAAGGAAAAGCGCGCAAGGCTTCCTGATAGACGCGCAGTTGCTCGTCGACAAGGTTCGTTTGCCCGAGCCACTGCAGCATCTGTTCGTACAAAGCCTGTTCGTCGGGATACTTCTTAATTTCACTCGAATAGAGAGCCAGGATGTCGCTCGTGCGATTGTCTTTTGCGAGAGATGAAACGTACCGCTGCAGAACTGTCTCGTAGTCGACCTCATTTGTTTGATCCGCATCTATGAACTGGTCGGAATACGAAGAGTTGTTGTTGTAAGAACTTTCGCTTGCTTCGGCTGTAGTGTAGTTGACTCCCGGATTCGAGATCGGTGGATACGCGATCGTCGAAGGCTTGACTGTAGTCGGCTCTGAGAGCGCGTTTAAAGCCTGCTTCTGCTCATTCTGATCGGCGCTCGTGTCGGGAGGATGAATGAGCGGTTTATCTTTAGCGCGATGCTGGCCCAGGTAATCGAGAATGCGTACGTAGAGCGCGCGTTCTGCATCGTACTTTTTCGTCGCGATGTAGGCGTCGGCGAGTTTGAGTGCGACTTCGGGAAACTCCGGCGCGTCTGTGTAACGCTGCTCGAATTCAGCGAGTGTTTCCGAAGCGGTCTCGAGTTCTTTGTCGTCGGTATAGAGCCGGACGATGTCAAGATACATCTGGGCCAACTCGGGCGACGTTGGGTTCTCCTTCTTGTAGGCCGTGAAAATGCGATAGGCGGCGGCGCGATTGAAATAGGAGACGGCCCGTTCTTCTTCGACCCCAAACTCGTACTTCGGATCGGTGTCAGAAAGGATGAGCGACAGGATTCCGCCCATCATGCCGGGATGCGGATCGGCAGTGGCGATGTCCTGGTAAAACTTCAGATCGCCTCGCGTGAGCGAGAGTCTCTGATCGCCTGCGTCGGCCAGTATTTCGAAGAGCTGATAGAGAACACGGGCGCGCAGTTTACTGCCCGGTTTCATATCGCCCTGCAGGTAGAGGGTGTACAGGAAGCGCGAGGCTGCTTCGCCATAACCTTCAGCGAGCAAGAGCCGGGTGATAGTGATCAGCTCATCCTGCGTCCAGTTGATGTGTCGAGTCGCTCGCGTTTTTTCCAGTTGTACGAAGACGTCCGGGCGCTCGTCGTCTAAGTACTTTGAGTAATCAAGCAGACGCAGGGCTGTGTCGAAATCGGCGGGATTACGCTGGAAGGCTTCGCGCAATTCGTGGCCGTAGGCACGAAAGCGATCGTTGCTCTTGAGGAAGTTGTAAAAGTTTTCCGAGAGCTCGCTGGACCAGAACGGATCGAACGCTTGCTTGTAAACTTCCTCCGCGTCCTTCACGCGGTCCATGCTCACGAGTAGTGAGGCTTCCTGCTCAATCAGCTCGTCGTGATGTTCCGGAAATTGCTTTCTGTTTTGGCGAACGAGGGTGAGTGCTTTGTCATAGTCGGCGTTGTCGATCAATCTTTGCTGGTACTGCTTGACGATTTCATACGCCGAAGGGTTCTCCTTGATCGTCTGTTCGTAGAAGCGTGGGGTGAGATATTTTTCGAGTAGATGTGTTTCCGCTAGTTTGATCAAACTACTAAAAACTTCGAGGCGCTGGGCAGGCTTCGCGAGGTGTAACATGCGTTCGAGTGTCTCTGCCTCGGCGGGAAACTGCGCGCGACGGTGGAAAAACTCGGCCATCGTTTGGAGTGCATTGAATTCGTCGGGCGCGTGTTTGACGAAGCTCTGCATTTCCTGCAATGCCAGTTCTTCGTTGCTCAGCTTCTCGTCGAGCTGAGACAGCTTCAGGTAAATCTGCGGGTTATCGGGATGCTTTGCGAGAACGTCTGCAAGGCGGTTGCGCGCTTCGGCGGTCGGAAACGGAACGATCGCAGGGACGCCAAAGAACTCGTGGCGCGTGTAGAGCGCGGCGTCGATCAGCGACGAAACGTCGTCGGCGTGCGCCTTGGAGCCGACAGTCATGAAACTCAGAATGACGACTGTTAAGATCGCAAGCATTTCTCCCGCAAAGACGCAAAGGCGCAAAGCGCTGCCGCGTTTCCAGAGGGCTTTCTTTGCGCCTTTGCGCCTTTGCGGGAGAAATATTCTTCGCATCATCGCGATATGACCTCGATCGGAACTTCCGCAGTCGATTGATTGTGCGCCGCGTCTTCAGCCGAGATGGTCAACATATAACGGCCCGCTGCGAGGTTTGCCGGCACGCGCAGTCGTCCAACATTCGTCTGGTCCTGTTGCGACCACGACAACCGCACCGGCTGCGCGCCGTAGACACGCGCGAACAGACGCACCGTGTCGCTGTCAGCAGACACTTTCACGAGCAACTCCTCACCGGCCTTGATCGGTTTGTCGTCGAGCTTCACGCCGAGCTTCGGTGCGTGGCTATCGATCACGAAGCTCTTCATCTCCTGGTAGCCGTTGCCGTTCTTGTCCGTCATCAATAGCCGGCAGCGATACGTTCCATCAGGCAACCACGCGGGCGCCAGGAAGCGCACTTCCCACACGCCTTCCGCTTGCAGAAACTTGAGTGGCAGCGTTTCACCGAACGGAAAGACCGCGAAGACTGAATTGATCGATTCGTCAGTCTTCACACGCAGTACCGGATCGCCTGGTTGGATCAGTCGTGGACGCAAGAGGGCGCGTGGCGCTGCTATGAAAGCGGTGTAAGGCGTGACGAAGCGATACTTTTGCGAGAGACGGATGATCTCGGCGATGTAATCTTCACGCTCGCCATTCAAATTCATCTCCCGCAGCAGCGCATCGACGCGCGCTCGCGCCCAAACGCGCGGCAGATGCGAATGAATCTCCGCCAACTCGGGCAACACGACATCGCGCGAGAGCTTGATGGCTTCCGTTCCGAATTGGCCCATCACCGTCACGGTCGTTTGCGGCGAAGGTGTCCGGTAACGGCCGACGAATGCCAGACTCGATCCGTCAAAACCGTAATCACTGCTCGCATAGACCTGGTAGAAGTTGCCCCCATTGTTTGCTGTGAGGCGCGCATTCTCGATGCTCGTACTGCCAACGTGATCGAAGAAGAGCTTGAGCGCTGTTGTTATATCTTCCGTCTCGCGCGCGCTCGCGAAATAGCCGTGACCTGTTTTTGCGAGCTCTTCCAAGAGTGAGTTATTCGCATCACTTCCCAGCCCGAAAGCAAAAACGCGCGTGGAGCTCGTGTTAAGTGTCTGCAGAATCTGTTTCACATTCCGTGTACCCAGCGTTGGATTGCCGTCGGAGACGAGGACAACGCTACGCTCGCCTTGCGGAAACTGCGGCGCGAGCTCGACTGCGGTGGCGAGCGCCTTGCGCAGATCGCTACCGCTTCCGAGCATCGAGCTTCTGATGAAATCGAGTGCGTGTTCGACGTTGTCGGGAGTAGCAGGCAGCGGCGTGGGTGAGAAGGCGTAAGTCTCTTCGTTGAAGAGCACGAGATCGAAGTGGTCCTGTGACGAGAGTGAATTCAGGAAGTAGTCGAGTGCCTCCACTGCGCGCTTGAGCTTTTCGCCGTACATCGACAGAGAGGTATCGAGCAGCAGGATGACATTGCGTGGCTGTTTGTTTTGAACGTCCGTGCTTTGATTGAAAACCGCGCGTGCCTCGAAATAGCCGCTGGGGTTTTGTGCAGCCAGCGCTGGATCGCGCAGGTCGTATGCAGAGATCTGTTCCGGCGCGCGGTAGGTTGTGAATGAGAGCGTGCTTTCGGGGACATCGAGGCGATAGTCGAAGGAGAAGTCTTGCTTCAGGTCGAAACCGGTTGCGTGAAAGTCTGCTTCGAATTCATTCGGCTCAGACTTTGTGACTGCCAACGCATACTCGTCTCGTTCTTTGTTGACGGGCGAGATTGGATCGTCGCTCAGCACGTGTAGGTGCAGGTTGAACTCCTCCACGCGTTGGGCGTCGCCGAATGATGGCTTTAACGGAAAAGTGAAATGCGACACGAGACTGTCAACGGGCAAAACCTCCGTGTACTCGATCTCAACGCGCTTCGTTCCGTACGCAGGAATCGGAAACACCTTCGCGGAGAATGCCGAACGCCCTTCATGCTCGTCGTCCTGTTGCAGAAGCCCGGGATCGATCTGCTGTTGCTTGATCTCGCTATAGGCTTTATTCGCGCGACGTTTTTCCATCATGACGCCGGGAATGCGAACGTCCGCGTCCCAAACGGCGAAGTCGAAGATCGAAGCTGTTTGCGGGAGCGCGAAGAGATATTTGCCCTCGAGAGTCTGGGCTGAGTGGTTGTCGAATATCTGCATCACCTTCACGCGCGCGTGTTGGTTATCAATCAGCACATCGACGTTCATCACCTGGAGCGAGAGGGTGGTTGGATCGGGCTTGCTGCTCGTCGATGGAATCAACACGCCCGACTGCGCGGAGCCGTGGCGGTACGGCAGCAATAGCGCGACGACGATCAATAGCCAAAGTAGTTTTCTTAGAGGATGCTTCATTTCATCTCGTCTTCTCTGTGGACAGAGAAATCAGTCATTCCATACGAACGCTCAATACGGGCGATGCCGCTGGTTGTGCCGAAATAGACGTAGTTGTCGTTGCCGGTGATGCTGAGCACGTTTCGCGAGGGCAATTCGCTTTTCACTTTCGTCCATTGTTGAGAAGACGGCTCGAAGATCAGGGCTCCATCAAGTGTGCCGACAAAGAGTCGCAACCCATCCGTCCACATCGCATTCGGATTAACAACGACACGACCAACCTCGGTCGCGAAGCTGCGCAGCTCACCACTCGCGCTCAACTCGAACAATCCACCGCCGTACGTGCCGATGAAGATGCGATTCCCCACAGCGCTGAGTGCGGTAACCCAGTTGGTCGTGAGTTTTGAATTAGTGTCCTTGAACACTCGCGACACGCGCCCGTCTTCAATCACCGCCAACCCACCGAGAGTCCCGACGTAAGTTTTGCGACCCTGGACCAGAACGGTATAGAGACTATTGCTCGGTAAACCCTGCACTGTAGTTAGGCCATGAAGCTTGCCGCGCGCGCCCAGTGACAACCCTTTGCTGGTGGCGAGTGCGAGTGTGCTTCCACCGTCAACGTCCCAGCGAGCCACTTGCAACACGGCATTGCTCAAGAGCCCGTCTTTGGTCGACCACTGTTCCGTGTTTCGCAGACTCGAATCAAAACGCAGCAGCCCCGCGGAAGAAGCCGCCAGTATCCCTTCTCGATCGTTAGTGAGTGAGTTGATCTCGCGATTCGTTTCCGACTCCAAGTGGGCCAACTGCGTTCCCTGGGCGTTGAGAACGTCTATGCCGCGCCGGAAATTCCCCGCCCAAACACGCGCGTCAGAATCAATCGTCAATGCTGAAACGAGGTTAGTCGTAAGCGTGCGCTTGCCGTCGGGCTGTCCCCACGCGACGAAAGCATTCGTGCGATAGAGTCCCTCTTCGGTAAGCAGCCAGAGCTGATTGTCAAGCGCGGTCAATCGTGCTCCCGCTGCGTTTCCGGCCCTGGCCCACGGAATCGGAGTCACCTGTCTCGACGACGAGATCTCCTGATCGGTTCGGAAGCTAAACGTCTCGCCATTGTCTTTGCTGAGCACTAGGCCGTCAGCCGTAAGCGCGAGGCTGGATAAAGACGGAAGCGTGACGAGTGTTTGAAAACGATCTTGTTTGTTCTCGCTCACTGACAACCCAAAATCAGTCGCGACGAACAGCTTTTGGCCCGCGACGGCAACGCCGACGATGCGGTCCGAGAGTAGACCTTCAGCCGTTGTGAACTGAGACCAGCGTCCCGCTTCTTCAATCCAGAGGCCATCAGCAAACGTGCCGATAAATAATCGTGATCCGGCTTTGGAAAGGTGGTTGATCTCGAGCAGCCGCGTGTGCTCTGCGCCGGCGGTGACTTCCTTGAATTCGCGACCGTCAAATGCAATCAACCCGCCGGCTCTCGTGCCAATCAACAAACGTCCTTCATCGGCGAACAGCGCATCGATCGACTGCGGTGTCCGGTCAGTCCAGCGATAACCGTGAAACTGAGAACCATTAAACTCGACTAACCCTTCAGTCCGCGTACCGATGAATAGTTTTGAGTCGAAGACGGCGAGGCTGAGCAGATCACTTTCGGGCAGACCATCAAGTACCGTATAGTGCCGCACGAGTTTTCCCGTTTGGTCTAACTCGACCAGTCCGCCGTCAGACGCGAGGAAATACGAGTCGTTGAACCTGGCGATTGCCCTCGTGGCCTGGTGGCTCTGCCAAATCTCGATCGCTTTGCTGCTGATTGGCTTGAGTAACTTTTGTTCGAATGGGACGAGGTTTTGTTTCTCGCCCCGCACGCGCTCTTCGGCAAGTTTTTGGTCGGCCCGCTGTTTGACTTGCCACACACTTATCAGCCCCGCGATCAGCGCGAGCACCAGCAACAGCAGCAAAGTTTTCCGGATAGGTGGTCTCATGCCGGGTGGATCGCATTATTTAGATCAAGCAGTGGTTGCGTGACGTGACGCGTCACAGTGCGAAGCTGAGCGGTTACGGGGCGAGCTTGAGGTTAACCCTACCGCTCGATCTGTGGACAAACACAGCGTCGTAAGTATTTGAAAGTAATCCTCTGCGGCCCTCTGCGCATAGCAAGAATTCTCTACGCTCTGGGATTGATTCCTTTCGGCGTCGCGCATTTCCTCTATCCTGTGCCGACAGAGGATCGCTCAGTGCTTTTCAATGGGGCGAGGTCGTTATAACTATTGCGTTGACTGTTGCAGGCTGGCTGGTTTGCGACTCATACCGCGTCAGTTAGCGTCGGGGATTTCAATCCATGTCATCGCACTTCCCGTCCGGCCGGTTTGACGATCTCTGACAGCGACGCGCACCTGGTAAAGACCCGGTGGAAGTGGCAGCGCCTGAGTCCATTTTATAAACCGACCATCTTTGCCGAGGACGACCGCGTGCGGGATGTCGAGTTTCTGCTTGAAGGTTGAGAACTGTCCCCGATCGTCGACAGCGATCCCGAGCACATCAACAATCGCCTGCTCTCGCTCGCCAAAACTCAGGCCTACGCCATCGAGCTTCATCGACGCATTGAGCGCTGTGCCCTTGTCTGCCGTGTTCGCAAAACTCGCGAAGACAGATATCGGCAATTCGCGACGCGGATACAGCGATGCGAGAGCGATCTTCAGCTCATCATCGGGCGCATGCGTCTTTGGAGCAGCGGCTTCGGTATTTCTGAAATCGAAGAAGCGCTGCCTCATTCGCACTCGCAAATCCGGGCGATCTTTTACCACCACCTTGATGCGTGACTTTCCCGAGCGTTGATTCTCGCCGTCGGGTCGCCACGCCAGCAGGTAGTATTCAGAAGTCTCAGTTAAGGCGTCGTTGACTCCATCGTCGAGCGCACTCGCATTCAAAAACGACCGCCCGCCGGTTTCCTCAGCAAGAATCTCGAGCGGTTCTTGCGGCATCTTGCTTTCCGCGAGTGTTCTGCCCGCCGTTCTGGGTGAGTAATCCGGATAGTCATTTTTTGAGACGTCGATGCCGGAACCCCACACGTTCGGCCGCGTGCCCAGGCTGTAAATCACCACGCCGACGCGCGCTGCTTCGTTGATAATCCGCCGCATTACGTCTGAACCATTGGACCGCCTGGTATCCACAACGAAACCATCCGAAATGAAGAACAGAAGTTTGCGGCCCTGGAGCGGAGTGGTCGAATGCATCAAGCTCAGCAACCGCGAAAGAGTGTCGGCCTCGGACATCCTCGACTGAGCGCTGATCTGACGAACGCGGTTGGTAACTATGGTGTAGGCGTTCATCGCATCGGTTTGAAATTCTTTCATCGTCGCGTCGATCAGATATGCAAACAGACCGCGATCACCGTTGGAAACGAGCGTCGCATCTACTTCGCTAATCGTTACCTTGCTGGCTGTTGTCTCAGGATTGAATTTGGAGTTGAGCCGGCTGATGGCTTCGCGCAACACGGCTTTGTTGTCGGTGAGCTGTTGGAGGAAACCAATCTGCCCGCTGGTCGAGACGACGGCGACGCGATCCTTAGCCATCATCTTGTTTTCGACGAAATGAGTTATGACAGAGCGGGCGCGGTTGAGGGCGTCGCTTGTCAGGTGAACGTCATCGACAAAAAAGAAAACTACACGCCCGCGATCGATTGTTGGATCTGGCGTTTCTGATAACTTGACTCCCTTGCGCGCAGCGGCTAACTGCTTCTCTTCGTCGACGCTGCCTGTTGCGATCTCTTCGAAGAAGGAAATCGATTGCGGCTTGGAATCAACGCGCAACTCGAAATCATCCGCACGCAAACCACCAACAAAGCGACCGCGCTTATCGACAACGGTTACATCGGTCTGCACCAGCTCCGTCTTGACGCGGATGACATCGTCAGACTGCTCTTGTTGTTTGACCTGCCCGTTCACGACGCAGATCAAGAGCACGTTCAGTAAAAGACCGATTAATCCTTGGTGAAACTCGCGCCGCATTCTTCAGCGCTTAGAATACCAACTTTCGAGGGCGCAATTGTAGGGGCGGCCCGCCGTGGCCGCCCGTTGTTTGAAGCACACGTGTTGTAAATGGAACGGGTGGCCACGGAGGGCCACCCCTACAGTTGACGATGAGGTTGTGATCTTAGTTCTGCGTTCCGGTTTTCTGTTTGTTGTCGGCGGCGGCGGTTTGGGTTTTCATGAACTCGATCACGACGTTCACGTCCTCTTCCGCCAGGTTGAGCCTGGGCATGCGAAGCTCCCGGTATTGTTTGAAGAGCGCCGTTGCGATCGGATCTTTCTCTTCAATCAATTTGTCCGGCTCTGTAATCATTCGCTTGAGCCACGCATGCTCGCGCACGCTGGTCACACCGAGAAGGTCCGGCCCAACCTTGTCGCCGTTTCCGATCGTATGACACGCCGAACAGCGCGTATGAAAAAGGTATGCGCCTTTGTCGATGTCCAGCTTGACCGATTCGGTCCTATTCGCCGACACCACGGGGACCTCCGCTTGCGCACCATAACCGAGTAGATTCTGCATCTTCAGCGCCATGAACTTGGTATTGTCGAGCGCTGAGTTTCTCATCCATATTCCGGTGGCTTCGTTGCCGATGAGCAAACTCGGTGTGTGGCCGTCAGGATCGTTACCGTTGGGCAGCTTATCCAGTCCCAACTTCTTACTAATAAGTTTGATGTCTGCAACTTTTCCCGTGAGGAACGTCCAGCCAGGTCCGACGTGATACTTCGCCGCATACTCTTTGAGCACTTCGGGCGTGTCATGCTCAGGATCGATCGTTATCGAGATAAAGAAGATATCCTTCCCCATACGATCGCCGAGCATTTTCTGAAGCTGGACCAGTCGCGCGGTCTCGAGCGGGCAGTTGTACTTGCAGGTCGTGTAGATAAGCTCGAGAGCCACAACCTTGCCTTTAATAAGATCGTCGTAGAAGCGAACTTTCTTGCCGTCCTGCGTGATCAGCTCAACGTTGGGAAAGTGAGTTCCACCCCACTGTGCATCCGCCTTGGCGACTTCAGCGTCAACCGTTTTCGACACTTGCTTCAGATGCATTCCGCATTTCGGGCAATCGCCGGGCGTCTTTGACTTGACCTCCGGATGCATTGGGCAACTGTATTCGGCGGCTTCGACGGTTTGCTGCTGGGCGAAACTGACGCCAGCCGGGACGTGAGAAATAATCAATAAAGATATGCTGAACGTTAGCACTCCAATCAAAATCAGCTTCGCGTTCTGTAGTTTCATATCTAACTTCTCCTTATCTAAAACTTATTGAGCTGAGCGACCCTGTGCCGCTCCTACTGCGGAAGGGCGCGCCCTTTTTCCCAAGATCGCTCAGCTCAATATCAAGCGTCGCGAAGCCCTACTGAGGCTGAATCGACTGAGCGCTGTCTGTGGAACTGACAGTACCAACCTCTTTGGCTGTAACAACGTTGTTGCCAACGCTAATGCTTCCACCCGTCAATTTCCCCGACGCGATGTCGAAGGTGAGATTAGCGGAGATCAGCATTGTTCGAGCTGACAAAGCATCCTTGGCGCTGTCGTAGTAAGGCAGTGGCACGATTACCATGTCGGAACTCTGCAGCGGCCTGATCTCGGTAGCGTGATTGCCCCCAGTGACATACGTCTTCAGAGTTGCTCTGCTGGAGCCGCTCGTTCCCGTCACCCCAGAAAAATCGAAGTCGAGCAGGACAATCGAAGGACTCGTTACCGAGGTGGTGTCTACCACCCTTCTCGCGGTGATGTTCACTTGACCTTGGACTGTCGTAGAGCCGTTAGGATCCATAATGGAACCCTTAACCGGCAACGTGATGCTGCTGTCGACAGGAGCATCAGAGGCGGTCGTGGTCTGCGCCTGGACGGATGAACCGCCCAAGGCCAACACCGCAACGATACCGAGCACGAGAGTCATTAGTTTTAACTGTGTGTTCATGTGTCTTTCCTTTCTGGCCTCTTTAGTAGAAAGCGGTCGGAAGTATGTCGTCCGGGGCCATAAACGTGACGCCCTGTGGTTTCGCGATCGGAGTCGGCAGCGGGTTCAAGAACGGTGTGCCAGCGCCATCGATTTCCCATCTCAAAAGCATCGCGTTGTCTTCGTGCATGGTGTTGTGGCAGTGTTCCATGAACATGCCGCCGAAGTCGCGGAACTGAAGCGTGATTTTCACTTCGCCGCTTGGTCTCAGGCGCCAAACGTCCTTACGCCCCTTCTCCCATGCAGGAACCTTGGAGGCGCTTCCATCACGAGAGAGCGTTTGGCACTCCTCGAAGTGGATGTGAATCGGGTGATCCCAACCACCACCGCCATTCCTCAAGGTCCATACCTCTCTGGTGCCGAATTTCGGCGCCGCTGAGATACGACCATAGTCGGCTGCGAGCGTTGGTCCCTGATTGTCTGTCTTGATACCCCACGGACCGAAGAACGTTGTTATCGGATCGTTGGTTGTTTGATTAGCTCCGCTGTTGAACTCGAAAACGCGTTCGCGGGCTACTGGAATGTTGGACAGGTCCGGATTCGGAATCAGTGTCGACGGCACCTGGCTGATATCCGGCTGCGCGGGATCGCGAACGATTCGGAACTCGAGGAATTTTCCTACGGCTGGATCCTGCGAGTTGCCTGAGAGCGCCTCTGAAAGACTGAGGTCCTTCGATACCCTTCTGCCGTCCTGGTGTTCAGCCAGGTTCACCATCCAAATCTTCTGGCCAACAGTGTAACGAGAGAAGTCAATGACGATGTCGTAACGTTCCGCGATGCCCTGCTCATCAAGCTGCGTGAGCACAACCGGGTTCGGCAACAAGTTACCGTCATTGCCGATCTGGATCATCGGCGAGCCATCACTCAGCGCGACCTTGAAGAAGCGCGAGACTGACGCATTCAGGATGCGGAAGCGATACTTGCGCCGCTCAACTTCAAAGTATGGTTTGTAGGTAAGGTTTACGGTCATTCTATCGCCCAGGAACCCGTCGAATTCAAAGATGTCCATGGCGAGCTGACCATTGTTATCCCACGCTTTGTCGGCAAGCATGAGGTTCACGTCGTAGTCGAGGTTGCCCCACGATTTTCCAGTGGTGGCGGCTCGTCCGCTCGGCAGTCTCAAGTTGACGCCATCGATGATGTCTTCGGCGCCGCGATCGAGGCCGCTGTAGATGTTGAACATCCCGGCGATTCCCTTGTACACGTTCTGCGCGGTGAAGCTGAACATGTGATCGTGGAACCAGTGGGTGCTCATGGTCTCGTGCCAGTCACCGGGAACTTTATTAAGGCCACCCGCGTCCGTTGGGCTCGACGCCATTATGTCCTGGGCGGTGTTGTTGATGGTGTTACGGCCAGCGAGCACGATTGGATAGTGATAATCGTAGAACTGGTTCGGGAAGAAGTAGGCCCCCGTGAAGCCGTCATTTTCCGCCCCGTGGTGTCCGTTGTGTTCGTGGGTCGAAATCGTGTGCATGCCAAACCCGCCGTTGTCTTTTTGGTTAACGGTGAGTCTGTTGTGAAGGCGGAAGAGCACTGGCTCGCCGTAGCGCACCTGCATGAGCTTGGGCGGAATGGTTCCGTTGTAAGTCCAGACCTTGTTGACCTGCTGAGTAGGCAGATTCGGGTGAAACTTCAGCGGGATAGGAGTCGCCGGGTTGATGCCCGAATTCATGTTCGACGCAACTTGTGGATTGTAGGTGGTGTTGGTTTTGGCGCCTTCCACTGAAGCATCAACGGCGATCGCGGGCGGAAGAAGGCCAAACTGTTGGTGCGCCCAGATCGGTCCCGGTGGTCGACCTTCGATCGGACCGGTGCCGCCGCCCAATGCAGGATCAACAGGTTGCGGTGTCGTGTTCGCCTGGGCCGTTGGCGCGGGAGTCAGAGCGGCAACAGGAATTCGCGGAAACACGTCGAAACGCGGCATCGGCGTCGAAAAAGCTGTGGTTGTGCCGAGCGGGCTGGGTGGGAGTCCGGTCGGGATGTTGGAAGACGCGAATGCGCTACGGCCAAATGGACTGAGGCCGCTTATTGGAAGCATCAGGCCGGCTGATGTGAATAATCCCATTTTAATCAGGTCACGACGCGAGACCTGTCCATGGGAGTTGGCTTTAATAATGTCCCACCGCTCTTTACGCGCCTGTTCGGCTTCACGCAGGCGCGCTTTCGAGGCCTTTGGAGACAAAAAGAAGTTACTATCAGACATCTATCTCTCCTTTTATTGGTACACAAATCTCCGAAGGGGATTCGCGGAAAGCGGAACGGTGGGGGCAGACGTTCAGCAGCGCGGAACCCTGATTCAGATCCAGGAACCACCCTGGTTTGGCTGGTTATGTTTCAGAAATCTTAGTGACGAGAAGTTTAGGAGCCCGTCACAGGACTTAACTTATGCGAACTGCAAAAAACGTTTGAGTGGAGTCGTGAAGATACAGCGGGTTTATAATCATGAATGTCACCTGCGTGACAATTTTCCCCACTTTCTGTATTCTACTGTCTCCCCCTTCTGATTGAACTCGCTTTAACCACTCAACTGTAATTAAAGAGCACCCGTGCGCCTTGCAACGGAAGCATTGCTGCAAGTCAGTTTCGAGGTGGTTAAGGAAGTTTCAGAATGTCCCCATCAACAGAAGTCGCTCACGCTTTTTCCAAACTTTGGTTTACAGGCAGAGTCGAGCTGCTCCCGGGAATGAGTCAGGAGGCAGTTCAACGCTTTAATACGATCGTGCGAAGAATAAAACGCCGGCGCGGTGAGTGGGTCTTCGTACACGGCGATCCTGCCGACAGCATTTACCTCGTCCAAAAAGGCCGTATGAAGATCACGGCCTTGAGTGAAGACGGTCACGAAGTAGTGCATGAGATAGTCGGCCCAGGCGAGATTTTCGGCCACACAAGTTCGATACTCGGCATCCCACGCACGACTTCGGCTCAGGCTATCGAGGCGTCGCAGTTATATGAGATCCGCCAAAAGGATTTCGAATCGCTGTTGACAGTTTATCCGGAGTTGTCGTTGCAGTTGCTCAAATCCGTGGGCTTGAAGTTAAAGAAAGCCGAAGAACAGTTGCTGAATGTCATTTGCCATGACATTTCCACGAGGGTCAGGGGAGCTTTGATCGATCTGATTGCTTCCGAGCCGGAGAAAGAACCGGATCAGCCTGTCAGGATAAAGATCACGCAGCAGGATCTGGCGAATCTGATTGGGGCGTCGCGACAGAAGACGTGGGAGGCGCTCAAGGAGTTGGAGGATTCGAGCGTGTTGAAGCTGATGTACCGGAGTATTTTGGTGACCGCGCCACACAAACTCCGCAACGGTTACTTCCAAAGTGGCGCCAGCAAAATGTGGCCGGTTTGAGCAGAGTTTCGAAAGAGCGTTTCTCTGTCCTTTAATAGCATTAGGCTATGAAGGACGCAGACAAGCCGCTCACCAACGCTGATCAGGAACTATTTCACGAGCTGTATCAAACGCATCATCGTCGCGTTTATTCCATCTGTCTGCACATGACTCAGGATATTTCAGATGCTGAGGATCTGACTCATGAAGTCTTCGTTCAGCTATTTCGCACGATCGGAAGCTTTCGCGGTGAGTCGGCGTTTTCAACCTGGCTCCATCGTTTGACCGTGAATCATGTGCTAATGCACTTCCGCAAAAACAAACGCAGACTGCAATCTGAGCCGTTAACTGAAAGTTTGGAAATAGTGAAGCGCACCAGCATCGTCGACCACATTCTCTTATCGGAAGTCATCGCCAAACTGCCTGAAGGTTATCGCGAAGCACTGGTCCTGCACGACATCCACGGCCTGGACCACAAGGAGATAGCGAGACGAAAAGGCAGAACCGAAGGAACATCGAAGTCGCAGTTGCACAAAGCCAAAGTCACCTTGCGCGCGCTCATCACCCAACCAGTATAAGCCGCGGATCTTCGCGGATAAACGCTGATCGATCCGCGTTCATCCGCGAAAATCCGCGGCTGAAAAAACTGTCGTTAATAATTGATCTTGCCGACGACGGTTAGATCGAAACCGGCGGTGACCGGGTTAAGTTGCACTACGAAGTTCGCGTCGCCGCTCGCGCCCTCGAACCGGCCCGTGCCGCCCACGATGTGGAAGATCCCTTGATCCATACCTGCAACCGGATCCAGGATTCCCTCAATCTGAATTTGAACTTTGTCACCGTTGGAAGCAACGATCGTTGCGTCTCCGCTGGAATGTAAGACGCCATTCGCGTCGGGCGTGTATTTGACGTTTCCGGTGACGGTCCACTGACCGAGATGCGTCGCCGTGCCGGAGCCGGTGGGGATAGCGCCAATCGGCATACCCTGTTCGTTAGTGATGAGAGTCGCAACGCCACTCCCACTAAGAGCGAAGGGGCGTTCAACGGCTGACACGGGAATCGTTGTTCCCGCCAACATGAAAAGCATAAGCATCAGAGCGTGTATTTTTGTAAAGTGTTTCATTGCTGTTCTCCTTCAAAATAAAAAGTTACTCACCTCTGGGGCCGTTGGTTAATGCCCGGCTCGGGGTGTTGTCACTCTAGAGTGGTGAGTAATCCGAAAACATCACACTGGCTAACGACACACGCATAAGTTAGACTGCGGCCAAAGCCCAGAGACGTACCGTGCCGCCCAGTAAACAGATCCGCATTCTTAGCGTCGAAGACCATCCGGTCTTCCGGCAGGGGCTGGCCACGATTATCGAGACAGAGCCGGACATGGTCCTGGTGGCCCAGGCGACTAACGGGGTCGAGGCGATAGCTGAGTTTCGTCGTCACCGGCCAGACATAACGCTCATGGACCTTCGCCTTCCCGGCTCCAATGGCACTGACATCCTAATCGCAATTCGCGGCGAGTTTCCTGACGCGCGCATCATCATGCTGTCGTCTTCAGACAGCGATGGCGAGATCCAGCGCGCACTGCGTTCGGGAGCGGCGGGCTACGTTCTCAAAAGCATGCCGCAGGATGATTTGCTCGCCGTGATCCGATCCGTTCATGCGGGCAAACGAAACGTTCCTCCGGCGGTCGCAGCTCTTATTGCAGAGCATTTAGGTGAAGAAGACCTAACACCGCGCGAGCTCGAGGTGCTGCAACTCGTTCGCGACGGCTGCAAGAACAAACAGATAGCGGATCAACTCTCAATTTCCGAAAACACCGTCAACTTTCATCTCAAGAACATCGTCGAAAAGCTGGGTGCAAACGATCGCACGCATGCAGTGACGATTGCTGTCCGTCGTGGACTACTGCCACTGTGAACAAATTAGTGCTCGCTTCCCTCTTTGTTCTTGTGGTCGGTGTTCCTGCTCACGCACTTGACCCAAACCAACCAGTCAGCAGCTTTCTCCGTACGCATTTCACCACCGACGAAGGTCTTCCTGGAGCGGTCGTAGATCAGGTCGTACAAACGAACGATGGTTTTCTTTGGCTGATCGTTAACGGCAACCTTCTGAGCCGGTTCGACGGCAAAAGTTTCGTATGGTTCAACAACCCACGGGCAACAACACTGGCTGTGGCCCCCGACGGAGATCTCTGGGTTGGTACGGTTGAAGAGCTGATACGCATACCTTCTTCTAGTTTCAACCAGTTCACGCTCACTGGATTGGTCTCTTATCATCCCGTCCCCGGGAAACCCACCCATGTTCAGCGCCTTCGATTCCGTAGAAGTGGCGTGCTGTGGGTCGGAACTGAGGATGGATTGTTTCGCTTTGAACGAGATCAGTTCGTGGCAGTCGGGCCACGAGTATCAACGCGCCAAATCGCAGAAGCGTCGAACGGAAATTTGTTACTGACAACGGGGGAAGGCTTCCTGGAGTTCGCTGGTGCCGAGTTGATCCCTCACCCCGGACTCGCCACTCAACTGGGTGTAAAGGACGATGAGATCTTCGATGTTCTAAGAGACAGTCACGGCAATACCTGGTACTGCACGGGAAAGGGAGTCGCGCGTGAGACGAATGGGCGGATCGAAAAGCTTGGTAATCATACTTCCATCGGGCACAGCGCATTTCGTGTTCAGGAGGACGCGCAAGGGACGATATGGTTCGGAAAAGAAGACGGTTTGTTTCGCGCAACCTCTGCAGGGCTTGAATTAGTAGCCGGTGGAGTACCAATACGATCTCTTTACAGCGACCGTGATGACAACCTGTGGGTTAGTACCAACGGTGACGGATTGTATAGATTCAAAGACCGTGCGATTCGAATGTTCACGACCGACGATGGACTAGCCAACAATGTAATCAATACCGTGTTTGCGGCGCACGATGGGACCGTTTGGGCGGGCCTGAATTGCGGAGGTCTCGCACGTTTCGATGGCGCGCGTTTCCAAATGTATAACGAAAAGAATGGCCTGCTGAACAGTTGCGTATTTGCGATCGCCGAAGACTCGAATCGAGATCTCTGGATCGGAACGTGGGGCGCAGGTGCTTTTCGTTATCACAACGGCGCCTTTACGCAATACTCAAAAAGTCAGGGAGTGGCGGATGATCAAATTACGAGCATCCTGGCTGCGCGCGACGGTTCTATCTGGTTCGGCACACGCAGCGGTCTAAGCCGCCTGAAGAATGGACAATTTCGCACCTATACGACGGATGACGGACTTTCAGCTAACGGGATTCTCAGGGTATTTGAAGACCGGGCGGGATCTATTTGGACTGGCTCGCGACACGGTCTCGACCGGCTGGTGGGCGATCGTTTCGAGAATTTCGCGTCCCTACCCAAGTCGTATGTCGTTCCGCTTGGCGAGGATCGAGACGGCGGTTTCTTCGTGATGCGCGAAATCGGCTCGGAATGGTCTATTTACCGCCTCGAAAAAGATCGAGCTGACGAAATTAAGGAAATCGCGGCTGTTGACGTGATCGAAACTGAAAACGGCGAGCTATGGTTCGCCGGTAGTACTTATGCGAGGTTGCAGCCAGGCAATTTTGCACACGCACGGTCTCGGGATGAGCCTAACGATATCGAAGGGTTTTGGACCAGCGACGGATTAGCAGGTGGAGCGTCTAACACCAGCTACAGTCTGGCGTTGACTCCTGACGGCAAACTCTGGGGAGCAACTACAAAAGGGTTGGCGAGGTTCGATCTTCGTCGCTTGTCGGTAACAAAAGTACAGCCTTCGATTTATTTGACCGACGTGACGATAGGCAGGAACAGCCAACACGCCGGCCGCGAAATCGTCCTGCCACCGGGTACTAATCACACAGAGATTCATTTCGCGGTTATCGAAATCTCCGCGCCTGACAAAATTCGCATGCAATACCGGCTTGACGGCGTCGACTCGGAATGGCTCGACGCTCCGGATGCTCCACATGCAATTTACAGCAACATCCCGGTCGGGACACATGCATTGCACATTCGAGCCTGCAATCGGAATGGTATTTGGGACCGGCAGGGAATGGTTTTCCTCGTCACGCAGAAACCTTACTTCTATCAAACACGCTGGTTTGTTGCCGCGATGGTCGCGCTCGGGATCATGCTGGTGGTCCTAATCTATCGTTTGCGCGTGGCGCAGATTTCACGCCAGATGAGCGCGCGCTTCGACGAACGTCTCGCCGAGCGCACGCGCGTAGCACGCGAGTTACATGACACCTTGTTGCAGACGGTTCAGGGCAGCAAGATGGTTGCGGATCATGCGTTGAAGAACCCCGCGGATCAGACGCGTATGGTGCGGGCCATGGAACAGTTGGCGGCGTGGCTCGCCCAGGCTACTGAAGAAGGACGCGCAGCGCTTCAGTCTCTGCGCTCGTCCACTACAGAAAAGAACGATTTGGTAGAAGCATTTCGCCGGGCGATCGATGAATGTAGTCGAGCGAGTGGTAATCAGATTTCGTTTTCCCTTAATGGAGACGCCAGAGAGATGCATCCGGTTGTTCGTGATGAGATCTACCGGATTGGTTACGAAGCGATTCGAAATGCCTGTGCGCACTCAGGCGCAGGTAAGTTGGAAGTCATGCTCGAATACGCGCACGATGTTACGTTGCGTGTCAGTGACGATGGAAAAGGCATGGACTCTGAAGTGGTAGAGCAAGGCAAAGAAGGTCATTTCGGATTGCGTGGCATGAGAGAACGTGCTGAACGCATCGGCGCGAAGTTCACCCTCGTCAGCTCGCCAAACTCAGGCACCGTCATAACCCTGCTTGTTCCCGGTCGCGTCGCCTTTCATAAAGAGAAGTAGCCACCCGTACCTCTTTCGTATTACCCCGCAACCAATGAAAAAAGTAGCTCGCTGGCTACTGGTAACAATGTGTCTCTAAGTTTCCAATGGGCCTATTCTCTTGCCCATGACGAACCAAACTACAGAAATCAGTTTTACGGTGAATCCGGAAGCAGTGTCTTCTTTTCATAACGACGGACTGGTGATTCTGCATGCAGGGAGTGGTCGCCTATTCACTTCGAATGAAACAGGCGCCCGCATCTGGCGCGGGATCGAGCAACAACTGCCATTGGAAACCATCGCAAAAGAAATCAGCGGCGCATACCGGATTCCGGGCGCCACCGCACGCGAGCACACATTTAATTTCCTGGCTGCACTCGAACAGCAGGCGCTAATCAAGAGGGAGGTAGCACGATGAAAAGAGTCGAGCTTGTATTCCGGGCGCTTTACGAGATCGCCCATTACGAAATGGTCCTTTCACTACTGGGATCCGGACGCATTCTGTCGCAGTTAAAGCGGCAATCCGTTAAGGCCAAGACAACCAGCGCCACATTAGAAAAGACGATCTGCGACGCCGTCCTGCTCGCGACGTGTTTCTACTGGAAACCAGTTCTGTGCCTGCAACGAGCAGTTTGTACAGTTCGCCTGCTCAGAAGACACGGCATCCACGCGCGCCTTGTTATTGGTTATCGTCCGTCGCCATTCTTTTCACACGCGTGGGTGGAAGTAGACGGGCGTGTTCTCTATGGTTCTCCCGCTTATCAAAAACGACTGCTGCCGCTGCACGTTGTCTAAAGGAGATCGAAGATGCAAAGCGAAGTTCTGCACTGGGATGGCCGTTTGGATAACCGATCCGACTTGTTGCCACGACTGTCGTTGCACGGCGAGGCCAGTAACGAGGCAATTGCACGCGCTACCTACGATCGCTTCGGCACTGAAGGCCTGGTTAACCTGATCGGGGATTGGAGCCTGGTTCTTCGCGATCGCGAAACTACTATTCTGGCAAGCGACTTCGCAGGCGTGCGTCCTCTTTACTATCACGTGCAAGCCGGACGCGTTCAGTGGTCCAACCGTTTGCAAAATCTGGTGGAAGAAACTGGAATCACCGATCTCGACGACCAATACATCGCGGGCTTCCTGACGTTTGGCGGCTGTGCGAATCGTACGCCCTACAAAGGCATCTACTCTGTGCCTCCCGGTCATGCAGTTTGCGTTTCATCAAAAGGAACAAGCATCCGGCGATTCTGGTCGATGCCAACTGGCGACACGATCCAATATCAGAACGAGCACCGATATGAAGAAGAACTTCGCGCACTCTTTCGCGAAGCCGTGGCCGTCCGGCTACAGAGTGAATCACCCGTGCTGGCTGAGCTCAGCGGCGGTCTTGATTCGTCATCAGTAGTCTGCCTCGCCCAACACCTGATCCGAAATGGCGCCGTCGATACTCCGCGCCTCGAGACCGTAAGCTTCACGTGGCAAAACTCGCTCGATGAACCGTTCATTCGCGAAGTCGAATCACACTGCGGCATCGATGGCGCGCACATCTCGACGCATGACGTTCCCTTTATCACCGAAGCACAAGTAAGTGGCGCGACACCGGAAGCTTTTCAGCCCCTGCTCAGCTCCGTTGCCAGAACCGCGAGCCGGCTCGGCGCAAGAACAATTCTCACCGGACAGAATGGCGACCTGTTGTTGAGTAATTGGTATGACGACAGCCTGCAAGTGGCTGCCTCTGTTCGTCGCTTTCAAATTGGCCGCGCCTTTAAGGAAGCACTCGCGTGGAGCAAGATTCTCCGGCTCTCTGTTTACCAGATTTTATGGCGAGCGGCTCAGGCGGCTCTTCCGCCATCACTGACACCAGCCGCGATATACAACACGAGCGACGGTTCGTACGCGCCAAAGAACACGGAGACATCTCTCGTCTCTCAATTCAGTGAGCGGACCGGCATTTCTGAATCGTCAAACTTCTTCTCAAATGATTGGCTGCGGGCCGCGCCGGAACGCCGGAGGCATTTCTACTGTCTGTCGATGGCGCTCCAACTTCGCACCTTCCAACGACCCGAGCCACTGCAGCACCTGGAGTACACGCACCCGTTCAGCCACCGGCCGCTCGTCGAGTTTCTCATGAGCGTACCGGCGAATGTTCTCTGCCGGCCGGGCGAACCGCGGAGATTAATGCGCGCTGCGTTATCTGATCTCTGGCCGAGCAAGTTACGCGCACGTCGATCGAAGGGTTCATTCAACGCGCCCTGGCAGGATGCTTTACGGCCTGTGGCGCGCGCGCTGCTCAAGACTAAGACACTACACTCGGTTGAGCGAGGCTTTGTGGATCGCGATAGCGTTCGCACACGTCTCGAGCGTCTTTGTCTCGGGCTCGACAGCAACGAGTCTCAGTTGCGGCAGATCATCTTGCTCGAGCTGTGGCTCCGCAATCGCGGTCATGAACAAGCAGGACAAGTTCTCAAAGCAGCATGAATACATTGAAGAAAGGAGGCAAACCAATGCAAAACAATTACGAAGCTCCCGAACTGACGCTGATCGGTGAAGCAAACGAAGTCGTCATGGGCACCAGCATAGGCGGTAACGACTTTCCAAAGGAGTTTGGCTTGGATTTCGAATTTGAGCAGGACTAATTTACAAACCACAAGTATCCACAGATTACGCAGATTCGATAACATTGTGTGTAATCTGTGGATAGATCGTAGTACACTCCGGCGTATCTATGAACGCCGCTGACGCCATTCGAATCTTAACGGTTGACGATCATCCGATGTTGCGCGAAGGAATCGCCGCCGTACTGGCAAGTGAAGAGGACATGATCCTCGTCGCGGAAGCCAGCAATGGGCGAGAAGCGGTGGAAAAGTTTCGCACTCACCACCCTGATGTGACGCTGATGGACGTGCAGATGCCGGAGGTCAACGGCATCGACGCGATTGTGAAAATTCGCGAAGAGTTTCCCGATGCTCGCATCATCGTTCTGACTACTTACACCGGAGATGCCCAGGCGGCGCGCGCCTTCAAAGCCGGAGCGTACGGGTATCTGCTAAAGAACATGGTGCGGAAGGAGTTGATCGACACAATCCGCATGGTCCATGCCGGCAAGAAAAAAATTCCTGCCGAAATCGCGGTCGAAATGGCCCAGCATCATAGTGACGATGCGTTGACTGAACGTGAAATCGAAGTGCTGCGCGAAGTGGCGGCTGGTAACGCCAACAAGATGGTGGCCCAACGCCTCAACATTTCCGAAGAAACAGTCAAAGCGCACATGAGAAGCATCCTTTCCAAGCTCGGGGCCAACGATCGGACCCATGCCGTAACCATCGCCGTGAAGCGCGGCATCATCGAGATCTGATTTCTCTGTGTCTATGTGGTGAGTGGATCGGTTAACCACAGAGTTAAGCATGCGCGGTGGCGCACCACCGAACATGAAAAAGTTGATCTTTGAAGTAAGCTAGCTCCAACCAGCGTGGACTGAAGATCGTAAGTGACTGGCGCCGGTGACTGCTTGCCGAGCCCGACACAGAGTTTGATCCGAAAGCCTTTCCGAGGCACCACCGAATAGTGTTGCGCGCGTGCGCAAACTTGTAGAGCAGAATCTTTCTTTTGGAGGCTTTCCCCGCTGGAGCAAAGGAGCGCAAATGAGAGTCGTTCATCCAGTTTGTTGTGGGATTGATGTGCACGCCAAGATGTTGGTGGCTTGTTTGATTCTGACCAACGGTGAGAAGAAAACTCGCACTTTCTCGACCATGACGGCGGACCTTTTGCAGTTGCGGGATTGGCTGATGGCTACACCCTGCACGCATGTAGCGATTGAAAGCACCGGGGTTTACTGGAAGCCGGTTTTCAATATTTTGGAAGACGCGCTGACGGTGATTTTGATCAACCCCGAACATGCGCATGCTTTGCGGGGCCGGAAGACCGATGTCAAAGACGCTGAGTGGTTGGCTGACTTGCTGCGGCATGGTTTGTTGAAGCCCAGTTTTATTCCACCACCGCTGATTCGCGAGTTGCGAGAACTGACACGCTATCGCGAGAGCGTGGTACGGGAGCAAGCGTCGGTGGCCAATCGCATTCAGAAACTGCTCGAGAGCGGCAACATCAAACTGGGGCAGGTGGCCAGTGATGCGTTGGGAGCCAGCGGCCGGGCAATCGTGAAAGCTTTGGCCAACGGTGAAACTGACGCGCGTAAGCTGAGTGCCTTGGCTCGTGGGAAACTCAAAGAGAAGAGTCTCTCTTTGGAGCAGGCTCTGCAGGGACGTTTGACAGTGAACCAACGCTTTGTGTTGGGTGAATTGCTGGACCGTTGGGAACAGTTGGAAGCTGCCGAGGCACGAGTCAGCCGCGAGATTGATAAGTACGTGCAAGCAAACCCTAAGCTGGCCCGAGCCCGCGAACTTCTGGATAGCATTCCCGGGATCGGGCCACGCGTAGCTGAAGTCATCAGCGCCGAGATTGGGATCGAAATGGCCCTCGTCTTTGCTGATGCCGCGCACCTGGCAAGTTGGGCTGGCATATGTCCTGGCAACAAAGCTACTGGCGGCAAACGACTTTCGGGCCGCACACGCAAAGGTAATACTTATTTGCGCGCTGCCCTGGTGCAAGCAGCTTGGGGAGCCTCCCTGAAAAGGGACTGTTACTTGAGCAGTCAGTTCCAGCGCTTGGTCAAGCGCCTTGGCCGAAAGAAAGCTTTGGTAGCTGTAGCCCATTCTTTGTTGGTGATCAGCTTTCATGTTTTGCAAAACGATCAAACTTACACCGAACTCGGCGGTGATTACTTTGATCGTCATCATGTCGAGCAACAACGCGAGTATTACCTACGCCGGTTGCAAATGCTCGGCCTAAAAGTAACTGTCGAAGAACTGCGGCCAGCGGCTTAAACCGCCGCTTTAACAACTACTTCGACTTATCTCTGCGCTACCTTGCGCAGAGGATTGTTCGTGTCTGCTGTCCGACGATCTTTTTCAGAGCAGACACAGAGGTTGCACAGAGAAGAGTACAAAGCCTTATCCACGTAAATCCGCGGCTAAATGATTTCTGCCCTGGTAAGCGGTCGCGCCCCGAACGATCAATTCAACCTCCGTCCCAGTTTCCGGTCGGCTCCAAAATCGTAATTGACCGCCAATCTTCTGCGCTCGCTCGTGCATTCCCTGCAACCCCCAATGTCCGGAACGCCCACCGGCCTCGAGAATTTTGGGATCGATACCGCGTCCATCGTCACGAACGCGCAGACGAAACTGTCGCGAGTCGTACGTGATCTCCGCTTCGACGTGTTGACCTTCGGAATGCGTCAACGCATTGATAATCGCTTCACGCCCAATGCAATAACATTCCTCGAGCACGAGGGGATGTAACTCACGTACATGACCCTCAACTACCATCTTGAAGACTGCCTCCCTACCCTGCGACGCCTCTTCAGCAACCGAACGGAACGCTGCCGGCAAGTCACTCAGCGACGCGGTATGAACGCGTAGATTTCGAATACGATCTCTACCTTCGGCCAGGACCTCGTCAGCGTGGTCCAGCGTTTTCTCGAGCGCGTTGTGAGCCGGCATATCTGCAGGTATTTGTTTCAAGACTGCGTGAAACTTCAGAATCAGTCCCTGCACGCTCTGCAAAAGCGTGTCGTGCAAATCTCTCGCGATACGCTCTCTTTCTTCCAGGCGTTCTTCCATGCGTCCGCGCACAACTCGCGCCACTTGTCGCAAACGCAGTTGATAAAGAACTCCGAGCACAAACAAAAACAGGACAACGACGGAAACGCGAAACCATGCAGTTTGATAGTAAGCCGGGTCGATGGTGAAATCGACGTAGGTACCGGTCTCGTTCCAAACACCGCTGTTGTTACAAGCTATTACGCGAAAGCGATACGTGCCGGGACCAAGATCGTTATAAAACACTTGGCGGCGATTACCAGCGTCCTGCCAATCGTGATCGCGACCCTCCAGCATGTATCGAAACAGAATCTTTTCCGGAGCGACGAGGCTTAGGGCCGTATAGTCTATTTGCAAATCGCGTATCAACGGTGGCAGACGCACATTTCCAGCAGATTGCGCTTCGTAGGTTTTGCGATCCGCGACGAACTGTTCGATTTGCACGGGCGGCGGGATGTTGTTCAAAGAAAGATGATTGGGATCGACCACGTCGACGCCACCCTCACCGGAGAAAAACCACAGTTTACCGTCCGTTGCTTTCGCGACCTGGGGGCTGAAATGGTTAGCCGTCGCCATGCTTCGCACACCGTCCGAAATATCGAAAACAGTTGCATGGACCATTGGCTGCGCTTTTACGTCATTGTCGATCGCGGTGGTCCACGCATCCATCGCGCTCCGTTCCACACGCAACAGACCGCAGGGAGTGAAGAGCCAAAATGAACGCGTGTCGTCTTCCCGTAGCCAATGAACTCCGTCGCATGGCAAGCCATTCCTGCTGGTCAAAGTTGCAAGCCGTCCATTCTTCAACCGGCTGAGTCCGCCTTCAGTCGCGATCCAGACTGTCTCGTCCTGTTCGAGGCGAATGTCGTTCACCCGGCCCGCGGTGACCCCGTCCGCTGTGGTGTACGAGGCTCGAATCTGGCCTTCGTTGTAATAGGCGACGCCACCAAGAAAAAAACCGAGCCACAACCCGCCGCGCAACGGATCCGCGATCACGGCAGTCACCGGATCGTTATGCCCGAGTTTGGACAAGGGGATTTGTTGGACCACGCTCTCGCCGCGTACTTGAAAAAGACCGGCGCTCTCGTTAGCGACCCACAGGTTTCCAGCGGTGTCCTGTGCCATGGAAGCCACGGCTCCGTACACTGTGCTGACCGGAACGAAACGATCATCTTTCAGGTACCCGAATCCAAACGGGACTGAAACCCAGATTCTTCCAGCATGATCCTGAAAGAGAGAATTTGGGTGGAAATCTTTGGTTTTGACGTTAATAATCGCAACCTGGCCCTTGTTGATTCGGTTCAAGCTACCAACAGTAGTCAGCCATATAGAGCCGTCCGTGTCTGCCAAAACAGACTGTATCCTCGGGCCCGACAACCCCTGATTGACAGAAAACGTAGAGACAACGAAGTCACGAAAACGATCGAGGCCATTAGCGGTTGCCACCCAGATATTGCCTTCGCGATCCTCAAAAAGCACGCGGCCACCTTCCCCTGAGAGACCCTCTGAAAATCCAAATACATCTGTCCTTCCGTCGTGTACGTGTACCAGTCCCTCGTTGAAAGTTCCGATCCACAGACTACCGTCCCGGTCACGAAGCATCCTTCGAGCCCGGATCCGGCCCGTTCTTCCGGGAATTGCATACGGCTCGGTTTTGCCGTCAACAAAACGGTAAATTCCGCCGTTCCAGCCAACGAGCAACGTGCCGTCACTATCTTCACCGAAACACTGGATGCCGTCAGGCTCACCTGCGAGCGGATAGAACTTTGGTGGTCCAGGTTTCCATTGCCACAATCCATCCTTCACTCCGGCCCAGAGATTTCCCTTCCTGTCCTCGTATAAATTGAAGGCTCCGCGGCCGAGACTACCGTCGTCTCCAAAGCATTGAACATTGCTATTTCGAATTGCGCAGATCTTTCCTACCGGCACTGCCATGCCACTGGCCCATACCGTGCCATCGTGATCCTCGATGAGTTTGAAGAGATAACGCCCGGCGAGCTTGGCGTACTGCGTGAGCTTGCCATCCTTCCAGCTTGCAAGGCCATTTGCTGTGCCAATCCATAGAGTTCCGTCACGGCTGGCGAGCAAACTGAAAATAAAGTTGGAAGGAAGCTCTTGATTTGCCGGGGGCCGCCAGAGGACATGCTTGACACCGTCGAAACGAAACAGTCCCAATTCTGTACCCAGCCATAGATAACCGTCGGGAGTTTGGGCGATCGAGGTGATCTCGCCCTTCGGAAAACCGTCGCGGATCTTCCATGAAGTGTGGGCATACTGGCTGACGTCCAGCTTCGGATTGAGCGCAAACGTCTTCGGGCACCACGCCAGCAACAGGCAAGCGGATACGAGTGCAAGCGATATAGCGTGTGGTTGGGGTCCACGCCCTTTTTCCATAGGTCCACAATCTTATCTCAGTATGTTCTCTGTGCAACCTCGGTGTTCTCTGTGTCTCGGTTAATGAACCCGTAAATAAAAGCACCCACAGAGAACACAGAGGTTGCACAGAGAACATCACTCTTTTGGGGAATTGGAGAATTACTCTTTTTTGCCATTGACACAAACGCGTTGCCGCCGTTAGCCTCTCGCATCCCCTGTTCGATTGTGAGGTTTGGACCTGTGCGCCGATTTGCCGCTTTGGTTTTCATCCTCCTCACGTCATTTACGTTTGGTCTTGCCCAGTCCACCAATGCCTCCGTTGCGGGACGGATAACCGACCCTGCGAACGCACTGATTGTCGACGTGAGTGTCGTAGCCATTTGCCCGGCCACCAATACCCGCTATGAAGTCGTGACGAATGACGCCGGCGAATATCACCTCGCGAATCTTCCTCCAAATTCATATCGTCTCGAAATACAAAAGTCCGGATTCAAGAAAGTCGTCAAACCTGACGTGGTCCTTCACGTGCAGGATGCGCTGCGGATCGACTTGCAGTTGACGCTCGGCGACGTGTCGGAAACCGTCCTGGTGGAGAGTGGCGCGCCGCTTGTGAATACGGAGTCGGCAACGGTCAGCACGGTCGTTAACCGCACGTTTGTCGATAACATTCCTCTGAATGGCCGGAGTTTCCAGACGCTCATAAACCTGACGCCCGGTGTGGTCCTTACGCCGTCCACTTTTAACGATCAAGGACAATTCAGCGTCAACGGTCAGCGCGCGGACGCGAACTATTTCATGGTCGACGGTGTCAGCGCTAACCTCGGCGTAACCGGCTTCATCGCCATGATGCAGAGTGCTTCCGGCGCTCTACCTGCGCTCAGCGCTGCCGGCGGGACAAACAGCCTGGTGTCGGTCGACGCAATGCAGGAGTTCCGCATTCAGACGTCTTCGTTTGCGCCTGAATTTGGACGCACTCCCGGCGCTCAGATCTCGATTGCGACGCGTTCCGGAACAAATGCTTTTCACGGCGCGTTGTTCGAATACTTCAGGAACGACGTGCTGGACGCGAAAGACTGGTTTGTTAACGCCACTGGTTTGCCAAAACCTCAGGAGCGGCTGAATGACTTTGGCGGTGTGCTTGGCGGTCCAGTCATTAAAAACAAGACGTTCTTTTTCTTCTCTTATGAAGGCCAACGATTGCGCCAACCATCGAGTATGCAAACTGTGGTGCCTGATAACCAGGCGCGGCAGCAGGCGCCAGCGGGGATGCGTCCATATTTAAATGCGTTTCCGGTTGCGAACGGGCCGGGAGCCGGAGCGGGTTTAGCGCTATTCAACGCCGGCTTTTCGAATCCATCGTCGCTTGATGCGTACAGTATTCGTGTCGATCATTCGCTGCGATCAAAGTCGAACGTATTTGGCAGGTACAACTTTTCACCGTCCAACTTCGATCAGCGCGGGCCTGTCTTTTCATCAGGCCGGGTGCTGAGCGCCGTAAATTTATTGTCATCTTCGGTGCACACTGCAACAGTCGGCCTCACACAAATCATCACGCCCGAGATCAGTAACGAAGTGCGAGCGAACTACAGCAATCAGCGGATCGGTATTAAGTTCGTGATGGACGATTTCGGCGGCGCGGCGCCAGTTCCAGACTCGCTCTTGTTCCCTTCTGGCGTCACCTCCGCCAACGGCACTTTCTTATTCATCCTTTTGGGTGTTGGGCAGTACGTTCAAGGCAAGCAAGGAACGACTGAGCAGCGCCAGATCAATCTCATCGACACCCTCTCCGTGACGAAAGGCAGTCATCAGTTGAAGTTTGGTGTGGACTATCGCTGGCTCGCGCCGTTCAGCAGTCCGGCCGCTTACCATCAGTTTGCGGCGTTCTCGGGCGTGAGTGGCGCGCTATCTGGAACAGCGGTGTTGGCGCAGTCGAGCTCGTTCCAAACAAATGCCCTTCTGTCGCAAAACTTCTCGTTGTTTGGCCAGGACACATGGAAGATCTCACCGCGCTTGAGTGTTACTTATGGTTTAAGGTGGGACGTCAATCCAGCGTTGAAGGGAAAGAATCGTGACAACGATCCATTCACGGTAACCGGTCTCGATAATCCAGCGACGATCGCACTCGCGCCGCGCGGCACACCGCTTTACGAAACGACGTACGGAAATTTTGCGCCGCGAATTGGAGTCGCTTATCAATTCCGTGGCATCCGGCATTGGGACGCTGCTGCGTGCGGGTTTCGGTGTCTTTTACGATCTCGGACAGGGATCACTCGGAGGCGTGTCGAGCTTTTTTCCATACAGCTTTGACAAAAACTTCTCCAACTCGCCGTTTCCGCTTAGTCCTGCAGACGCTGCTCCTCCTCCACTCACAACGAACCCGCCGGTTCCAACCATTCTCGTTGCCGATCCTCATCTGAAACTGCCACGGACCTATCAGTGGAATGTAGCCCTGGAGCAGTCGATTGGAAACAATCAGAGCGTCTCGGCTACTTACGTCGGTGCGAGTGGAAGGCAGTTGCCGCGAGTAACAAATCTGTTCAGTGTAAATCAGAGTTTTGACTTCATTGCGTTGACTGACAATTCGGCGACGTCAGACTATAACGCGCTACAGGTCAAGTTTGAGCGTCGTTTGTCGCGCGGTTTGCAGGCGTTGGGTTCTTACTCGTGGTCGCATTCGATCGATATCGCGTCGACAGATGCAATCGCGACAAACATCAATACGCCTGACCAGGTTGCTGACCCCGCCGTTGATCGCGGCAATTCTAATTTCGATATTCGTCATGCAGTCACTGCGGGCGTCACGTATGAGTTGCCCGCGATACTGAGTGGCTGGTCGATCGACAGTTTCCTTTACGCGAGATCAGCGCCACCGGTGAATATTATTGGTGGAAGCTTTTTCGCGGCAGGAACGCAGCTCGCGCCTCGGCCGAACGTGATTCCGGGTGTTCCGCTCGAGAATCATGGTTCAGAGTTCGCAGGAGGCAAGATCTTCAATCGCGCTGCGTTTGCCACCGCGCCCGCAGGTACTCAGGGTAACTTCGGCCGCAATGTACTGCGAGGTTTTGGAGCATGGCAGGTTGACCTCGCATTGCAACGACAATTTCACTTCAGCGATCGACTAGCGCTTCGTTTCCGCTCGGAGTTTTTCAACCTCTTCAATCACCCGAACTTCGGCAGTCCCACAAACGTCCTGACCAGCCCCTTGTTTGGCCGCTCGACTCAAACTCTGGCGAACAGTCTCGGCTCCGGCGGCGCAAATGGCGGCTTCAATCCCCTTTACCAACTCGGCGGCCCCCGCTCCATCCAGTTCGCCCTCAGGCTCCAGTTCTGAGCTCGCGGAGCGAGCGACAGCATAAAGCCTGGGGCGCAAGCCCCAGGATCACGAATTGAAAAACATTTGAGCCCGCGAAGCGGCCGACAGCCCATGATTTTAAACGCTGTCGCCCGCTTTGCGGGCTCTGTTCCTACTTCGAATATTGATCCTGGGGCTGGCGCCCCAGGCTTTATGCTGTCGCTCGCTTCGCGAGCTAAGATTGGTACTCCCGAAAAGCATATCCCTCAAAAGGGTGATAGGCGGATAGCCTCAATTCGGGTGTTCCATTCTTTGCAAAGCCGATAACTTACCGCTGTGCAAAGACTCTACTCAATGTTTCCTCAAGGCGGCCCGGGAATCGGGCTACTCCTCCTACGGATAGCAGCCGCCGGCATGTTCGCCTTGAACCTTTCACACCAGTTCCCTTCTCTGCATTGGTTTCTGATTTCATTTATAGGTCTGGTTTCGCTCGGGCTTCTGCTCGGCTTCCTTACACCAATCCTCTCGGTAATCGCCTGCCTCGCAGCCGCAGCAAATCTGCTGTTAGCTGACCAATCGATCGAAGTCGTCTTCATTCTCAGGATCTTGCTGTCAGCCGCGCTCTTCTTCCTTGGTCCCGGCGCATACTCAGTAGACGCAAGACTATTCGGACTTCGCGTCACTGTTGTTCCTCCACGCAAAGACAGAAATTCAGCAACGACTAACTATATTGAGTGATCTTCGGCTCGCACCATCTAGGGGTTCGATGATTACTCACTTCAAGCAAAATCCCCAAGTCACACGACAACAGAAAGGTTAATCATGAAGCACAAGAAATTACTGCTCGCTCTACTGTTTCTAATTCCAAGCACAGTGATGGCCCAGGAGGCCAAGGTGACGCCGCTCATGTCGAAAGATCTGACGGCGCTTCCCGGCAAAGAAGTCTTGCTGATCAAAGCGGAATATCCGCCGGGCGGAAGTGATCCCATCCACCGGCACAATGCACAAACGTTCGTTTATGTGTTGGAGGGCTCAATCGTGTTGCAGGTGAAAGGCGGAAAGGAAGTGACGGTGTCAGCGGGCGAGACTTTTTACGAAGCTCCTGACGATATTCATCTCGTGAGCCGCAACGCAAGCAGCACCGAGCCGGCAAAGTTCATCGTGTTTCTGGTCAAAGACAAAAGCGCTCCAGTGCTAATACCAGTAACAGCAGAAACTGCAACGCAACGTCACAAATCAGGAGGTCATAAATGAAGATCGTGGTTATCGGCGGCACTGGACTCATCGGATCAAAGGTCGTCGCGAAGCTCAGTGAGCACGGTCACGAAGCTGTATCTGCGTCACCAAACTCCGGCGTAAATACTTTGACCGGCGAAGGACTCGCCGAGGTTCTCGAGGGCGCGTCGGTAGTTGTCGATGTTTCGAACTCGCCATCGTTCGAAGATGCGGCGGTGATGAATTTCTTCGAGACATCAACTCGCAACCTGCTCAAATACGAAGCAGCCGCAGGTGTGGGGCATCACGTGGCCTTGTCGATCGTCGGCACTGACCGTCTGCCCGACAGCGGCTACATGCGTGCGAAAGTCGCTCAGGAGAAACTGATCAAGGAATCGTCGATCCCGTATTCGATCGTGCGCGCGACACAGTTCTTCGAGTTTGTGACGCGCATCGCCGACTCCTTTACCGAAGGCAACACGGTTCGCGTGCCGTCTGTCGGTTTCCAGCCAATGGCGGCGGAGGATGTCGCGAGCGCGGTGGCGAAAGTCGCAATGGGATCGCCGTTGAATGGAATCGTTGAAGTGGCGGGACCTGAGCTGTTCCGTTTCGATGAATGTATCAGCCGTGGTCTCAACGCGCGCAAGGATCCGCGCGAGGTGATTGCTGACCCGCACGCGCATTACTTCGGCACTGAGTTGAGCGAGCGCTCACTCGTACCGGACCAGGGCGCGCTGCTCGGTGAGACGCGCTTCGAAGAATGGCTTATCGGGTTGACGGATCAGCCCACTGCCGTTGCGGCCTCTGCAAAGATCAACTGAAAGGAAAGACAATGAGTTTCGTCACGACAAAAGATGGCACACAGATTTACTACAAAGACTGGGGCTCAGGACAGCCCGTCGTGTTCAGTCATGGCTGGCCGCTGAGCGCAGACGCCTTTGAGGACCAGATGTTCTTCCTGGCCCAGAATGGATATCGCTGCATCGCTCATGATCGTCGCGGACACGGCCGCTCGAGCCAACCCTGGAACGGCAACGACATGGACACGTACGCCGACGATCTCGCGAGGCTCGTCGAATCACTCGATCTTAAGGACGCGATTCACGTGGGCCACTCGACCGGCGGCGGCGAAGTAGCTCGCTACATCGGCCGGTACGGCACTGAGCGCGTAGCGAAGATAGTGCTGATCGGTGCGATCCCGCCGTTGTTGGTGAAGACTGAAGCAAATCCCAACGGGCTTCCGCGTGAGGCGATCGATCAGTTGCTCGGTGGAATTAAAGCCAACCGCGCACAGTTTTTTAGAGACTTTAGCATCCCGTTCTACGGCTTCAATCGGCCAGGCGCAAAAGTCTCGGAAGGCTTGCGCGATAGTTTCGTTTTGCAAGCGTTGCTGGCCGGCTTCCCTAACGTCTACGCCTTCACACAAGGGGCTGACTTCACTGAAGATCTCAAGAGGTTCGACGTGCCGACGCTCATCTTGCATGGCGACGATGATCAGGTCGTGCCGATCGGTATCACCGCGCTCGTGTCGTCGAAGATCGTGAAGGACGCGACACTGAAAGTTTACCCGGGCTTACCGCACGGCATGTGCTCGACTCACAAGGATCTCATCAATGCTGACTTGCTCGAGTTCATAAAGAAAGAGCAGTCAAAGTCTCAGGGAGCGTGACATGAGCGACGAAGAGTTGGAAGTTCTCGTAACGATCGACGATCCATGGTATGGCCCGGATGAAGACACCTTCCATCTTCAACCCGACACGGACTGGCCGTTCCCGATCTGGCGGACACAGGAATAGGAGCCGATGAAATGAGTTGCTGTTCGCACTTACCTGAAAATAGTAACGTAACTCCGAGAACGCCGAACGGTTGTGAAGAGTGTTTGAAGCTGGGTGACCGCTGGATTCATCTGCGCCTTTGCGCCACCTGCGGTCACGTCGGCTGCTGCGATGATTCAAAAAACAAACACGCGATCAAGCACTTTCACTCAACCAATCACCCCTTCATTCGGTCCTTCGAGCCGGGTGAGGATTGGGGTTGGTGCTACGTTGACGAGCTCTTCATCGAGTCCTTCCCAAACTCCTTGACGACCGAATGGTGTGGCGTGCTGGGCGCCACGTTTTGAGAACATTATGGTAACTGACGGCATAGCTCGTCCTCATCAGCCAGGGCAAGCTGAATTCAAAGCAATACTAACTGAGGACATTGATTGGAAGCCTTTTGCTGCGATGCCGGCGCCGGTTCGACTTGCCGTCATCGTAGGTCAACCATCGGCTGAGGGTCCCTACGTGGTCAGAGTTAGAGTACCTCGCGACGTTAAGCTGATGCCGCATACTCACTCTGAGGATCGGGTTTACACAGTGATCTCAGGTATCTTTTACATCGGCCTCGGAGATCGTTTTGATAATGATCAGTTGCAAGCATATCCGCCAGGCGCTGTAATCATCCTGCCCGGCAATACACCACACTTCCACTGGGCCAAGTCCGGTGAGTACATCACACAGGTAAGTGCGCTTGGCCCACTGGGACTTCAATACGTGAATCCCAACGACGATCCGCGGAACGAGGAGAGCAGATTGTGATGACTCGTTGGCTGGAATTTAGCCACAAAAGGCACAAATCGACATTCCATTCTGACTGCTTCGACAACGTAATCGAGAGAAGTCTCACGTCGAATATTGCGACACTCAACTGATTTATGACAACGCTTACTCATACGAGCGCATAATCCGTGACAACCGAGGCACAATTTTGCTTTTACGCCGCCCACTTCAGACCCTGACTTGCGTAGTTCAACATCAACTCAAAAACCGTGTCACATTTTCTCGTAAACAACGCCCGATCATAGCTTTCGGGCAGATGAACATTGAGCACTTCCTGAACTGTGGATTTGACGCGTTCCTTGCTCTGAGAATCCTTAAACCAATCCTGAATCAACACCGGCGGCGGCTCTCTTAACAAACGCTCCAAGAGTGACTTCGCCGCCAGTCTTACCTTTTGAGTCTCGTCCTTAGTCATCTTGTCTTTCATGAGCAAGTCGAAGATCTCGAGTTCGTCTTCAGTCAATCCTTCACGAAGGTGACGCTCGGATTCCTCCTTGAGATCCTTGGCGAAGTTCACCAGTTCCGCGAAGTAATTATCAGCGGAAGAGCTTCCGGCATTATACGTGTCGATGATTTCCTGTAACCGTTGTGCGAAGTCGCTGCGCGTTGCATTTTGCTGCATCATCTGGTCGAGCTTCTCCTGGATAAACGCTCGCAGATCCGCAATCTCAATATTCTTGTAATTGGCTTCCTTAAACTGGGCAACGAGCTTCTCAAAATCCAGCTTGCTTAAATCCCAGGTCTTTCCTGACTGTTTGATAACATTCTTCAACGCCTCTTTCATGTTTCGAAAGACGTTGTAGTAATCGACCAGTTCCCCGTTCTGCTTCTCGACGTCATCCCTGCGACTCAGAGTGAAAAGAAGTGTTTTGGCTACTTGAGAATTTTGATCGGCTGAGATATCTGCGCGGGTTCGAATAAGCCTTCCGCTTGATCGAGGTTGGAATATAAGAATCTCGCAGAGGTCGTGTCAAGCTTAAGGTTGATTAGGCAAGACTTTACTTCACGAAAGCGGAAATTTAGTGATATGGTCGCTATCCCCTCAAAAAAGAAGTGGGCGACTTGTGCGTACAGCACAAAGCCAACGTGTACCATCACCTTCCATAGATAGGATGACGCTTAGGGCCAACGTAGTAGCGCAACTGCGCCACGAAGCACCTCACACAACCGAACCGCCACGGAGGTAAAATCCCAATAAGCACCAAAGGCTGATTCTAACGCGAGAATCCCGGTGAGACTTGCGTCGCTTATTCTTGTGAATTGTGGTAGCACTCAAGGTTAGCCTATCCAATGAGCGCGAAGATCTTAGCGCGCACATCCGCCAGCTCATCAGCCGATGCGACGCCCTTACGCGTAGCCTTCCGAACACGCCAATCGAGACTCTTCAACTGATCGGCGAGCACGACACTTGACGGCGTCGTACTCGCAATCTGCACTTCGAAAGGGTAGTTCTTAATCTGCGTTGTCATCGGACAGCAGACCATCAGGTTTGTTTTCTCGTTGTACGCGCGCGGACTCAACACCAGGGCCGGTCGGTGTCCAGCCTGCTCGTGCCCAGCCTGCGGCGTGAAGTTTAACCAAACAATGTCACCGGCTTCCGGTACGTAGCCCCGCGGCATTACCAAATCTCTCCACCCACAGCCGGGCCAAAATCAACCTCTCGATGTTGGTTCTTCTTGGTGATGCCTTTCAACAGCTCGGACAGGTCGTAGGTCCTTGGCCTTACTGGCTCAATAACGATTCGACCTCGATCCTCACGCACTTCAACCACCTCATCAACCTCAAGCTGTGTTGCTTTCATTATCGAATTGGGAAGTCTGACAGCGGCGCTGTTCCCCCATTTTTTTACAGTCACTCTCACTTTGGTCAACCTTTCTAATCAATGGCCTTACTATGTCAGCTTGTAATCCATGTGTCAACAATGTAGATACGAAAGCGAGTTCGCATCGGGTGGCTAGCGCGCCTCGCTTTAAGCCAGCATCGGATCACTTCATTTATCTTACTTTTTCTGACACAAACAAAAATAATTGTGCTATGGTGGCGACACGCCTCCAAAGCAAAAGAAGCGGGCCGACTTGTGATACCAGCACGAAGTCAGCCCTAAACCGTCAACCTTTGTAAACGAAAGGCTGAAAGTTATGACTACGCATGGTAGCGCATCAGCGCTTGAAGAAACACCTCACGAAACCGAAAGAATTCAAATCACAATCAGCGATGCTCTCCGACGTCGCGCACAAGCAGTGATAAACGGCAACTCGATCGATCCGCAGTGGCGGAACATCGTTCGTTACGCTTTAGAGATCAACGATCCTTTACTTCCTGATCTCGTGCGGCGCGCCGATGCCGGTGAAAGGATCATCGATGCGACTGTTTTCTCGGAAATATCCGAAGACAACGAAGACGATTCGAACGAAGAAAAGATGGAAGCACTAGCGGAGATAATCTGTCGGGCCGGCGATGAGGCTGCGGCCGCGCTCTTCGTCTTGATGGGAACGCTGGAAAATTCCGCGCATCCCAAACTAACCGCGAACACAGTCAAGCACTTTGCATTCACACGCTGTGCTGAGCTGAACCTGTATGGACTTGTTGACGCTCAGCTTCCGCTGGTCGAAGGCGAGTTGTTGGCAGACAGTGCGCTTATATCCTGATGACGTTTAAAAAACCGAGAGGCCTCGGATGCTGGGAGTAGTGTGCATCCGAGGCCCTTCAGTTTCCTTAGAGAAACCCCGGCACGGAGATAGTTATTGGCGCCTGCCATAACTAAACGAGTTACTGGTCTCACCCAGCAAGCCCGCCGAAGCCTCGGCGCGCATTCTACTTAATGGTCCAAAATCGTCAAGCCCATTTTCGGTTTTTCCTAATGGAAAAACAGAACTGAATTCTTGCAACAGATCTTGTATGTCTACCTCGTTCATGTGTTCAGAAGTACTTAGCAGTATCGTGAAGAGAACGTCTCAATGAACGAAGTTCTAAAAATATTTTCTTAGAGTTTTCTTAGAGTTTTCTAAGAACTTTCTAAGGACTTTTCTGCAACCACGCACCTACCCTGCCCGCGCTTTAGGTTTTCAAAAATGAAAAGGCGCTTGCCGCTAGTGCTTTTTCAATTTGCTCCCAGCTCCCCATTGTGTTTTCAACCAAGACTCTTGAGTTAGCCCAGAACCTTCCAAATAAGAGCATAAAACACCATGACACAAACCTATCGACGCAAACGCAACAGCAATACCTGGCACTTCTGCCGGAATTGCCGCCATTGGCCCAAGACAAACTACGAATCGAGCAAAGAAAAACCGAAGTCCGGCAACATGTGCGATCAATGCCGAGCCAAACGCTCGAACGGAAACTGTAAGTCCTCTCCAAACAGGACACACCACTATTAATTAGCCAGAAAATCACTGATTGCATTTCAACCAACCCGAGTGAGCTCCGGCAAATAGCTGATCGGAGTTGTGAATTGAAAAATGGGAAAGGCAAATCCCCATCTCGGGTTCGCGAGATCCGATGCAGGATTTGGCGTCTCCCTTCTCGGGTTTCTAAGAACCGGATAGAGAACTGCAAAAGCTCCGACGGGAATTCGCAGATCCGAGAAGCAGTTTAGGATTTCCGAGTTAGGTGGCCGCAATTCCCGAAATAGAACTCGCAGATCCGTGAAGGGATCTCGTCACTCCCAAAAGGGAAACGTGGACCGCCATACAGGTCACCGCAAATTCAATGAGCAATTACTCCCAAATTGTCTCCCCTTAACCAAACCACAATAGGAGAACTTCATGCCCAGAGTCAGACTCAACCTTAAAAACCTGACGGTCACTGAAAAGATTGCAAAGGGCCGGCAAATCGTAACGGCGATGACTAACAACGCCAGCTTTCCAACTCCCACTCCACCGTTGAACGAAGTCACTGCGGCCTTAGACGAGCTTTCACAAGCCTATGCCTTGGTCCAGGCAGCAAAATCGGAAGTCACTACACGCGTCGTCACTCAGGAGAATGCGGGGGCGAAGGTTGGTTTCGAGTAGCTGCCGTCAGTGCAGGTGGACAAAGCGGCTGGAGCGAGCACGCCACGAAAGTTGTGCCATAAGACATCAATCGATCTGCGTTTACCCTATGCTAGTTGGGGGCATAGGGCGGGGGCATCACTGCGCGCTACGACAGGGGCCGGGTGGTGCCCTTATCTTTCAGATGAGTAGGCGTGAGAGAGTTGAATTAGCAATAACACGATCGAGTAATTTCCTGCTCGTCCGATTTAGGGTTTCAAATCGAACAAGTAATTTGAGAAACTAACTGCTGGAACCCAAATCATGAATAATCAAGACGCGAACGTACAACAGACCGAAGTGGCCGTGCTCGCCGGCGGCTGTTTCTGGGGGGTCGAGGAAATTCTTCGCGATGTGCCGGGCGTGATCGATACTGAAGTCGGCTACACAGGCGGCTGGCTCGAGAATCCGACGTACGACGACACACATCACAGCAAGTCAGGCCATGCCGAAGCGATCCGCATCACATTCGATCCGGCAGTGCTTAGCTACGAAGACCTACTCGAGAATTGGTTTTTCAAGCTGCACGACCCAACCACGCTAAATCGTCAAGGCGGCGACGTCGGCACGCAGTATCGCTCAGCGATCTTTCCCCAGACGCCGGAACAAAAGATAACAGCGGAACGAGTGAAGGCGCGCGTAGATGCCTCGGGGAAATGGAAGCGCCCGATCACCACAACCATTGAGCCTGCCTCCACCTGGTACAGCGCCGAAGAGTATCATCAGGATTACCTGCGCAAGCATCCGGGCGGCTATAGTTGCCATTACATGCGCGCCTAACGGGAGCAGTTCGATTTGATAAGGAGAGAAGCGAGATGAGCGCAAACGCACCTGAGCCAACAACCACTACGTGGAATATCGATCCAGTCCACACAATGGTCGAATTCAAGGTTCGGCATATGATGATTACCAATGTTAAGGGACATTTCACCGGTGTCACGGGGGTGCTCACTTTAGATGAGCAGGACATCACGAAGTCACATGTCGAAGCGTCGATCGACGCCGCTTCGATCAATACTCGTGAAGCCGATCGCGACACACATCTGAAGAGCGCCGACTTCCTCGATGTCGAGAAGTTTCCGAAACTGACGTTCACATCGACACGCGTCACTCGCACAGGAGAGGGAGAGGTAGAGGTCGAAGGCGACCTGACCATTCACGGTGTAACGCGGAATGTTACATTCGCTGTCGAAGGACCCACGCCGCCAGGCAAAGATCCATGGGGCAACACGAGGATCGGTTGGACGGCTACCACAAAGATCAATCGTAAGGACTATGGTCTGACTTGGAACGCTACGCTTGAAACGGGCGGCATCCTGGTTGGTGAAGAAGTAACTATCACCTTCGACGTTCAGGCGATAAAGGCTTAGACCATTGGCACAAAAGCTCAAATCAGCAGAACCATTTGAGCTTTTGTGCCTCCGCAGAGAAATTCACCACAGCGCCTTCTTCACCTGGCCTGGTGGGAAGAGCGGTTCGGGAAGGAACTGCGGTTCAAAATTAAGCAGCGATGGATCAATGGCGAAGGCGTAGATTTGAGTCGCCAGAGCGGGGTTAAGATCGTTATCGCTGATCACATAAAGCACGTGCCTGCCGTCCGGCAGATCCGGTCCCCACGTAAGTCCCTCGATCTTTTCCGGAATCGTTGCCGCGAGATTTAAATCCGCATCGAGCAGGTTAATGCACAACTGTTTGCTGACTGGCGTAATCCCCGCAGGCAATGCACCCGGAGGCAAACTCGCAACGTCAGAGACGTCCGTCGCGCCCGTCACATCGATCTTGTAGATCGTCTTGCGCGTGGGAGCCTGTGGCGGCGACTGCAAATTCGAGCGATTGTCGCGCTCCACCACCAGGAATTCATGATCGTTGATCGCGAGAATCTCACACACGCCTTGCCCGCGATTGATCGCGTCTAACACATATACGTATTCGTGAGTTTCACCGGTGGCGAGATCGATCTTGAGAATCCTGTTATTCAGTCCGAGACGATCGAGCCCATTGAGTCCATGATCCTGAATCAACGCGTTCTGCATGATTCCGAAAAGCGTTTTGCCGTCCGGACTGATAGCCAATCCTTCCATGCCACGATTAGCCTGGCGACCTGATGTATTGCTCAGCAGCTCCGTGTTTGGATCGCTACTCGGATTGGAAATGAAAAACTTGGAGGGGACTTCAATGCGCCGGATCAGTTGGCCCTGCCGGTTGAACTCAAATACGTATGCTCGAACGCTAGAGACTGGCGGTTAACACGCCATGATCGACTTGTGAACAGTTTGTAAAATCATTCATCGTGAGGAGGATTTCCCGCAAAGACGCAAAGGCGGGTCAAATTGCTCAGGAGCGTCCGAGTCTTTGACCCGCCTTAGCGTCTTTGCGGGAAATATTTATTTGATCGTCACATTGCTTCCGGCCTAACTATCCGCTCCAGTGTTCCCTTGTTAGCGAGGCTCGCTGACCACTTCGTCGCTTCTATCTTGATCAATGAAAAGTTGGCCGTAGTCACGCGTTGCTGCTCACCTGTCAGCAGCGCCAGCAACTCCTCGATTCCGGGATTGTGTCCGACCAGCAAAACATTCTGGCGATCGTTGTCGATCTGCGCGATGTAACACGCCTTCACCGAGTACGGAGTTTTGAACTGTTGAGGGAAAGAGTCTTACTCTGCTAACTTCGTTTGATGAACTCGAAAACCACGCAAGACTCCAGCAAGCGTGCGCAGCTATGGCTTGTACGTCACGGTGAAACTGAATGGAGCCTATCTGGCCAACATACGGGAAGAACCGATATTCCCTTAACCGAAAAAGGCGAGCAACAAGCGATTCAGATAGGAAGGTTCTTGAAGGACCGCAACTTCGCTGTTGTGTTGACGAGTCCGCTGCTGCGAGCGCGTGAAACTTGTAGACTCGCCGGCTTTGGCGAAACGGCGAAGCAGGATCCCAACCTTCAGGAATGGGATTACGGAGAATACGAGGGACGTACAACCAACGAGATCCGAAAAGTACGGCCGGGCTGGTCGCTGTGGAATGACGGAGTTCCCGGCGGAGAAAACATCGAGCAGGTTGCAGCTAGAGCTCAAGCAGTAATCGACGAAGTAGTCGCGAGTCCTGGCGACGTGCTCCTGTTCGCGCACGGGCACATACTCCGCGTGCTCTTGTGCTGTTGGTTAGGTTTGCCTCCTGAGAATGGACGCCTGTTCGCGCTCCTCACAGGCGCGGTGAGCACGCTCGGCTATGAACATGAAACGCATGTAATCACTCATCTCAACGCCGGCGTCTAAACAGGTTCACGCGATCTATAGAGGATCCCCCGTCTTGTGTTCCTTTATCTGAAATCGCAGGAAGTCATGTATCGCCTTCAACGCAGCCGGATTCTTCGTTGCGATCCGCACGGCCGCTCCGCGATCGATTTCTTCAAAGTTGTACGTGATCTCGCGCTTCAATTTTTGCATCACCGGCGCTCCGGGAGGCGTTTGATCGTGGATCAGCATTGGAGCCTTGAAATTTCCTTCGGCAAACATCTTCGCGATGTGCTTCAAGTGCATCCGGATCTGTTCTCTACTCTCAACATCGTCGGGATTGTTCGCTGTTACTTCAATCGATCCGCCCTGCTCTTGCAATAAGAAATGATGGGTGGTCTTCATATGGTCAAATCCCATCACGTGATCGCCGCGCTTGTTCATTTGCTCGTCAGCTTTCGGCTGCTGCGCGTAGACAATCACGAGTGTCGTAATTGCGAGAATAGCTGCCGCCAGAATTGATCTTCTTTTCATTACTCACTACTCCTTTTACGTTTTATTGCACCGTGTGAACGTTTGGCTGGCTTCGGATTCACGGACAACGACTCCAGCAGATTCGCGCGCTGCCCCCGAGCTCGGCGAGCTAAACGCGCATCCCAGTCGCTCAATGTCTTTTGAAGTTCGTCTCGTAACTCGCTGAGCTCGCGTAGCTGGTCCTGAACATCGAGTAGTTTTTCAGTCGCCAGTCTCCTTACTTCCTCACATGGCGCGCCACCAGCATCGCGAACTCTCAACACTCGGGCCAGCTCGTCGAGCGTAAAACCAACTGACAGCGCCCGCCGAATCAGTTGCACACGTTGCAACGCCTCAGGCGGATACTGCCGATACCCGTTTTGACCGCGGAGCGCGCGCGGCAACACACCCTTGCGCTCATAATGTCGCAGCGTATCTCGGCTGACTCCGGCCAAATCAGCAAGCTTCCCCGAGCTCAAAGCGCCATTGGCTTTCATGATTGCATTCTAAAGCTTGGAATCGATTCCAATGTCAAGACTATTCCACTGAGCTTGCCTGAAAACCTGACATTCGTTACACAAGGGCAAGCAAGACGATGGACGAAAGTCTAAAAAGTAGCGAAACCGATCAAACCTCGAGTTGGCGAGTGCGAGTCGCTGACTATCTCAGCCTCGAACACAACGTCACGATTGCGTCAGCAGCAGTTTTCCTTATCGGGTTCGGTGAAGAGTTATGGAAAAAGTTTCTACCGAAATATCTTGAAGCGCTCGGCGCCACTACGCCCATCATCGGTCTCTTCGGTACGGCAGAGGATTTTTTCGACGCCTGCTATCAGTATCCCGGTGGCTTTATCGCCGATCGATTTGGACGACGTCGAGCCTTCCTGATCTTTATCTCACTCGCGTCCCTCGGTTACCTCGTCTACCTTTTCAGTAATTCGTGGCCGTTTTTATTTATCGGTCTCGCCTTCGCGATGGCCTGGCAAAGCATGGCGTCTCCTGCAATCTTTGCCGTTATCGGAGACTCACTGCCACGCGAACGTCGAGCAATGGGCTTTACTCTGCAATCGATATTGAAACGTGTGCCGGTAGTGATCGCGCCGATCGTGGGCGGGACTCTGATCGCGTCGATGGGTTTGAGCAATGGCGTGCACGTTGGTCTGCTGATTACACTTGCCCTGGCGGCAATCACGCTCGTACTCGTACTCAAAATCAGAACTCCTAACACGCCGCCACATTCGATCAACATGCGCGGTGTTTGGCGTTCCTTCCACCGTGTACTGAAGCGGCTGCTGATTTCCGACATCATCATCAGAACGTGCGAAGGCATGACCGGTGTGCTCGCCATTCTCTACGTGACTAATGTTCACGGCGCCAGTGTTGCGGCTTACGGCACGCTGATCGCTGTTCAGATGATCACGTCGATCATTGTTTACATTCCGGCAGGAAGGATTGCGGATCGAATCGGACGCAAGCCTTTTGTCATTCTGACGTTTTTGAGTTTTGCACTGTTTCCGGTGGCGATTATCCTCGCCTCAAGTTTTCCCTGGCTGATCGTCGCTTATGTGATCGGCGGACTGCGCGAGATTGGCGAGCCTTCCCGAAAGGCGATGATTGTCGATCTCGCTCACGACAACATTCGCGCCAGATCAGTCGGGCTCTACTATCTCGTGCGTAGTCTCTCGATCACTCCGGCGGCCGCGATCGGTGGACTGCTATGGAAGATCGCACCGGAAGTTCCGTTCGTTACCGCAGGTTTGATCGGACTGATTGGAACCGTTGTGTTCATCATGACTGTAGAGGAACGTTACGCTAGCTAGACATAGACCAGGGAGGTAGAACGAAATGAAAGCAATATCACGCCGAGACGTAATTTCGACTCTGGCGACTGGTAGCGCGAGTTTGGCGCTCGCAGGTTTTTTACATTCAGACGAAGCCAGCGGGCAAACCACAGGATCAGTGGCTAAAGCTTTCCAGGGACAACACGCGCCGAAACCATTGCCGTTCGATCCGGCAAAGCTCAAAGGTTTGTCCGAAAAGCTCATCCGGTCACACTGGGAAAACAATTACGGCGGTGCTGTTAAAGCATTGAACGCGGTCGAGCAACGGCTCGCGGCGATGCTGCCGGACAAAGAACTACCGGCTTATATCTATGGTGATTTGAAACGCGAAGAGCTGGTGCGCACGGGCTCGGTTGTGTTGCACGAAAACTATTTCGCGAACCTCGGCGGTGATGGCAAAGCCAGTGGTAAAGCTCTTGATTTGATCAAGCAATGGTTCGGGAGCTACGAGCAGTGGGACGCAGAGTTTAAGAAGACGGCTAATGCGCTCGGTGGCGGTTCCGGTTGGGCCATTCTTTCATACAACCTGCACACGGGCGAAGTTCACAACTACTGGGCATGGGATCACATGCACAACGCGCCGACGGGCTACCCACTGTTGGTGCTCGACATGTATGAACACGCTTATCACATGGACTACGGCGCGGCTGCCGCGAAGTACGTCGACGCTTTCATGCAGAACGTGAATTGGGATGAAGTGAATCGTCGAGCTGAAATGGTCGGCGGCCGAAGGTAATCGGAGTTGATCTTCAGAAATGATGCTCACGAGCGAGACGATCGACCTCTGACATTGCCCAGGGTACGCGGAATTTTCCGTGCATCTCTTGTACGCGGGCACAGGCCTCCGCGAGGTCCATGCCAACTGCTGAAACGAACAGTGGTCGACGACTCTGACCGCGGAATACTTCACCCACCGGTTCGGCTCCGATGAAGCGCGTCTTTGCGATACCGACGACGGCTCCGACACTTCCCCCCGCTTCGAACAGATAAGCGCCGAGTCCCTTCCTCCCCTGGCCCAACCAAACGTAACCATCAACAACGAGGATCTCTGGAACGCGACGAAGCGCCTTCAGAACTTCCTCTATGCACGGCAATTCACGCCGGTAGAAAGCTCCGGGTTCGTACGGCAACACGTGGTCGATGGTCCTGACGACGCACTCTTCCGGTTCCGACGCCTCCCACGATGGGAGCACAACGCACGCCGCAGCGGCTCGCGGATCTGCATAGTGGACGTCAAGGCAAGCGATCAGGCTCATTTGTCGTCAGTCGATCTAGAGAAGAGCCAAATCAATATCGCAATTTCAGTACTAGTTACAGTTTGAAAATACGCCGTAGGCGTTCGCTAATTTCAGCCCAAGGTTGGAGCTTGCGACAACCTTGGGAGCTATCGGGTGTTTGCTTGAAGAGAGCGCCCATCGTCGAGCGAACTACAACAGGTTCATATGGGTCTATGTGATGGCCCAGGAGAATGAATCCCGCCGCTCCGATGGCAGCCGAGGTTCGCAAGAGTGTTCCGAAAATTCCCAAGAGACTGAACCTGACTCAAGACTTTCCAACACGAGAATCGATGAGGTTGAATCTGTTCAGCGCGCGAAATACTTCGAAATGCTTCTGGTGAAGCTCGGGCAAAAGGAACACCCGCACGCTTCAACTGACGAACGAATTTTCTCGCCAGTGGAACAGTCAATAGCTTTTCGCTGTAAAGCAACGTCTCGATAGGAAACCTGTGATCTACAGCTTCGACGAAGTTACGCACGCCTTCGATGAAGAAGAGCAGATGCTGGTCGCGATAGCGGCGGTCGCTTTGAAGTTTCCGAATTCGAGTAAGAGTGGGCGCAACGTCTAATTGCCGATAATCGGCTCGATGTTCATCTTTCATCCTCCTTAAGTTGAGCCGACTGGCTAAAGTGATGTAGGTGTGAATTCATGATGCGTAGTTACTGCGTTGTTGATAGTTCAAACCAATGGTTCGGATTGTACAGCAAGTTTGCATGGAAATGCGCAAGTAACGAAAAGAACGACCGAGGCCAACCTCATAACATCCGGCCTAAACGCACGGGAGTAGAAATGAAATACGTTTCAATCGTCTTAATTCTTATAGGAGCAACAATAGCTATGTCACAAACGATGGTCGCCGTCGATCCGGCGACGGATCCTAACATCGATCCACAGATCCGGAGCTTTCTTAAGGAAGTGAACAAAGACAGTAGTCCGTTCTGGGAAAAGCCCGGCCCGGAGGTGCGCGCCACTTTGACTGCCCTGCAGTCGAAGACGCCTGTCGATCTGTCGGGGATCGCGATCACGGAGAAAACCATTTCCGAGAACGATCGGAAGGTAAAACTCTACATCGTGAAACCCGAGAAGGTGCAAGGCACACCGCCTGTGATCCTGTTCATTCACGGAGGCGTCTGGCTCGCCGGCAATTTCGAAAATCACAAGCGGCTGGTCCGCGATCTGGTGGTCGGCACTGGAGTAGCGGCGGTCTTTCCTGAATACACTCCAATCCCGGACGCGATCTTTCCGACGCAGATTGAAGAGAACTACGCGGCGTTGAAGTGGGTCGCGGCGCATGGAACTGAAATCGGCGTCGATGGTAGCCGAATCGCGGTTGTCGGGAACTCCGTCGGCGGAAACATGTCGACGGTCGTCGCGATGATGGCCAAAGAGCAGGGCGGACCGAAGATCAAATTCCAGGTGCTTCTGATTCCAGCCACAGACACCAACTTCGATACCGAATCGTATCGAGACTTCGCAACTGGAAGATTCCTGGCGCGAGCGTTCATGCAGTTTGGCTACAACATCTACGCGCCTGATGCGAAGACGCGAAAGGATCCGCATGCGGCGCCGCTGCAAGCGAGTGTCGATCAGTTGCGCGGCTTGCCGCCGGCCCTCGTCATAACCGCGGAGAACGATCCGCTGCGAGATGAAGGCGAAGCGTATGCACGCAAGCTGAAGGATGCGGGCGTTGACGTAACGGCCACGCGATACAACGGCATGATTCACGACTTCGTTCTGCTCAACGGTATCAACCAGGTCGCAGGCGTCCAGGCCGCGCTGCGCCAGACGTGCGATGAAATCAAGAAACGTTTGAATTCCTGATCGAAAACCTTCATCCACAGATTACGCAGATTGTTTATGTCATCTGTGTAATCTGTGGATGACAATGACATGTTCCGCAAGCTAAAGACCAACTTTAGGTGGTTCTTATCAGTTCAATGTCTAGTACTGCTACTTTTCAGCACCGCCAACGCGATCGATCCGAATAGACGCATTTCACAGTACGGGCACACTGCCTGGAGGATGCAGGACGGTGTCTTCAACAGCACACCAAATGTAATCGCCCAGACCGCAGACGGATTCATCTGGATCGGCACACAAGCAGGTTTGGTCCGGTTCGACGGCTCACGATTTGTCTCTGCAACAACAACCTCCACGGGCCAACCCTTTCCAGACGTCAAGATTACTTCGCTGCGCAGAGCCCGCGATGGCAGCCTTTGGATTGGCACGCCTTATGGTCTAAGCCAGTTGAAAGACGGAGAGCTCATCACCTACTCCACCTCGATCGGTATCAGCACCATCATCGAAGATCACGAAGGAACCATCTGGGTCACACGCTATCGCGTCACCGACGGCAAGGGACCTCTCTGTCGCGCGGTCGATAAAGCGCTTCAGTGTTACGGCACGGACGCCGGCATTCCTGTTAATTACGGCGTGGGATTGGCAGAGGACAGTCTGGGTAACTTGTGGATCGGATCATTCAACCTCGTTCGCTGGCAACCCGGATCGACAGAGACTTTCTTCGCAGAAGAACTGAAGCATCTGAACGGCAGTCCGGGCGTACTCGACATCGCCCCTGGTCCAGCCGGATCACTTTGGGTCGCCCTCGAAGGCACACTGGGTGTTCGCTACTATGCCAACGGAAAGTGGACCAGCTACGCCGTGCCGGGTTTCGACGGCTCTCGCGTGAGCGCGCAAAGCCTGTTTATCGATCGCGACGGCGCGATGTGGATCGGGACGATCGCTGACGGTCTCTATCGCATTTACAACGGCAAAGCAGATCACTTTCGCAGTGTGGATGGCCTATCAGGCGACTCGGTGATCAGCTTCTTTCAGGATCGAGAAGGCAATCTCTGGATTACTACAAACGGCGGCGTCGATCTTTTCCGCAACACTCCCGTCATGACGTTCTCTACTCCGGAAGGCGTCTCCACGGCCGAGGTCCGATCCGTGCTCGCCGCGCGTGACGGCTCGCTATGGATCGGCGGTAAAGGAAGTCTCGACAATCTTCGGAACGGTGAGTTCTCTTCTATCAAGACCAATCACGGACTGCCGGGCGAGGTGGTCTCGGGGATGTTTGAAGATAATTCCGGCCGATTATGGCTTGGCGTAGACGAAAGTTTGATGGTCTACGAACAGGGTAAGTTCACAGAGGTAACGAAGCCGGATGGATCTCCACTGGCGCTCGGAGGACATGTCGTCGCCATCACTGAAGATCTTGACCAGAACATCTGGAGCATGACTTATACCCTTCCTCGTCGCCTTTATCGAATCAGAGATCAAAAAGTTCGTGAAGAGATTTCGGTTACGGACATCAAATACGCTTCGTGGCTCGTGTCAGATAATGAAGGCGGCATCTGGCTGGGCTCTTATACTGACAATCAAATCGCTCACTATCGTGCGGGACAACTGCAGGTCATTTCGCTGTTGAAAGATAAGAAAGCGCCAGTCGTCAATCATCTGCTTGCTGAATCGGGCCAGTCGGTTTGGATCGCAACCAACAGTGGTCTATTCAAATGGAAAGACGGGCAAGTTAAGGATCTTGGAGTCAGAAACGGACTTCCCTGCTCTTTGGTAATCAGTTTAGTAAAGGACGCTTCCGGCTCGCTCTGGCTGTATACAAACTGCGGGCTCGTGAGGATTTCGCAGGCGGAGCTCGAGAAATGGTGGGAGCATCCCGACGATCCGGTTGCGATGAAGATCTTCGAAGCGTCAGAAGGCGCGCGCCCGGGCAGCGCGTCGTGTCAGCCAAAAGCCGGCAGGACAGTTGACGGCCGGCTCTGGTTTGCGAACCCATTATCCGTGCAGATGATCGATCCGAATCAGTTATACAAAAACGAGATCGCGCCGCTCGTGCAGATTGAAGCTGTCATGGCTGACAGGAAGAGTTATTCACCCGGCGAACACCTGCGCCTTCCAGCTCTAACGAGCGATCTTGAAATCGACTACACCGCACTGAGTTTCTCAGTACCTCAGAAGGTGCAGTTTCGTTACAGGCTCGACGGTCACGATACTGACTGGCAGGAGCCGGGCACACGCCGTGCCGCTTTCTACAACGATCTTGGACCAGGAAGCTATAGCTTTCGGGTTATCGCCTGCAACAACGACGGTGTCTGGAACGACGTGGGCGCGAGCCTCAACTTCGTGATTCCGCCCGCGTGGTATCAAACGGGATGGTTCCGCGTGGCATGCATTCTCGCAGCTCTGCTGATCTTGTTTAGTCTTTATCGTCTGCGCGTGCGGCAGATTGCGCGAGTCATCAGTTTGAGATTCGATGAGCGACTCAACGAGCGCACGCGCATGGCTCGAGAGCTTCACGATACGTTCCTGCAAACTATCCAGGCCTGTACGATGGTGGCCGATCATACGCTGGAGACGGCATCCGATCCTGAGCAAATGCGTTGCACGATGCAGAAGTTGTCCAAGTGGCTGAACCAGGCCATGCAGGAAGGGCGGGCGGCGTTGAATTCACTGCGCAGCTCGACGACGGAGACAAACGATCTTGCCAGGGCGCTGCGCCGGGCGACGAGCAATGGATTGATACCGGCGTCGATGACAGTGGATTTTTCAGTGGTGGGTGAGTCGAGGGAGATGCATCCGATCGTTCGCGATGAAGTTTATCGCATTGGGTATGAAGCGATACGGAATTCGATCGTCCACTCGCATGCGGCGCGACTGCAGGTGGAGTTGAGATACGAACAGGATCTTTATTTGCGCGTGAAGGATGATGGCGTGGGGATTGATTCTGTTGTTTTGAACAACGGGAAAGACGAGCATTTCGGTCTGCAGGGAATGAAGGAACGCGCCGCCCGCATCGGCGGCAAGCTGACATTGGTTAGTTCGGCAACGTGCGGAACCGAAGTCGTGATCACCGTCCCCGGCTCGATTGTCTTTCGAAAGTGTGGAAGAGAAAGGTATGTTGGACAGGATTACAAGATTTTCAGGATTTACATGTAAATCCTGAAAATCTTGTAATCCT
>JADMIO011280040.1_pt1 | contig 50118 bp, 44 predicted proteins | sample 8958161 | NCBI WGS metagenome assembly JADMIO01 (sample SAMN16585339, study PRJNA669376) | soil metagenome | isolation source: Crop rotation soil | place: USA: Cullars Rotation, Alabama | collected 2011
CGCGACTTCAAGTCACGTGAATTCCAAGCTTCGGATCCCACTGTGCTGGAAAGATGTGCTGCAGCGCGACGACGTCGTCTACGTCAAGGAATCCCTTTTCTGAGGGGCATGCCGTGGATCCTAACCAGTACCTCCGCATCTTCTGGGCACGCAAATGGGTCATCCTCGGCCTGTTCCTGCTGATCGCCATCGGCGGCATCGTCGCGACGGTGCTCTGGCCGAAGCGATACACCGCGGAAGCCGCACTGATCGTCGAGATGCGCATCGATCCGGTTCTCGGCGCTCTCGCGCCAGCGCTCGCGGCTCCGAGCTACATGGCGACCCAGGTCGAGGTGCTTCGCAGCGAGCGAGTCGCCTCTCGCGCGGTCAAGATCCTCGGCGTCGAACGCTCCCCATCGGCGGTGGCGCAATGGCGCGAGGACACCAGCGCCAAGATTCCGCTTGAACGCTACTACGCCAACGTGCTGCAGCGAGGCCTTTCGATCGAGCCGACGCGCGGCAGCAACCTGATCAACCTGTCGTTCACCGCGGCCGATCCGAAGTTCGCCCAAGCCGCCGCGAACGCGTTCGCCCAGGCCTACCTGGACGTTTCGGTCGACCTGCGGGTCGCTCCGGCCCGTCAATCGGCGTCGTTCCTCGAGGACCAGTCGGAAAAGCTGCGCGCCAACCTGGAGAAGGCGCAGGCGACGCTGTCGGCGTTCCAGCAGAGCAAGGGCATCGTCGTCACCGACGAGAAGCTCGACCAGGAAAGCGCCCGCTATTCGGCGCTCATGGCGCAGCTCGCCACGGCGCAGGCCGAGCGGGTCGAGGCCTCGACCAGGCAGCGCAACTCCGGCGGTGAGACCTCACCGGATGTGCTGCAGAGCGCATCGGTGCAAAACCTCAAGTCGCAGCTCGCGGCCGCCCAGACCAAGCTGACCGAGGCGAGCAATCTCTACGGAAAGAACCATCCGACACGACAGCAGATCGAGGTGCAGGTCGCGGAGTTGCAGCACCAACTGACGGCGGAGATCCGGCGCGTCTCGGGCGGCGCTTCGGTCACGAACCGCAGCAGCTCGCAGAAGCTGGGCGAGCTGCAGGCCCTGGTCGACGAGCAGAAGAAGAACCTTCTCGCGCTGCGCGCAGACAAGGACCAGATCGCCGTCTACGTGCGCGACGTCGAGGCGGCGCAACGCGCGTACGACGCGGTCGCGCTGCGCCTGAGCCAGCTCAACATGGAAGGGCAGAACCAACAGGCCAACACCCGCCTGCTCAGCCCCGCGGTCGAGCCGATCGAGCCGTCGCGGCCCAAGATCCTGGTCGGCATTCTTGGTGCGCTCCTGGGCGGCTTGGCCGTGGGCCTCGGCGCGGCGCTGGCACTGGAGGCGCGTGATCGTCGCGTCCGGCGCCCCGAAGACCTGATCGTCATCGCCGGGGTGCCCGTCATCGGCGTGCTGCGCCCGGCGGGCTCGTCGCTTCCGGTGTTCCGCAAGATGCTGATGGTCGGCCGCGCTCCGGTGCATCGACAGGCGCTCGCCGCGCTGCCCGGAGTCCGCTCGTGAGCGCCGGCGTCGTCTCGACCCTCGGCAGCCCGCCGCGCGCCACCCGCACCCTCGGTGCGATCTTGGTCGACAGCGGCCAGCTAACGCCGGAGGAGGCCGAGCGGGTGCTTGTCTACCAGCGGACGCACAACCTGCGCTTCGGAGAGGCCGCGGTCCGCCTCGGCCTGATCAGCGAGCCCGAGGTCCAGTTCGCGCTCTCGCGCCAGTTCGCATACGCGTACCTGCGCAAGGTGCCGGGCGAAGCGCGCGGCCTGAGCGACGAGATCGTGGCGGCGTATCAGCCGTTCAGCTCGCGCGTCGAGCAGTTGCGTGCAATTCGCAGCCAGCTGATGCTGCGCTGGTTCGACCGGGCCGAAGAGCGCCAGGTGCTGACGATCGTTGGACCGGATCGGGGCGAGGGCCGCACCTACCTCGCGGCCAATCTCGCGGTCGTCTTCGCCCAGCTCGGCGAGCGCACCCTCCTGATCGATGCCGACATGCGCGCGCCGCGGCAGCACCAGATGTTTTCCCTCGAGAACCGGACGGGTTTCTCGACGATGCTGGCCGGGCGCCTGCGCGAAGACGCGATCGTCCGCATCCCCGACCTCGCCGGCCTGTCGGTGCTGCCGGCCGGACCGACGCCGCCGAATCCGCTCGAGCTCCTCAACCGCCTCAATTTCGAGGAGTTCATGATCGGCGTGCGCGGGCTGTACGACGTCGTGATCGTCGACACGCCGGCGATGTCGGTCGGCGAGGACGCGGCCATGATCGCGGTCAAGACCGGCGCCGCCCTGGCCGTGGCGAGAAGTGGCTCGACTCGTGTCGCCGCCTTCACCGACCTCGTCCAGGGCCTGATGGACGCCGGGGTTGCCGTGGTCGGCTCCGTGCTCAACGAAGTGCCGCTGAACCAGAAGAAGGCGAAGAACGGGAAGTGAGCAGCGTCCTGCCGTCGCGGTCCGCCCGGCTGGCCGAGGGCCCGGCGTTGCCGTTGCTGGTCGTGCTCGCCGGCTTCGCGGCGATGTACGTGCCGGTCTACGTGTGGGCAGCCAGAGGCATCTGGCAGACCGACGATCAGGCGCACGGCGCGCTCGTGCTGGCGGTCGTCGTCTGGCTGTTCTGGCGGATCCATCGCGCGCTGCTCGAGCTGCCGGCGGCTTCGGCGCCCGGCTGGGGCTGGCCGTTGTTCGCGTTCGGCCTGCTCGTCTACGTGACCGGGCGGGTGTTCAACATCTCGATCCTCGAGTTCGGCTCGCAGCCGTTCGTGGTGGCGGGCGCGCTGCTCTTGATCCGGGGGCCGGAGGCGATCCGGGTCGCCTGGTTCCCGATCCTCTACTTCATCTTCATGATCCCGTTGCCGGGGATCCTGGTCGACGCGATCACGGGCCCGCTGAAGCAGTGGATCTCGGTCATCGTGGTCGAGCTGCTCTACCACGTGGGCTATCCGATCTCGCGCAGCGGCGTGACGCTCACGATCGGCCAGTACCAGATGCTCGTCGCCGATGCCTGCTCGGGGCTGCATTCGATGTACAGCCTGTCGGCCCTCGGCACGCTGTTCATGTACATCATGGCGCGGCCGAGCCGCGTTCACAACGCGATCATGCTGGCCAGCATCCTGCCGATCGCGTTCGTGGCCAACATCGTGCGCGTGATCGCCCTCGTGCTGATCACCTATCACCTCGGCGACGAGGCCGGCCAGGGCTTCCTGCACGGGGCGGCCGGCATCGTGCTGATGCTGGTGGCGCTGGTGTTCTTCTTCGCCCTCGATGCGGCGCTCGCACGCATCTTGCGGCGCCGCGGTGGCGGCAGCCCGCCGGTGCCGAGCGCCGGTTAGGGAGTCAGGATCCGGCCGCGACGACCAGACCGCCGAGCTGCTTGCGGGCCGGGCTCGGAACGGCTTCCATCATGTCGGCGACGAACTTCTGCTGCATGCGGAAGGCCCGGTCCGGATCGCTGTCGATCGACGAGACCCGGAACAGGAGGCCGTCCGGGATCTGGCCGGTGAGCCCGAGCCGGATCTGCTCCATCCTCTTGTCGAAGGCCGACCGGATGATGCGGTCGCCGACGGTGAGCCAATAGGTGACCGGCTCTTTGCGGGCGCCGAGACTCGTCGTTAGGCGGCGCACCTCGATGGCGCCGAACTGCGTCGGCAGCTCGCCCTGCTCGACCTTGCCAAGCTTGAATCCCTGCGCCGGATAGCAGACCTCGGGCCGGTGCGCCTGCAGCCCGCCGCGCTGGTCGTCGCCATAGGCCAGCGACAGCATGATCTGGTAGCCGTTCCTGTCGATGTAGGTACGCGTCAGGATCTGGCTGTAGAGCTTGTCGAGCAGCGCCTGGGTCGTCGGATTGACGACTTGCGTGGAACGGTTCGGCAACTCGGCCCACTCGCCGAATTTCTTCGGCACCACGGCCTCGAGCGACATCGGGTGGGCCGCCTTGGCACTGGGGCGTGCGGCGATACCGGCAACGGACGCACCGCACATCAGGGCCGCGAGGACCAGGGCAATCGACTTGATTTGCATGATGTGTACCTCGGGAGTCGCCATCCTATCCGCCGGCTGTCCGGCTTGGCGACCATTCGTCGATCAGCGCTTTCGTTTGTCGGATATTCGAGCGGCTCGACGCCCCGAAGACGATCGACTCGATCGCCGGCTGGGCGCAGACGTAAGCAACGGCCTCGCGCGGTGCGATCGCACCCGAGGCCAGCACCGACATCGCGACCGGCCGGAATCGACGCGTGCGCAAGGTCGCCTCGTAGAGCGGAACGCCGCCGCACATCCGGAACCCGATCTTGTTGATGTTGGCGCAGACGATCGGGTTTTCCAGGCCCAGGGCGTCGAGCACGTCGAGCAGCTTCGGCAGATTCATCGTGATGAAGCCGGGCTCGGCGCCGTACCGCTTTCGCACATGGTCATGGAACATGCGGAAGACGTCGTTCATGCGAATGCCGAGCAGCAGGTCGGTGATCACGTTCTGCATGAAGATTACCGGCGTGTTCAATCCGGCGAAAGCCTTCATCTCGGCGTCGACCAGGAGCTGCAGGATCGACTCGACGTCCTTTCCGGCGAGTGCTACCCCGCCCTTGAGCATCGCGCCCACGGCGCCGCCCTCGGGCAGGAACTGGCGCAGCGCGTCGATCATGCCGTGCTCGGTCACCGCGTTCGCGTACTTGTGCGCGTACGGCATGCAGGGGTAGAAGCGATAGTCGGGGTAGCGCGGGGCGTTGGCCCGGAAGTGGTCGCAGATCTCGGCCATCCGGTCGTGCGTCGTGCACATGAAGGTGCGGATGCCTTCTGCGTAGGCGGCGTCCAGCACGTCGACGATCGCCGCGGTGTCCTGGAAGCGCATCGCCTGCGCGCGCGCCTTGTCCTCCGACATGTGGTTGACGCCGAAGAACTGGTTGTCGCCGAACAGGATGCGGTCCATGAGGCCGTCTTTGCCGGGGCCGGTCACTTGAACATCCTCGCGAGAACGCCCTTGCGTGCCGGTGTTGGAAGCGGTGCCGCCACCGCCTGCCCCGAGATCATCGCCACCACCCGGTCGGCGGCGAGCGCCGAGCGGAACGTGTTCTCGCCGTCGCGGCGCCCGGAGAGGATGCTCTGCGCGAAGTAGTCGATCTGCGCCGAGTACTCTTCGCCGCGCAGGTAGTACCACACCTCCTCCGAGAGATCGGTCGTGTAGCGGATCGTCCAGCCCCTGCCGACCTCGGGCAGCGCGGCATGCGGCTCGCGCAGGTAGATCTGGCACTCCTGCCGATCGGCGGTGACCCGGCCGTTGGTTCCCCACACGGAGATCTTCGTCGACATCTTGCGGAAGCTCTCGTCGCTCCAGTTCACGCACAACTGGCCGCTCGCGCCGCCGGCGTAGCGCAGGGTGCAGTAGATCTCGTCGTCGACGTCCTGCGAGAAGACGCCGTGCCGCACGACGCCGTCGACCGAGTCGGGCACTCCGGCGACGAAGTTGACGAGGTCGACGGCGTGGCAGGCGTAGTCATAGAGCGCGCCGCCGCCCTCCGACTTCGCCGAGCGCCAGGTGCCGCCCTTCGGCCGGAGGACGACCGGCCCGTAGGCCTCCGCGCGCACGTAGTGAACGGTGCCGAGCGCACCGGATGCGACGACGCGCGCCGCCTCCTTGAAGGCGCCGACGAAGCGGTAGTGATAGCCGACCTGGTTGACGACGCATTTGCTTTCGGCCAGCGCGACCAGCCGCTCTCCTTCGGCAGGGTCGAGGACGAAGGGCTTTTCGCAGAAGACGTGCAGGCCGCGCGCGAGCGCCTTGTCGACCATGCCGACGTGCAGCTTCGACGGCGTCGCGACGACAAGCGCGTCGAGCTGCTCCTCGGCTAGCAACCGATCGAAATCGCCATGGCAGCGCAGCCCGGAGTACTTCGTCAGGATGTCGGTGAGGTAGGTGCTCGAGTCGCAGCCGGCGACGATCTCGAGAGCCGGATGGGCGCGCAGGATGGCGAGATGAGAGATGCCCATCTTGCCGAGGCCCACCAGCGCGGTGCGGATCATCGTTTCGATTCCTTGTCGTAGGGAGAGCGATACAGGCCGAGGCCGTCGAGGAGCAGAAGCCAGAAGTACTCGAGGTCACGGAGATAGCGGCGCCAGTAGCGGCGCGGCTCGGTGGTGATGCGGTAAAGCCATTCGAGGCCGATGCGTGTCATCCAGCGCGGCGCGCGCTTGACATGACCGGCTTCATAGTCGATGGCCGCGCCCACGCCCATGTAGACCTTGACACTGGGCATCAGGTGGCGGTGGCGGGTGATCCAGATCTCCTGCTTCGGCGCTCCCAAGCCGACAATCAGGCAGGTGGCGCCGCTGGCGTTGATCATCGCGATGGCTTCGGCGATCTCGCTGGGGTCATTGACAAAGCGCATCGATGGCGAATGTGCGCCGACGACTACCTGCGAGCCGACTCGCGCGTTGATCTGTTCGAGCGCACGCTGCGCCACGCCGGGCGCCGCGCCGAGGAGGAACACCTTCACCGCCGGGTTCCCGGCATGGTGGGCGCAATACGCGGGAACGATGTCAGAGCCGGAGACCTTCTCCTTGATGCGTCGGCCGATCCAGGCGAGGCCCCAATACACGTACTTGCTGTCCGAGGTGATGAAGTCGGCCTGCCGGTAGGCGTCGTAGAAATCGCGGTTGCGCTGCAGGTGGTACAGGTGGTCGGGATTGAGGGTCCAGACGATGCCCTGGTCGAGCGCGACCATCAGCTCGGCCATGCTCAGGTTGTCGACCCAGACGTTGAGAAGCCGCGAACGCGGCCGGTCGGCGGGTACGCTCATGTCGCGCTGCGCCGCTCGCGCAGCACCTCCTCGACGGCGCGCTGCTTGCCGACCACGAGGGCTCGCCATTGCCAATGGCGCAGGAAGCGGCGGAACTCCGGGTTCTCGTAGCGAGGCAGGCGGCGCAGCCAGCTCCACACGTAGCCCCACAGCATGGCGGCGCCGGCGAGGACGTACGGCTTCTCGGTGAAGCGATTGACGGCGTTGGCGAGCATGTAGATCGGGCTCGTGCCCATGAAGTACTGGCCGAAGCCATGGCGCATGCGCCCGGTGACCCAGCCCTTGTGGCTCGTGCCCTGCGGGCGCAGGTGGGTGAAGCGCAGCTCGGGAACGTCCCAGCTGCACGCCTGCCAGCCCATCATCCGGCAACGGTGGACGTCGATGCCGTCCCACATCACCTCGCGAACGAAACCGCCGAGCTGCTGGAAACGCTCGCGACGGTAGAACTTCGTGGCGCCGATCGAGGTTTCGTCGCCGTGGCGCTCGCTGACGAACTTGCCGTCGAGGTGGATGTACGACTTGCCGCTGCAGGTGGCGATCCGCGGGTCGGCCTCCATGCGTTTCATCAGCTCCTCGAAGTAGGTCGGCGGGAGGATCAGGTCGAGGTCGAGCTTGCACAGGTATTCGTAGTCCTGCGGGTCGATGGTCTCGTAGCCGGCGTAGAAGGCTTCGATGACCCCGGGGCCGACGACTCGGGCGCCCCGGTCGGCGCGGGTCACGACCTGGATCCAGTCGTACCTCGAGGTGTACTCGGCCAGGATCGCTTGCGTTTCGTCGGTCGAGCCGTCGTCGACGATGACCCACTTGGCGGGACGGATGGACTGACCGATGACGCTGTCGAGCGTCTGGCGCATGTATCGCGCTTCGTTGCGGCCCGGGGAAATTAAAACGTAGCGCCGATTCATGGGGAAGTCAGGACTTCCGGCGACGCGGCAACGAAACGCAGCAACCGGTCAACGTTCACGTCTTGCCCGAATTCGACTTGCACATGGTCAGCAGCGGCGGCGGTAAGACGGGCCCTTAGCTCAGGGCTTTCCAGGAGCCTGCGAAGCTCTTCGGCGAGGGCCTGTGGATCCGCCGGCGGTGCGAGCAAGCCGGTCCGTTCGTGAATCACCAGCTCGGGGATTCCTGACAAACGCGACGTGATGACTGGCACCCGCTGGGACATCGCTTCCATCAGCACCACCGGGATACCGTCCATATCGCCGTTCGCGTCAGCTCGGCACGCCAACACGAACACGTCGAGCGAGCGAAGCCAATCGGCCACGCGTTCATGCTCGATCCCTCCTTCGAATCGGACACGGATGCCGAGCTCCTGAGCAAGTTCTTGCAGCGATGCGCGCAATGGGCCGTCACCCGCGATGCAAATTTCCAGCTCCCAGGGGGCGTCTCGAAGGCGCGCGACCGCACGCAGAAAGTCGTCCATGCCCTTTTTTTCAATCAATCGGCCCAAAGATCCAACGCGATATCGCGGCTTCGCTGTGAAGGTTGGTATCGGCGAGAGTGATCGAAAACTAACGCCGCACCGAACGATCGCTAGCTTATCTGCGGCAACGCCGACACCCTTCAGGAACGCCAGATTGAAATTTGAAATGGTTAGGAACTTCTTTGCGCGAACTGCTTTGATGGGAAGTAACAGGCCGCGCTCGAATATGTCATTGGCATGCCCGACCACGGTGAACGGTATGTCTGTGAATGCCGAGGCGTACATCGCGATCTGCGCCGGAACGCTGGCGAAATGGACGTGGAGGTGTGTACAACCAGCCGCGGCCAGATGAGCTCCGAGTCTCGCGCCCGTGATCCAGTGATAGAGCAGTTTCCAGGAATTTGCGTTCAGCGGTCCGACCCTGGCAATGTCGGCGATCAACCAGCGCAAGGCTCTCCCCACCCCCCGATAGACCCTCGGCAGCGCCGCCAGGGCCGCGAGCGTGTCGGCCACTCGCGCACCGACGCCGTTTCGATACAGCACGTGAGTGCGCTCGCGCAGCGCTTCCTGCCCGCCCATCAACAAAGACGTCGAAAAAATTGAGAATGGGACGACGCGGAAGCCCCGACGTTCGAGCGCCAGCAACTCTTCATACACAAACGTGGTCGAGAACGATGGCAAGTGCGGCGCCAAGTAGGCCAAACAGGGGACCACCGCCGGACGCGAAGGCGGTGCGCCGTCGCCTCGGACGGCCGATTCGGAGATGCCCACTACGGTGCCGGCTCCGGTTCGCTCGTTGCCCACTCCATCAGGGGAGAACGCGGCCAAACCAGCGAATAGCAGATCGGAACGTACTTACCTTCGTCGAACAGTTTCTTGCGGGACTCGGATTTCAAGGTTGCTCGATAGGTGTGAATAGCCCCCGGCCCGTGGCGAAGCAAGATTGCGCCGCGCTTGGTCGGATTGATCTGAAGGTAGGCAAGCCGCGGGCTCACTGTGAGGATCTGCGGGTCGTAGAACCAACTCGTTCCTACCATTCCCTTGATCTTTGGATCTCCAGCGAGCAGCGCCGCGATCCTGCGGTAGCAACGGTCCCATCCCGCCTCGTTAAATTCATCGGTGTAGCGTTGGTCGGTATGGATGCTGTACCAAGGCGGTCCGCCCTCTACGAGGATTCGGGAACCTATCGCAAATTGCCCCCATCGGATCGCGGCCTTCAGTCCGGACAACCGAGAAATCGTGCTGATCAGATCGACATCCTGGGCACCGCAGGGTACAGAGAGGCCGGAAGCGATTCGTATGTCTTTGAGGAAGGCGTCGTTACCCACCCAGTACTTTTCGTCAGCGCTTACCCGCAGGTAGTCGACCATCCGCTCGAACGCGACTGGGTACAAGCGGAGAACGCTCTCAGGAAGCGTCGACCGTTCCAGAGTCCGTGCGCGTTGAATCGCGAGTGTCGCGACCAACGCACGACTGAACGCGATGCGGCAATCGACTCCATGGCCTGCTTCGATGGCCTGGCCCATTCCTTCCAAACAGAGGACCGGACTCTGCAAATTCGTCGTTCGGGAGACGTCGGCGAGACGTGCAAGCGCCTGCGCAACCAATCCCTCCTGGGCAATCACCGGAAATCGTCGCTCGCTTTCGGCAACGATCGCGACGAGAGCGTCATTCGTGGCGTTCGAGATCATGTGTACCCCGGCATAGTGCCAACGAGCTCGACCAATTCACGCTGCCGCGCCGCCATTCTGTGGTCGGCATCGGCGCCTAGACATGCGGTGGTGAATCTGAAAGGGTGTGACGGCACGTAGCCGTGTCTCAAGAAGTACTTCGGCGTGATTCCAGGAACGTTGAGGCCTCGGAAGCCCATGTAGACCCGGTAGTTCTCGCGGGAAAGATACTCCACTGCTGCTTGGGACAGATTCGCCGGCTGACCGAAGCCGACTGCGAAATCTCTGCACGGAGTCCCAGTCAATTCCTCGACGGCCGCGGTCGCGTTGCGGATTTCATAGTCCAGCGCTTCGTCGGTGGCGAGCTTGCCGAGATCTCGGTGTGCATAGTTGTGCGCGCCGATTCTGTGCCCCATCGACCGCATTTCAAGGAGCTGACTTCGTGTCAGCCCCTTGCTCTCAGTAGCGGTTGCCTTGGATTGAAGAGAATGAGCCGTTACGCCGTTCGCGCGATGGTATGCAAGGTACTCCGAATTCGATCTTCCGATGAAAGACGGAACGACAAAGAAGGCGGCCTTGATGCCGTTCTCATGCAACCACTGGGCGGCGATGAAGTTGTCTGAGTGACCGTCGTCAAACGTGAGTAGGAGGGTCGTTTCCGAGAGTTGCTTGCGGATCCTTCCATCGAGCATTGCCTCAGCATCCGACGGCTCTGCAAACCGGAACCTTTCCTGACACCACAAAACCACCCGTTTGAATTCCTTCAGTCGCGTTTCGGGCAGGTCATGAAACGTCAAGCTGCGGATGCCGTTCTGGCCGCAATACATGGAGGCGGCGTTGGTCCTAGCGCGTCCGGTGGCGCGCCACAAAGAAGCCGCCAGCGCTCTTTGCGCGTAGTCGATCGTGGGCATTTGCAACATCGTAATTCGACGGCGCCTTAGGGTCAGTTGGGGCGCCGCGACGTAACCTTCATGGCGACCCGGGAATACCCCATTGGGTAAATCGATCGCGGGTTGGGTGCGACAAGATCCCCACGGTGTCCCTTGCTGGAGCGATGTAATCGCTTGAAATCGCCGATGCCATCGTCCGGCCAACGACGGCCTGATGAAGAACGTGAACGGAGACGCCTCGCCGCTCGAGGCTGAGCAGTTCCTCGTAGACGAACGTGGCCCACCGCGCGGGGTGTTTAGGCCCGAGGTCGGAAATGATCGCGGGTGGCGCGACTGCTTCGATCGGCATCTGGCTACTTGTATTCGATCAACGAAGCGCGCCGGCGGCGCAGCCGATTGAGCCAGAACTTCAAGGCACCCTGCGCTTCGGGAAACCGTCCCACCACATAGAACAACGCTCGCCAGCGACGTGCGGGATCGCGTATTCCGTCTCGCAAGGCCAGGCGCAGCACCTGCAGCGGATAGGCGAGGAGGAGCAGCAGGGCCGCGGGGTTCACCACCGATAGTGAGACGATCGCGATAGGCAATCCGATCCCCCAAAGTACGTTGCCGCGTGTCCGCGTCACGCCATGACGTTCCGGAGGCGAACCATGCAGCCAAGCCCCTTCCGCCGCCGCGAAGCCGCCTCGCTGGGTTCGCTTCCACCACTGGCCGAAGCGAAGGATCGACGCGTCGTGCCACGCCATCGGAAGTGCGAGTCGCCACACCTTCCAGCCGCGCGCTCGGATGCGCACACAAAGCTCCGGCTCCTCTCCGGCGATCAGGTCTTCGCGAAACCCGTGTTCGGCCGCGAAGACCTCGGAACGCATCATCGCTATGCCTCCGCAGGACTTGGCTAATCCGACGGGACGGTCCCATTCCATATCGCACAGCCGGTTGTAGATCGAGTGCTCGGGAAATCGCTCGCGCAGGCGACCGGTGACTACGGCGACATCAGACTCCTTGTCGAGGAATGCAGAGGCGGCAGGCAGCCATGTGTCGAACATTTCGCAGTCGCCATCGACGAATTGGACATAGCGCAGGCCCGAGGCGATCTGCTGCAGTCGCGCAAAGCCGGCGTTGCGTGCGCGGGCTGCAGTAAAGGGTGCGCTCATGTCCAACTGCACAACTGCCACGCCGTGGGATTCGGCCAATGACACGGAGCCGTCGGACGATCCGGAGTCCACATAGACGACGAATTGCGAAGATGCGGATAAGGACTCGAGGCAGCGACGCAGACGCTGGCCCTCGTTGCGGCCGATGACGACCACCCCGCATCCGGAGGCCTTGTCGCGCGAGTCACGGGTCGTTGAGCGCTCGGCATCACGGTGCAGCACGCACGGCCTTTCGTTGCTCAAGCTTGCTGGAGAGTCGTTTGCCGTACTCGATCAGTCTCTGTTCGAAGTAGAACGTGGACACATGGGCCAGCCCGAACGTCACTCCGAAGAGCAGCGGTCGCTTCAGATACTTGATCCACTTGTCGCCCTCGCTCAGCCAGGTGTAGATGAGCAGATGGTGGATCACATACAAGGCATATGACACCGTGGCGATGTAGCCCAGGAAGAGGCTGCGCAAAGCCATGCCGAGCCGGGCAGGCGGGTCGTACAGGGTCGTCCCTACAAGGGCCGCGGCGATGTAGGGCCGAAGGTAGTTGAGGAAGCCCGTCGATGGGTGGCTGGCGAGGGCCAGTAGTACCAGCATCACGTAGGCGTTCAACCCTGCGATAGCCCGCAGTGGCCGGCTACCGAGCTTGCTGGCATGGATCAGCGCGAGGATGCTGCCAGCCAGGATCTCGTCTAGGCGACGCCACGTCACGATGTCGACAATCGTTTCGGCGACCATCCGATGAAGGGTCACCGCAACACAGACGATCGGCAGCAGATACAGACCGCGCCGCCCAAACAGGGCGACGATGACCGCGACGCCCACGTAGAACTGCATTTCGACGCACAGGCTCCAGAAATGGCTGGCGATTCCTGTCAAATGCTGGGGCGGAAGATTCGCGTAGAACAGAAAGTTGGGAAGGTAGTCTGCGGCTGCGGTATTGCTCAACGGTAAGGCCAGACCCAAGGCAAGCCACGCCAACGGGAGGATGCGAAAGAAGCGTCGGATCAGAAAGTCTGTGATGCTGTTATGGGTCAACAGAAATCGCGTGATCAAGAAGCCGGAAAGCGTGAAGAACAGCGCCATGCCCATCGGGCCAGCGGCTTCGTTGAGCGACCAGCCCTTGGGGCCGAGGGGCAGCAAGTGCGATGCCAGGACCAACAGAATGCTGATGCCGCGCCAGCCATCCAAAACATCGAGCCGACTCTTTTCCGTTCGTGATTCCTCATTCACGTTTTCGGTTCCTCGCCCCAGAAATGGCGAAGCCGTGCTTCGAGCAGTCGTTCGGCAAAGCGTCCGTCTTCAGTTGTCGCTCCGCGCTGAATGATGAGATCGGCCCACGGATACTCCTGGGTACGCGCCGCCATCTTCCGGGCCAAGCCCTCGAATGTGCCGATGGGCCGAGCTGGAACGCCACCAACCACGGTGCCCGGCGACACATCGTGCGTCACCACCGCGCCGGCGCCCACGATTGCATTCGGGCCGATCGTGACGCCTGGCATGATGATCGCGCCCCAGCCGATGAAAACGTTGTCCAGGATGACGACCTTCCCGACCGCATCCAGCGGGATGCGGAGCGCCGTCGCGATTACCTCCGCGGCGCCGTCGTGGCAAAGGATCGTGCAGTCCGAAAGCACAACGTTGCTGCCAATGCTGACGAAGCGCGGGTCGGCGATGGCTACACCGTAGTTGATGTGCGTGTGGGTGCCGATCGAGTGAATCCCGACGGTGTGTTGGAGCAACCGGTTGTACTCGTCACCGCGCGGGCGAAACAAGCGAACGTAGGGTCTGAACAGCCGCGCGTGGCGATATGCCAATCGGAGAAACAGTGGCCGTACGAAGCTCAGCAAGGACATAGGTTCAACGATTGGGAACTCAGAGGAATTGGTGCACGAGCCAGCCGCCCAGCAGCCCAGCGGCGAATAGCGGCAGGGCCCAGGCTTCGCGTCGGAAATCGAGCAGACTCATCCGGCCCTGGATGGCGAGCAAGACTATCGCATTGACGAACCCTGCAAGAGGGACGGCCGCTACGGCCCCTTTGACGCCCCAAGTGTAGTAACCGAGTGGAATCAGGCTGTAGAGCGCCAGTAGCCGGATTGCGTTGAGCCCGCTGAGCAGCTTGTTGCGACCGAGCGCGATCAGGCACTGATCGAACACATTCAACTGTGTGGTGACCAAGGTCAACGCGACCAGGCTAAGCATCCAGCCCGCGGGAGCGTAACGGGGGTCGTAGAGCAGGTTCACGATCGGGTCACCAAGAGCGAACAGTAGGCCGGCAGTCACGATGCACGCCACATCGAGCGGCAGCCGGATGCGATAGATCATCTTCTTGAGCTCGGCCGGGCGTTGCCTCACGACTTCGCTCAAGGCAGGGAGCACCGAGTGGCCCACTACCTTGAGCACGACAGTCTGCAAGGCTGTGATGAGCAGGAACGCGATGGCGTAGAAGCCCATGTCGTTGGCATCGAGGAGGACACCGAGGATGAGACGGTCGCCACTGCTGAGCAGGAACGAGATCGGCGAGGACACGAGCGCCCACTTGCCGAAATCGATGATCTCGTCGAACGCGCTGCGGTCCCATTCGAAGCGGTTCGGAGGACCGGACAGCTTCCAATGGGTCAAGGCCGTCCGAAGCGCGACGCCAAAGACCCAGCCGACGCCCAGCGCCCAGATCGTAGGGCTGATCCAAGCCCAGACGAGGATGAACGCCGTCGTGCCGACCTGGGCGGCCAGATCGATCTTGGTCAGCGCGGCAAGCGACAGGTTTCTGCGCGCCCACAGGCTCTTCGTCGATTCGAGACCGTAGACGATGCCGTAGAGCGAGATCACGGCCAGCAGTCCCGGCAGGCGCGGATCCGCGTAGACCGAGTGCGTCGGAAAGAGGGTCGTCGCCGCGCCCAGCCACAGCGCCGCGCTAAGGCCCAGCGCTCCCAAAGTCATCAGCACCCCGCGCCCGATCTGCACGACCCAGACGACATTGAGGAAGGTCGCGTCGTCGCCGCGTCGGCTGCGTGCGACCACTGCGCCCAGGCCGAGGTCAGAGATCATGCCCAGCCCGGTGAAGACCATGTAGCCGACGCTCATCACACCGTACAGGTCGGGCGCGAGCAGGCGCGTGAGGATGAGGTTGCTGCCGAAGCGCAACAACTGCGCTGCAAAGTGGCCTAGGACGGTCCAGCGGGCGGCACCCAGGAGGCGCTCTCTCAGTGTGCCTTTGCGCGGGTCGGGGCTTGGCGGCGTTGTAAAGTCCATTTAGTCTGCAGCTGGGCCCGCGCGTCGACTAGCGTCCTTGCTGGCAAGGCATAGGCCGAACCGGGCTCGGCCTTGAGCGCGCGAGTCTAGCGGGCACCGAGTCAACACGGACCCTATCGATGTCTCCACTCTACAAAGCGCTGATTGTCGTGATGGTCGTCACGGCGGTGATGTTCTACTTGGCCCGGCCACTGCTGCGCCACTTCATGACCGATGCGGACTTCACGGTCCGTCGCAACGTCTGGCTGGGGCTGACCCTGGCGGCGTTTCTGATCCCCGAGTACTGGGCCTACGTGGTCGTGGCCTGTGTGCTTCTGGCCTACGGTGTGAAGCGCGACACGAATCCAGCGGCGCTGTACGCTTTCCTGTTGCTGGCGATGCTGCCGATCGGGCTGGACCTTCCGGGCTTCGGGCTCGTGAACCAGATCTTCCTGCTCGATCACTTGCGGTTGCTATCCCTGGTGATTCTGGTTCCGGTGGCGTTTCGGCTCGCGCGCAGGTCCGATTCGCCATCGGGCTACGGCCAACCTGCAAGCCCGGTCGACCGCAGCCGTACTCAGGTCGACCTGCTGATCCTGCTCTACGCGGCGCTGCAGGTCGTATTGCTGATGCCGTACGAAGCGTTCACAGCGACCATGCGCCGCGTCGTGCTGATCGGCATCGACCTTTGGCTTCCGTACTACGTGCTCAGTCGCACCTGTCGCACGCGCGAGAGCATCGTCGAGGTGATGGCCGCCTTTGCGCTGGCCATGTTCGTCGTAGCGCCGCTGGCGGTGTTCGAGTCCGTCAAGAGCTGGTTGCTCTATGCCGGATTGCAGGGCCAATGGGGCACGAAGGACGTCATCAACTATCTGGTTCGTGGCAGCTTCCTGCGCGCGCAGGTCACCGCCGGGCACTCCATCGTGCTGGGCAGCGCAATGATGATCGCATTTGGCTTCTGGCTCTTCTTGCAAAGCCGCGTTGCCCGGGTCAGCTGGCGTGTGCTGGCGATGCTTACTCTGCTCGTCGGTCTGGCCATGCCGGCGGCGCGCGGGCCCTGGCTTGGCAGCATTCTGGTGGTGCTGGTGTTCCTTGCCCTGGGACCGAATCGCGGCAGCCGCACGTTCAAGTTCATCGGGGCATTTTCCGTGCTTGCCGCGATTGCGGTGGCCTCTCCCTACGGCGACCATATAGTCGAACGCCTCCCGTTCATCGGCAATATCGACGAAGGTACGGTGGCGTATCGGCAGCAACTGGCGGGGATATCGTTCCTGCTGATCCAGCAGAACCCGTGGTTCGGCACACCGGGCTTTCTGGCGTATCTCGAAGAACTGCGCCAGGGGCAGGGCATCATCGATTTGGTGAACGCCTACGCCAGCATTGCCATGGCCTACGGGCTGGTAACGCTGGTGGCTTTCGTGGCTGCCTTCGTGCTGATCGTCGCAAGATGTGTTCGTGGCGCGCGCAGCTTGGCAGGGGTCGACCCCGACTTGTCCCTGCTTGGCGCGAGCGTGGCGGCCTGCATCGTCGGTGTCTTGTTCATGCTCGGGACTGTCAACCTCTACCTGAGCGTGGCCTATCTCACGTGGGCGCTGGCCGGGCTCGGTGTGGCCTATGCCCGGCTCGCCCGCGAGAGAGTAATGGAGCCTGCAGGCTACCCGGCCGCAATCGATCCCCCCGCCGGGACTTGGCCGGCGCAAGACTACGCGCGACCGGCTACCACCCGGGCGGAGTGACATCCCCCCTGCGTCTCTCCGCCCTCAGGTTTCTGCCGCAAGAGCAAGGCCGTCCAGAGGAGCCCGTCGTCGAGGAGCGAAGGGCATTTATGTCTTGTGCCACACCTTGCGGTTCACATAGTCGGTGTAGCTCAGGATGATGCGCAGAACCTTGGCCGATGCGTTGTTCGCGCGGTAATCGTCGACCATTCGCAGCGCGCGCTGCTCGCCGCGTGGTTGAGTTTCCAGCACGCCGAGCGCATCCAACACGCGCTCGACCGAAAGCCCGGTGAACATTACCGCCGCTTCCTCGAAGCCCTCAGGCCGCTCGTGCACATCGCGCAGGTTGATCGCCGGAAAGTTGAGGATCGACGCCTCCTCGGTGATCGTGCCACTGTCAGATATTACGGCTCGGGCCTCGGTCTGCAGCTTGATGTAGTCGAGAAAACCGAAGGGCTTGTGGAACTGGACCAGCGGATGGCTCGATAGCTTTGTGACCTCCGCGCGGGCGCGAGTTCGCGGGTGTGTCGAAACGATCACTGGTACGCCGTGGCGCTCGGCGATCGCATTGAGCACATCGAAGACTCGCGAGAGTCGCTCCGGCGCGTCCACGTTCTCTTCCCGATGAGCGCTTACAACGAAGTAGCGTTCGGGCGTCAAACCCAGCCGCTGCAGGACGTCCGAGGCCGCTATTCCACGCCTGTAGTGCTCGATCACTTCCCGCATCGGACTTCCGGTGACGATGATCTGATCTGCCGGCAATCCTTCGCGTAGCAGGTACTCGCGGGCGATCTGGCTATAGGTGAGATTGATGTCGGCGGTGTGGTCGACGATGCGTCGATTGATCTCCTCCGGAACCCGAAAGTCGAAGCAGCGGTTACCGGCCTCCATGTGAAAGATGGGCACCTTGCGCCGCTTGGCAGCGATCGCCGCGAGGCAGCTGTTGGTGTCGCCAAGCAACAGCAAGGCGTCAGGTCGATGATCGGCAATGACCTTGTCGGCGGCCATGATGACCTGGCCGATCGTCTCAGCCGCCGTCGCTCCTGCTGCATTCAGGAAGTGGTCTGGCGAGCGGATGGCCAGCTCGTTGAAGAACACCTGATTGAGCTCGTAGTCGTAGTTCTGGCCCGTGTGTACCAGGACGTGCTCGCAATGTCGGTCGAGCAGATCGATCGTGCGAGACAGCCGGATGATCTCCGGCCGGGTCCCGACAATCGTCATCACCTTAAGCATGGAGCGCCGCGCGAACGATGTCGAGTTGCATCAATACCTCCTTCACCTGCTCTACGTCGAGCCGATGGGTGTTGTGCGAGGTGTAGTCGTCGATGCTCGAGATATCGGTCTGACCCTTGACGAAGTACTTGTCGTAGTTCAGGTCGCGAGAGTCCGCCGGGATGCGGAAATAGCCGCCCAGGTCCTGGGCGCGGGCACGCTCCTCTCGGGAGACAAGCGATTCATAAAGCTTCTCGCCGTGGCGGGTGCCGATGATCCGGATCTCGTTATCGCGCTGCAGCAGCTCGCGCAGTGCCTGCGCCAAGTCGCCGACTGTCGAGGCCGGCGCCTTTTGCACGAAGATATCTCCAGGGGAAGCGTGCTGGAACGCATAGAGCACCAGATCTACGGACTCGTCGAGAGACATCAGAAAGCGAGTCATGCTCGGGTCGGTGATGGTCACCGGTTGCCCGTCGAGAAGCTGTTGCAGGAAGAGTGGAATCACCGAGCCGCGCGACCCCATGACGTTGCCGTAGCGGGTCGCGCACAGCACAGTGTTCTGCGGGTTGGCGAGGCGCGACTTGGCGACCATGAGTTTTTCCATCATCGCCTTGGACAGGCCCATGGCGTTGATCGGGTACACCGCCTTGTCGGTGCTCAGCACGACACAGCGCTTGACGCCATGCTCCATCGCTGCCCGCAGCACGTTCTCCGCGCCAAGGATGTTGGTGCGCACCGCTTCCATCGGATAGAACTCGCATGACGGCACCTGCTTCAATGCCGCAGCATGGAACACGTAGTCGACGCCATTGAAGGCGTCGTGGACGCTGCCGTACTCGCGAACGTCGCCGATATAGAACTTGACCTTGTCGCTCTTCAGCCTGATGCGCATGTCCTCCTGCTTCTTCTCGTCGCGGCTAAAGACGCGAATTTCGGAGAAGTCCGAGGAAAGGAAGCGCTGCAGCACTGCATTGCCGAAGGAGCCGGTCCCGCCCGTGATGAGGAGGGTCTTGTCTTTGAACATGAGAGTGGGGTACAGAAGAGCTCAACCGAATTCGTGCATGCGCTGCACGAGCGCGGGCCAGGGCTCGGGCTCGAAGCCGGTCGCCCGGCGGAATCGCTCGCTGTCCAACGAGCGATCGATCACCAGCGCCGGGTCGGGGCTGATGGTGATGCACTTTCCGTAGGCCTTCGCTACGAGCCCCAGGAGATCGAACTTGTTGATCGGCGCGGCGCTCACGTGAAACAGGCCATGCAGCTCTGGATGAGGCAAGACGTGATCCCGGATGATGCGGGCCAGGACGACGGTGGGCACGCCGGAGAACACAGCGCGCGTGTATCCCTTCACGGCTGCTTCCTGCGCCAGGAACCAGCCGACGAGGCTGCGTGCTCCTTCCAGCTCGTGTCCGATGATGGAGGTCCGCAGCGTGACCGCGTGCGGATAGTCGACTTCACCCAGGTATTTGCTGCGACCATACAGATCGTCGGCATCGGGAAAATCCGACTCGCGATAGCCTCCCTTGCTGCCGGAGAACACGCAGTCGGTGCTGATGTGAATCAGCCGGGCGGAAGCGATCTCGCACAGCCTGGCCAAGCGGTGCGGCAGTAGCGAATTGATGGGAATCGCCGTCAGCGGATCATCGGCGTCGGCGAGCTGCTTCACGATGCCGATGCAGTTGATCACGACGTTGGGTTTCGCTAAGGCGACCGCGTGGGCCAGGCTGTCGAAATTCTCGACATCAATTCCGACCAGCAACGAGTCGTGCAACGCCGGAGGCAGCAACCTCAAAGCACGGGTTGACCGAACGGTGCCCCACGCACGAAACCCTTCGCTTTCCGCAAACAGGCGAAGCGTTGCATTGCCGAGCATCCCGGACGCTCCAAGCACGAGCACCGTCGTCGTGGCGTTGCGATTCATCGGAGGCGTGCACTGAGGTTGCCGAATCGGCCGACAAGGCGCATTGCGTATCCCGCGAGCAAGCCGCGCCATGCCGACACGGATACGAGGGTCTTCGGACGGTATTTCATTGCGGTAGTGAACTGCGCGAGGGCTGACCAGATGCGCCCGGATTGCGCATGGCTGTGAGCAGCACGCAAGTGCGCGCTTGCGAGAGATCGCCGGGCAGATGCATTGTCTGACCCGGCCCAGTAGGCGCGCATGGTCTCGACGATTTCCATGGAGCGCTCCTCAGGAATCGGGCGGATCGATGCCGACTCGTCATGCACGCGGTACTGGGCCAATACCTCGGGCAATCGGACGAACGATCCGAAGCGCGCCGCGCGAAGCCAGAACTCGAAGTCCGGAATCTTGCGCAGGTTCTCGTTCCAGCCGCCCGTGCTTTCGAAGACCGTTCGCCGAAACAGGGCACCGGGCCCGGGTGGGCAAATGAGCAGCTCGAGCATTTGACGGTGGTCGAAGTCGGGTGCTCGGACGCTTCCGACGCGTTCGCCGTGCTGGTCGATGAGGTCGAAGTCGCAGTACGCCACGACAGCACTCGGATCCACCTGAAGCGCGCGGACCAGAGTCGAAATGGCGTGTGGCAGCAGAAGATCGTCGGAACTGAGGTATCCGATGTACTCGCCGCGACAAGCCCTCCAACCCTTGTTGAGGGTGCGGGACTGTCCCATGTTTGCCTGGCGCTCCCAACGCACACGCCCGGTGTAGCGATCGAGGACCGCGGCAGTGTTATCGGTGGAACCGTCATCCAGCACGATGTATTCGATGGCCGGGTAGTCTTGCGCGAGCATGCTGTCCATCGTCGCTGCCAAGTACTGCGCTTGGTTGTACGTGGGCGTGACGATGCTTACCAGCGGGTGTTCGCCGGTCTCGGATATGGGCTTCACACTGGCTGCAGTCATGCTGTTCTCGGGAATCCCACTGATCAGCCGCGCCTAGACACCGCTCTCAGGACATGTCCCATTGCTTTGCCAATAGCTTCGTCGGAGAAACGGTTGCTGGCGGTGACGCGCGCGGCGCGACCGATCGATTCGCGCAGCGACGAATCTTCCCATAGAGTTTGCAGCGCCAGCTTCAGATGATCGTGGTCGCCGTGTCTCACCAGCAGCGCATCGTGGTTATCGGTGACGTAGTCCACGCTGGAAGGGCACTCGGTAACTACCAAGGGACGCCCGAACATCATCGCGTCGAGCATCGTCACTTGTCCCGAAGCGGTGTGGCGATTCGCGATCGGGACCACACTGACCCTGGATCGCTGGACTAGTGCGTAGCACTCCTCGGCGCTCAGGCCGGAACGGATCTCCACGTTCGGTGGCACATCGAGGCCTGCCACTGCATGCGCACCGGCGACGATGACGCTCGGATAGCCCAGCTCGCGAAGGACCGAGAAGAGCAGCTTGTAGTCTCGATGGGCCGAGCCCATCGAGAGCAGAAACGGCGCGCCTTGCTCTTCGGCAATCACGATAGGTCGCATGGCGCGTTGCAGGGGAACAAATTCGAACTTGCCGGGAGGTAGATCGAGCCAGCTGCTGTAGGCCGTCACTTCCTCTCTTGAGTGAACGATGAAGCAATCGACGCCCTTGAGGACACCTCTCGCAAGCCGCTGACGAGCGCCGGCGTACAGAGTCCCCAGATTGAACGTCCAGGCGACAAGCGGAATCTGCGATCTTGCGAGCCGCTTTCGCAATGCGACGGCGACTGCTAGCTGGGGAAAGCACGTCAACACTCCGGCCGACAGGGGAGTGCGACTGGCTTCACTCCAAGTCTTCGATCCGTGGCGAAGGTAGTCGCTCCAGGCCTCGAGCCCGGTGACTTTGCGGGATCTGTCATGGTGATACGACGCAGGCACGGAGAAGAACCGAAGGCTACCGTCCTCATTCGGGACGTAGCGCGTCAACCAGGCATCCGATCGTGAATGCACGAACGGTGCCGCCAAGTACCAATCTCTCTGTGTCACTTCAGGTTCGTCCTGGTCTGCTAGGGGCAGTGGAGGCACCGCGCAGTCCTCCTTTCGACACGGACTTCTTGGCAATTCGCTTCCCCAGCTCAATCGCGGGCTTCTCGACATACATCCACGATAAGGAGGCGAGAGCGACCGTGATCAACAAGGCAGAGAGGAACATGCCCAATACGGTCAGGTGCGGCATGTAGTAGTGCAGTGCCTGTTGAATGGGAAACGCGTAGATATAGACACCATACGAGCAATCGCCAAGAGCGTTGAATCTGCGGATCAGTCCGGCAGGCACCAGCGCCAGGTATATCGACACGTATGCGAGTGCCACAGAGAACAGAAGATGAGCCAGGGGAAGACCGGCTCCCAGCGAAAAAGCGGCCGCGACAGAAAGAAAAGCGGCCCAGAAGCCGCTCATCGGGATGCTTGACCTCCAAACCCACGCAGCGCTACCAGCAAGGAACGCCGGGCCCAGCAAAAGCATCTTGTTTGCGAAGCCCTTCGAGTCTGCGCCAGGGACCTGTGACAAGCAGATGCCAAACGCCAGACAGACCGAAAGCGTCACGGCGAACCTCGAACGTGTCAGGCCGCCCGCGAGTCCCGCCGCCAGAAGTGCGAAGTAACAAGCTACCTCGTACGCGAGGGTCCACAAGGAGCCGTTGAGCACACTGTAGGTAAAACCGTCCAGGACTCCAGGAAGTGTGGGCTGTGCCTTTGCAAGCAGAAGATTGCTCGGCACGTAGGTCCAAGTTGCGGGCTGTAGAAAGTACTGAGCGATCGGATAGCGGGTCAGCGAAGGACCCACCACGAGCACGCTCAGCGAAAGCATCACGATGAGACCTGGATAGATGCGTAGTCCACGTGCGAGTAGGAATGCCCTGGGACTACGCGCCCTGTCCCAGCTAGATGAGACCAGAAAGCCGCTGATGGCGAAGAAGACCAGAACGGCCGTCGATCCGAGCGTGAGACCTGGCACGAGGCGGTTTAGCGGTTCGTCGAGATTTGAGCCCCGTGTTAGTGGCCAGCAGTGTGAAAGGAGAACGGCCGAGGCTGCCAAGAAACGAAGAAGATTGAAGTTGTTGTCTCGGTTGGTAGCTAGTTCGCCGAGCATGACGCTGCGTTGCGTCGGTGGGCGAGGATTTGATTGCTTCACCTTCAGGCCTCGGATCGACCAGTTATCGCGCAACGCCATTCCCTTACAGAGGCCACGCGCATGATTGGATCACCCCGCGAGGAGCGGCTGCGCACAGGGCCACCCTTCAATCGCGGGACGACCTGTCTCAGGGCTAGGGGGTAGCGATGTAAATTTGGAGCACTATCTCTTGGCGCATGCTCGCAAGCGCCTTGACCGCCATTTCTTCGAGCAAGCTGCCTTTCGCTTAGACAAAACCTCTTGGAAGGGATTCTCGATGTCCTTCTTCTCGCTTAAGGGAAGACCTACTGTAGCAACGAAATATGCGGGCATTCCGGAATGTGCGTTGCCCGGACAGCACGAAGCTATCCACCAGATACTACGTGGTCACGTCACGCCAGCGTCCAATGTGATTGATCTGGCTTCCGGTTATGGTGCTTGGGCTCGGCGTCTTACGGATTCCGGGTATCAGGTTACCGCGACAGAACTGCACCCAGAGCTCTGCCAAGTGCCATGTCGGCATCTAGATCTAAATGAACCATTCTCCGCCAAGTTCACCGAGAAATTCTCGGCCGTGACCTGCATTGAGATGCTGGAACATATCGAGAATCCGCGGCACATCATTCGCGAGTCGAACCGACTGCTTGTCATGGGCGGGAAGATCGTTCTGTCTACTCCCAATGCATCGGGCGTGCATTCGCGGCTCAAGTTCTTCTTCACGGGCAAGTTCGCCCAATTCGACGAAGATCAGTACAGGGCGATTGGCCATATCACCCCGCTGACGTATTGGCAGATTGAGAAAATCCTCGCAGAGGGCGGATTTCGAGTTTCCACCGTGACGTTTCACAATAACTACACGCTAGTTCCGAGAACCGTAGGCGAGATTGTGAAGCTGCTGGCGTCGGCATTCGCCGCCCCGTTCATGAGAGGCGTTGCCGGCGGGCAAACCATCATCGTAGCGGCGGAGAAGGTGCGAGAACTCGCCTGACCGTTGCTGCGCGCCCGCTTGAGAGATGGCGCTCAAGGCAAGGGAGCCATCCCGAACCCGCTTCGGAAGTAGTTGACGATCTGGCGTGCGTCCCAAGCCGGATGCCACTTCCCGCGTCGCTGCTGCGTTGCGCGAGCAAAGTATTCCGGGAAGCCGTCCGGCGAGTTGACTACCACGCCGGCAGCCTGCATGTAGCCCTTTAGCGATCGGTTCGGATCCGTCCAGCCCAGAGCCGACGTCGCTGCTGCGCGCGTCGCGAAGATCCGATTTCGTGCAAAGACAGTGTCGGTCGTCGTGCCTGCCGCCATCGGTGTGACGACGTCGAGCGACTCCTTGAGGTTCGAGTTCACCATGACGTTGTCGCTGACCTCGTTTCCCGTGGTGGATCGGAACGTCCACTGTAGGCAGGCCTGGTCCGCGTCTCGCACGCCTTCGTCGACCTGGACCACGCTGTTCCCGATGCCGGCATCGATCACGTTGCTGTGGATCTTGTTCCCCTTGTTCGGGGACTTCAGGTTGGTCTTGTCGACGACGCAGTCGGTGGTGGCAGGCACGAAGGCGAAGCTGCGCCAAGCGTTGCCCGTGTCTGCGGCCGTTGTGATGATGTTGCGCGCGACTTCAACGTCCGTCGCTCCTCCACCCAGCGTCAGTCCCCATCCTGTCTGGCCCCGGTTGTCGTTTGTGCCCGTGCCCTGGAACTTCTGGATCACGTTGTCGACGAAGTTGCCCGTCGATTGCGAATAGGCGCCGTTGTAGCCGCCATGGTTGACGTAGCCCTGGAGGAAAAAGCTTCTCTCGACCTGCATTCCGCCCCGGAACTGGTCGCCGGAGGCGCCCATCATCGATACGCTATCGCGGAACCAGGACTTCGAGGTGTCGAGCGTGCCGTTCAAGTACATATTGCGGCTGAACATGTCCCAGTACTGGTTGCCGCTCGGTGGCCAGGAGAGCGCGGGATCGCCGCCGGTGAAACCATTGCGCAGCAGAAGCGACTCCTCGAAGCGGAGGATTCCCGTCTTGTCAGCGCCGTAATAGAACAGCCCCTGGACGTGCGAGCTGTGCGTCAGACCGAAGGCATCACTGATGATCGATCGACGGAATGTGATCGCGGCCGCCGACTGCACTTGATTTCCGTTGGTGCCGTCGAACCACACGTCCTCGAACAGGACGTCGGTCGAGGCCGCTGTTTGCCCCAGTAGGTTTAGCCCGGTGAAGGTAGAGCCCGATGTACGGTCGTGGCCATCGAAGTGCAGTGAGAGGTAGGCGACGTTGCGGAAGACAGTCGGATCCGTCGTGCGATTGAAGCGCGACACGAATCCCAATTGGGGATGCACGAAGCGAGGTCTGGGAAGGCACACATCGCCGTAGGCGCCGACGAGCTGACGCTCGGTCAGCGACCTCCCGCCAGGCACCGCCAAGCTGCCATTGACGCTCGTCGCGCTCGGGTTGGTTTGTCGCTCGAACGAAAGCAGGTCGGCCGAGAGGTCATACGTTTCGCCCCGGGCGAACAGCCACCAATCCGGGAACCCGCCACGGAAGATGGGCGTCGCGCCTCCGGCCACACCTGGCGTCCCGACGTCTGCAGTGACGGTCGCGCGTGGCCCCACGTACGCCCAGCGCTTGAAGGGACGCACCGCCGTAGATGGATTCATTGGATCGGTGCCATAGACTTGCCCGCTGGCGTCTGCCGGCTTGCCTGCCGAATCGATGATGCGGCTGCCATCCCAGAAATAGATGTCGCCGGTTTCATCGGACCCGCTTCGCGAGTTGATGTAGTACAGGCGCGAGCCAGGCTGCCGGGCGTCCCTGAGCGAGAAGGTCGAGTTCGCGGCGCTCGGTACCGGAACCGTCCATCCGCCGATGTCCGGACCGCAACCGAGGTCGCCGACAGGAGCCTCAGGCGCAGGTGCGGGTGCCGGCGCGGGTGCGGTTGCGGGTGCGGTTGCGGTTGCGGGTGCGGGTGCGGGTGCGGGTGCGGGTGCGGGTGCGGGTTCAGATGTGCTGGGCGCGCTTGCGGCGCCGGTAGAGGACTCCCCTTTGCCTTTGCCCGTGGTCTTTCGGGCTTGGGCTTGCGCGAAGTGCATTCCGCCAGCCGCGCCCTCGCCTTGCTCGTCCTGCGCTCCGACTTCGGCGAAGTTGTTGCCGCCGCCGCACGCTGCGAGGATCGCGGCCACCACGAGGCTGAGGCTCAACGGAGCGGTTCCCGAAAGGAATCTATTTTGGGTCACGATGGAAACTGACTCCAGGGCAGGGGTTGGGCAGTGCGGCGGGCGCGCACGTGAACGTCGGACGTCGGCCTCGCGGCGCGAGAACCGTTTCGGCCGCCCGGTCGTCAACCTGAGACGCAAGCTGAGAACAAAGTCGCGACCTGCCGGCCGCAGGGGGATCACCGACGCGAAGCGGCAGTGACGAGCCGAACGGCTCGTAAGCGGATGTCACTAGGCATGGCGGTCAGGGCCGTCGCGCTTCGCGACGAAGGCACCTGGAGTGAATGAGGACACTCGGCCCGTTTGCAGACCCCATGCCATTGGGGCGCGCGCGAGTCCGCGCGCAAGATCGCACGTCGGCTACGCGATATGGCAGGGTCCGGCAAAGGTCACTTACAACCGTGACCTTGAGCGGAACACGCGGCTTACACCATCGTACGCGGCGTGTCGAATCGAAAGATCAGAGCCGCCATAGCCGCAGGCCGGCCCCTTCGATGGCGGCACCGTCGAAGCCGGCCTTCACATCGATGAAGCAGCCGTTTCTCACGACCTTGCGGCCGATCTCCTCGAGACCGAGCGAACGGAACTGCTTATGCGCGACGGCGGCGACGATGGCGTCGGCTCGCGGCAGATCGTCCCACCGGCGCAGGACGATGCCGTACTCGCGCAACGCCTCGGCGGGATCCGCTTCCGGGTCGTGCACGAACACCTCGACACCGAAGGCGCGCAGCTCGTTGACGATGTCGACGACCTTACTGTTGCGAAGGTCCGCGCAGTTTTCCTTGAACGTCAGGCCGAGCACGTTGACCTTCGCGCCCTTGACGTAGCTGCCGCTCGCGATCATTTCCTTGACCGTCTGCTCGGCGATGTACTTGCCCATGCCGTCATTGATGCGCCTTCCGGCCGTGATCACCTGCGGGTGGTAGCCGAGCATCTCGGCCTTGTGGGTCAGGTAGTACGGGTCGACGCCGATGCAGTGGCCGCCGACGAGGCCCGGCTTGAACTTGAGGAAGTTCCACTTCGTCCCCGCCGCCTCGAGGACCTCGGTCGTGTCGATGCCAACTCGGTCGAAGATGATCGCGAGCTCGTTCATCAGTGCGATGTTGAGGTCGCGCTGCGTGTTCTCGATCACCTTGCACGCCTCGGCGGCCTTGATGCTCGTGCAGCGATAAACGCCCGGCTTGACGACGAGCTCGTAGAGACCTGCGACCTTCTCGAGCGTCTCGGGCGTATCGCCCGAAACGACCTTGACGACGTTGGTGAGCATGTGCTCGCGATCGCCCGGGTTGATTCGCTCCGGGCTGTAGCCCACGAAGAAGTCCTGCTTCCACTTCATTCCCGACGTCTGCTCGAGCGCCGGGATGCAGATCTCCTCGGTCGCCCCCGGGTACACCGTCGACTCGTAGATGACCGTGGCGCCACGCTTGAGGTGCGGGCCCAGGCTGCGGCTGGCGCCGAGCAAGGGACCGAAGTCCGGAATGTGGGCGCCGTCGACGGGCGTCGGCACTGCGATCAGGACGAATTCTGCCTGGCCCAACACCGAAGGATCGCTCGTGTATTCGGCGTGAATGGCGAGCGCCATGTCGGCATCGGGAATCTCACGCGATGGGTCCGTGCCGGCGCGGCACTTCGCCACCTTCTCCTCCAGGATGTCGAAGCCGATCGTCCGGGCGTGCTTGCCGAACTCGACGACAAGGGGAAGACCGACATAGCCCAGACCGATCACGGCGACGGTCGGCATGGACTTGCTGCTTGCGATCATGGCCACCTGTACCGGGTGGAACAGCCGATGCTGTTCGCGTCGTAGGAGTAGGGAGAGAGGCCGGACACGTCGCGCAGCTCTCGCGAGAGCCTGCATGTGGCAAACCAGTTGCGCCGAATTTCCCAGTTGGCACCGATGTAGGCCACTTTCAGGGTGTCGGTCCTGGTTTCCTCTGTCGATGTGACCGGGTCACTGGATGTTGAGACCACATGGGAACGCGAGTAGTGCGCGCCCGCGGTGACGTCGACCTTTCCGGTCGCCGCATAGACTGCGCCGAGGTCGGCGGTATACGTGAGCCGGCTGTTCTCGTAGAGCCGGTTTGTCGTCGGGAAGCCGCCCGGCGAGGGGCCCGTCGGAGCGAGAGGAACGTTGGTGGCGAAGGCGGATTCGAAGCCGGCGTCGCGTGCCACGTAGGCATTGAGCGCGATCTTGCCGGTCGCCTGCCAGTTCACGCCCAGGCGGCCGGTCCACCCGGTGAAGTCACCCGCTTCGAGAATGGAATTGCTCAGGTCCGTGTAGCTGAGTCGCAGGTTGGTGACGATCTGCCCCAGCACCTTGTAGTCGACGAAGAAGTCGATATTGCGAGTCGTCGCAGTGTTCGACTGGAAGTCACCAGTGAGCGGGTCGAGCAGCGCGTTGGGCGTCTTGGTGCGGTCGTAGCGTCCGCCGATTCCGACCCGGAGCGGCCCGCCGCCACCGTAGTAAAGCGCGAGGCCACCCGAAGCGCCTTTGGTCTCCGACGACGCGTAGGTCGGATCGGAATACTCGACTTGCGCGTAGCGTGCCGTGCCTTCGAGCGTGAGCACCGAGGTGCCGCCCCACTGGGCCCGGGCATCCGCGAACTTCGTCTTGCCGAGGTTCTTGCTCGTCCCCGGTACGCCGGCGGTCGGCGAAGGCGCGGCGAGATGCTGTCGCAGACCGGCATCGAGGGTGCCGGAGAGGTTCCCTGCCGTCTCCCAGTCGAGGCCGAGAAGAAAGTCGTAGCTGGTGTTGTCGAGCTGCTCTTCGTCGAAATAGCGATTGATGCCGACAACGGCGCTACCGAACACCCGCTGCCGGCCGATGCGCTGGTTGAAACCGCCGAAGACGTTGGCGTTCCAGTAGCTGTCGGCCGGACCGTTGGGCACGCGATAGGCATTCGAGTCATGGAAGATGCCGACGCCACCGCCGAGATACCACGGCGTCGGTTCGGCCGGCCCCGCGGTGGTGGTGACCGGCGCGGCCGGGGCCGTGTCCTGCGCCGCCGCATTACCCGCCCACAGCAGCCCCGCCAGGCCGGCGGGCACCCATCTTCCGAGGCGATCCCGGGGATGTTTCATTGTTGGTCCCCTTTCAGTAGGCATGGCGGTCGAAGAACACCAGCCGAATGGTGCTGACGATGATCCGCAGGTCGAGCCCGATCGACCAGTTGCGCAGGTACTCGAGGTCGTATTCGACCCGCGCCCGCATCTTCTCGATCGTGTCGGTCTCGCCGCGGTGGCCGTTCACCTGGGCCCAGCCGGTGATGCCCGGCTTGACCTTGTGCCGGACCATGTAGGCCTTGATGATCTGCCTGTACTGCTCGTTGTGCGTCACCGCGTGCGGCCGCGGCCCGACGATGCTCATGCTGCCCTGCAGGACGTTGAAGAACTGCGGCAGCTCGTCGAGCGAATTGCGGCGCAGGAAGGCGCCGAAGCGGGTCACCCGCGGATCGTGGCGCGTCGCCTGGGGCACCTGGGCGCCGTCGTCCTGCGTCGTCATCGAGCGGAACTTGTAGACGACGATCTCGCTGCCGTCGAGGCCGTTGCGCCGCTGCCGGAAGATCACCGGGCCCGGCGAGCTGAGCTTGACGCCGAGAGCGATGAACAGCATCAGCGGCGCGATCACGATGAGGATCATCGTGGCGAGAACCACGTCGCTCACCCGCTTGGCGAGCTCGTTGGTGCCGGTGAACGGCGTCTCGCAGATGCCGACCACCGGAATGCCGTTCATGTCCTGCAGCCGGCCCTGGATGATGCTGATGCCGAAGACGTCGGGCACGAAGAAGAGCGATGCGGTCGTGCCCTGCAGCTGCTCGAGCAGGTCGACGATGCGCGGCTGCGAGCCCAGGGGCAGGGTGATGTAGACGTCGCGCACGCCGTGCTTGACCACGTAGGGGGCGATCTGGCTGAGGTTGCCCAACACTTGCTTCTGCGCCTCCGGGTCGACTCGTTCGTCCAGGCGGTCCTCGAAGTAGCCGATGAAGTCGATGCCGCTTCCCTCGTCGGCCTGCAACGCCCGGGCAACCTTGGTGCCCAGGGAGCTCGCGCCGACGACCACCGCGGTGCGGCGGTACGCCGGCCGCGCCGCCTGCCGCTTGACCACGAAGCTGCCCAGGGCGGTGGCGAGCCACTGCAGGACCGGGGTGGCGATCGCCCAGGTGGCGAGCGCCGTCTGGTTGAAGTCGCCGTGCATCTGCGTCGCATAGGCGCACAACGCCAGGATGCCGAGCAGGATCAGCCACGACGAGACGATGTCGACCGCTGCGCCGAGCAGGTTGTCGCGGAAGCGGTTGCGCCCCGGAAAGGTGAGGGCGAGCACCAGCATGCACACCACCGCTTCCTTGCGGGTCAGCGGCGGGTCGAACGCCAGCGTCGCCGCGATGAACGTGAGGACGCTGATCCCCGGCTCGAGCAGCGCCGCCACGAACGTCGTCACCGACTGCGGCGCGTTGAAGAACGTTCGCTTGTGGGAGTCGTCGAACATCAGGCGTCGGCGACACCGCTGGGCGCAGCGTCACCGCGAGCGATAGGGAAAGGACCGCGGCGCGCGACGGACGCGCGCACGGGGAGAAGCGCGCTCAGACCGACTGCTGTTCCTGAGCCCGCCGGCCCCGCCCGAACAGCCCGAGCCGCTGCGCTTCGAGCGCCGCTTCGGCGCGGGAGCTGACGTTGAGCTTGCGATAGATCTGCTTCACGTAGTCGGAGATCGTGTGGCGCGAGAGCTCGAGCTGCACCGCGATCTCGGGCAGCGTGAAGCCCTTGGCGACGCGCAGAAGCACCTCGTTCTCGCGGTCGGTCAGTGCCACGTGCGGCATGCCGCGCGGCCGGCCGCGCTGCTGCGAGCGCGTCGCGAAGTGGGCCATGACACGCCGGGCGATCGCCGGCGACAGCGGCGGCTCGCCCTGGCTCATGCGCCGGAACTGCTCCACGGTCGCCGGGGCGGCCTGGTCCTTCAGCAGGTAGCCGAAGGCGCCGGCCTGCAGGGCGGGAAAGAGGTGATCGTCGTCGTCGTGGATCGTCACCACGACCGCCTGCGCATGCGGCTGCGACTCGCGCAGCGCGGCGACGGCGTCGACACCCGAGCCGTCGGGCAGGCCGAGGTCGATCAGGGCGACGTCGAGGTGCGTCGTCGAGATGATCTTGAGCGCCGCGTGCACGCGCGAGGCGTCGTGGAACACGGCATCGGGAAAGACCTCCGCGATCTGCAGCTTCAGCCAGGCCGCGGCCTCGGGGATGTCTTCCAGCAGCAGGATATTCGTGGTCATGCTTCGCTCCTCGGCGCATCGGCACCGTCGCCTGGGTCGCAGGCGATGGCATCGCACGCAAAAGGCCCAATTAAAGGCAAAACGTATGCCCGCAGCTCGCGGGCGGACGGCTCCGGGCATCCTAGCAAGCCCCGAGCCCCGAACCGCGCAGGTTACAACGGAACCGTGAGCGAAATCACTACCCCGAAGCCGGGGCGCGACTCCACCAGGCACTGGCCATCGATCTGCTTGGCGCGCCGCTTCATCGTCGTCATGCCCTGACCGCGCTGCAGGTCGGCGCTGATGCCCCGTCCGTCGTCGCGAACCCTCACCTCGAGGGTCTTGCCGACCACCCGGCAGCGTATCTCGCACACGGTGGCCGAGCTGTGTTTGATGACGTTGCTGACCGCTTCGCGCAGGATCCGTGTCACTTGCATGAAAACGCGCGCCGAGAGGGTTTGCTCGAGCGCTTCTTCCGGATTCGCCCAGCGCGCCTCGACCGTGGCCTGCTGCAGCCGCGTCATCACCTCGGCGCGCCAGTCGGCGAGCGCCTCGTCGAGGCGTACGGGTTTGCCCGCGAGGCCACGCACCGAGAGGCGCATCTCGTCGAGCGCCTCGCGCGCCAGCTGCGGAATGCGATCGCTGTCGCTGGTGTGGACGATGGTGAGCAGCTTGGCGCCGAGGTCGTCGTGCAGGTCGGAGGCGATCCTGCGGCGCTCCTGCTGGGTGAACTGCTCGACCCGCCGCGCCGTCAGCTCCTCGACGCGCTGGACCGTCTGCTGCTCGACCCGGGCGTCCATCTCGGTGCTCATCCGGTGCATCTGCTCGGCGAGGCGGTTGCGGTCGGCCACCGTCTCGCGCAAGGCGCGGGCGAACATCAGGAAGAGGCGGACGCCGACGTAGATCAGCAGCGCCGGGACGACACATTCGGCAAGGGAAACGGGCCCCGGCTCGGCTGCACCCCATTGCACCGAGAGCTCGAGCGCGAGCGCGGCCAGGCCGATCGAGGCGACCAGCATCAGCGGTCCCACGTCCTGCGGCCGATGCCGCCGTGCGGTGACGAGATAGAGGACCACGACCGCGACGAGCTCCGCAGTCAGGATGGCGTACCAGACGCTGGCGACCGCGAACAGCTGCCCGTGGCCGGCGACGAGGAGCGAGAGCGGCATCGCCACCCATTGCAGGGCGATGCCGTTCTCGATGAACCGCGAGCGCAGGCCGGCGAAGCTGAGGAAGAACTGCACCGCGCAGGCGAGCAGCAGCGGCCAGCCCGAGGCGAGCATGAACTCGGTGGTGCCGTTGTCCCACGGCAGGTCGAGCGTGCCGATCCCCGTCGCGAGGATCGCCCAGCCGAGGCACAGCCACCCGAAGTAGGCGAAGTACACCTCGCGCCGGTGCAGCCAGGCGATCGCCAGCAGCAGGCAGGCGAGGCCGACGAGCACCAGGCTCGTGCCGCGCAGCCACGCCGGCTCCCAGAAGGTGCGCACGGCGTGGTCCTTGGCGAGCGTCGACTGCAGGCCGAGCTCGAGCGGCGAGAGCCCGCCGGCGCGGCGAACCGAGCCGACGCTCGCCGCCGGGTGGCCGATGACGCGCAGGTCGAGCGTGTTGCCGCGCGGATTGAGCAGGGCCGGCGGCAGAGTGACCAGCTGCGGCTTGGCGCAGTTGCGCGTGGTCGGCTCGAGCATTCGGCCGCCGCTGAAGATCAGGTTGCCGTTGAGCAGCACCTGCAGGTTGGTGCAGGCGCGGTCGACGTAGAGCGCGAGCAGCTCGTCGGGAAGGGTTCCCTCGGCGAAGCGGAACGCCACGCGGTACCAGACGATTCCGTCGTGGCCGGGGTTGCTGCGGGCCCAGTCGTCGGGCAGCGTTACCGACGTGGTCGGCACGCCGGGAGGAAAGACCGAGCCGGCGCCGATCGCGGACAACGCCTTGTCGAGCACGATCGTCGGCTGCGTCGTCGGGGCCGGCTCGGCCTGCAGCGCGGCGGCGCCGCAGGCGAGGCCGAGCACGAGCACCCAGCGCTGCCAGGCAGGGAGCCGCCGTCGAGCGGCGACGTTCGCGGCGTCGTCCATTCCTCGGATTGTGAGCAGGGACGGCGCGAACCCGGTCGCGCCGCGCCATGAAAAAAGGCGAGCAATGCCCGCCTTTCTCTGCGAAAGCAAAAAGGGCGAGCATCGCTCGCCCTTTTCATCCCCGAGACTGCAGTCAGGTCTTGCGGCGGCGCGCCATGAAGCCCACTGCGGCGAGACCGGCCATGAAGAGCGCGTACGTCTCGGGCTCCGGAATGGGGGCCCTGACGGTCGTCGCCTCGATCCCGCCGCTCAGCGCGATGGAGCCTCCCGGCGTGATGTTCACGTCGTTCACCATGAAGTCGAAGGATCCGCCGTCGAACGTGAAGTGCAGCGGGTCGTTGTTGAAGTCGATCTTCAGCGAGCCGACGCTGTTCGAAACGACCTGCCCGGTCAGGTTCGCCGTGAAGATCTGCGTGGAAGGCGCGGTGCCCGGAGGCGCGGTGAACGTGACCCGAAGCTGGAACGTCTGCCCGGTGTAGGTGAACGGCGAGCCGGTGAGCGTGAAGGAGCCGAGGTTGTCGACGTTCGGCGTGGCCACGATGTCGCCGATCGAAGCCAGCCCGCCGACGGTGGTGACGTCGAAATTGGCGTTGGTGTACGTCAGGCCACCGCCACCGACCGTGGCCGTCTGCAGCGCCGAGGTCGAGGGCGGCGGGCAGGTGAGCGAGAAGCAGCCGTTCGTGTAGCCGATGAAGGTCGTCTCGAGGGCCATGGCCCCGGAACTGGCCAGCCCGAGCAACCCGGCGGTGGCAAACGTGAGAGCGATCTTCTTGGCGTTCATCGACAGACTCCTTGGCTCCGGGCCGGGGATCGACCTGGAGGGTGCATTGGAGGACAGATGACGCGTGGAAGCACTCCCGTGAGCACGGGGTCCTCTGTAGGACATGGCCTACCGCTTCGACGGCAGGCCTTTTTCATCGTCAGGCCCGGTTCAGGTGCGGGCTTTCTTGCGACGTGCGGCGCCGACCACGCCGAGCAGGCCGGTGGCCATCAGAAGCACGATTTCCGGCTCCGGCACCGGGGTCGCCCAGATCACGTCCTGGTGCAGCCTGCTGTCGAGCACGTGGATCACCGGGCCGCCGGCGCCCAGGTTCGTGAGCCACTGATTCGCCAGGGTCAGGGCGCCCGAGGTGTCGGCCGTGCCGCCGGTGAACGTGGCGTCGCCGTGCAGGACGTCGTAGGCAGTGCCCGTCTTCTCGTAGACGATCTCCCAGACGGCGATCTGGAACGCCGCTTCCTCTTTGGCATCGTCGACGACGCCGGCCCGGGCATAGAGCCGGCTGAGGTCGGCGAGGGCGTTGCCGTTCGTGAAGCTGTGCGGGCTGGGGACGAAGTACTCGTGATACGTCGGCGCGCCGAAGGTGATCGTCTGGTAGACGTCGACGCAGTAGGTCTCGAACGACGCGCCGTTCAGGAGGGTGTCGAATCCACCGGCGGAAACCGATTTGTTGACGATGGCGGGATTGTTGTTGGGCGACTTGAGGTTGACGACCACCGTCTTCGAGCCGTGCTTGAAGTTGGTGAAGGACACGTCCTCGGCCTGGGCGAGGCTGCAGCAGGACGCCAGCGCGACGGCGGCGAAGGAGTAAACGCGTTTCTTGGTGTTCATGGGATCGCTCACTTGGGCACGGCTCTTGCCGACGAGCCGCGACTGTCGAGGAGCGCTTGCTCCGCTGCATCCCCGTGAACCGGGGGAAACCGCCCCTAAGGCGACGGACGGTTGCCGGGGGTGCACGAACGCCACAGTTTCGTAAGTCGCTCCCCGCGGCGGTGTCCGGATGTATCGGCGGGAGGCGGCGCGAGAATGCGGCATGAGCACCTCCCCCGATGCGCCGTCGCCGATCGAGATCGAGCGCGCCGCCGCGCGCCTGCGCGGCGAGATCGTCGAGACGCCGTGCCTGGAGTCGCGCACCCTGTCGGCGATCTGCGGCTGCGACGTCTATCTCAAGTTCGAGAATCTGCAGTTCACCGCGTCGTTCAAGGAGCGCGGCGCCTTCAACCGGATGGCGCAGCTGACCGCTGCCGAGCGCGAGAGCGGCGTGCTCTCGGTCTCGGCCGGCAACCACGCCCAGGCGGTGGCGTACCACGCCCAGCGCATGGGCATCAAGGCGACGATCGTGATGCCGCGCTTCGCCTCGTCGGTGAAGGTCGAGAACACCCGCAACTTCGGCGCCGAGGTGGTGCTGCGCGGCGACACCTTCGACGACGCCCGTCTCTTCGGGCTCGAGCTCGCCCGCGAGCGCGGCCTCACGATCGTGCACCCCTACGACGACCGCGACGTCATCGCCGGCCAGGGCACCGTGGCCCTCGAGATGCTGGCGCAGCAGCCCGCGCTCGACACGCTCGTCGTCGCCGTCGGCGGCGGCGGCCTGATCGCCGGCATGGCGATCGCGGCGCGAGCGAAGCGGCCCGGCATCCGCATCGTCGGCGTGCAGACCGAGCGCTTCCCGGCGGCGTGGAACGCCAAGCACGGCGAGCAGCGCGAAAGCCGGCAGGCGACGATCGCCGACGGCATCGGCGTCAAGTCGCCGGGGGCGCTCACCCTGCCGGTGATCCGCGCGCTCGTCGACGACGTCGTCCTCGTCGCCGAGGACGACATCGAGCAGGCGATCCTGATGCTGCTCGAGATCGAGAAGACCGTCGTCGAGGGCGCCGGCGCGGTCGGCCTCGCCGCGGTGCTGAAGGACAGGGCGGCGTTCGCCGGCCGCAAGGTCGGCCTCGTCCTGTGCGGCGGCAACATCGAGCCGCTCGTGCTCGCCGAGATCATCGAGCGGGGCATGGTCAAGTCGGGCCGGCTCGCCCGGCTGCGGGTCGACGTGCGCGACGTGCCCGGCGCGCTCGCCGACGTCGCCTCGCTGCTCGGCCGGCTCGGCGCCAACATCGACGAGGTGCAGCACCAGCGCGCCTTCACCTCGCTCTCGGTCGAGCGGGTGCAGATCGAGGTCGTGGTGCAGACGCGCGGCGCCGAGCACGTCGCCGCGATCCTCGCCGCGATGCGCGCCGAAGGCTACGACGCCGAGCGCGTCGGCTGACGGCGCCCTTTCCCGCGCGCTACTTCCCGGTCCACCGCGCCGGCCGCTTCTCCATGAAGGCGCGCACCCCCTCATGGAAGTCGTCGCTGCCGTAAGTCAGCGCAATCAGGTCGTCCCCATCCGGAACCGCCCGCGCCTCCTGGATCCGCCGCACCGCCTCCTTCGTCACCTTGAGCGTGATCGGCGCGTGCGAGGCGATCGTCTCGGCGACCTCGCGCACCCGCTTCTCGATCGCGTCGGCGGCGACGATCTCGTGCACGAAGCCGGCGGCGAGCGCCTCCTCGGCGGGCATCAGCCGCGCCGTGAAGATCAGCTCCTTGAACCGCGACGGTCCGAGCAGGTCGACGTAGCGCGCGTACGCCTGCATCGACAGGCAGTTGCCGAGGGTGCGCGCGATCGGCGCGCCGAAGCGCGCGTCGGGCGTGGCGATGCGGATGTCGGCGCCGGCGGCGATGCCGAAGCCGCCGCCCACCGCGTAGCCCTGGATCTGCGCGATCACCGGCTTGCCGACGCGGGCGATGCGGCCGGTCCGGCGGTCGCCGTCGCGCTCGTAGCGCAGGCCGTCCTCGCCGGTCTTGAACTCGGTGAACTGGCCGATGTCGGTGCCGGCGACGAAGGCCTTGCCGCCGGCGCCCTTCAGCACCAGGACGCGCACCGAGTCGTCGGCGTCGACCTCCTCGCAGGTGTCGTGCAGGCGCTGGTACATCTGCCAGGTCATCGCGTTGCGCGCCTCGGGCCGGTTGAAGGTCAGCGTGACGATGCCGCCCTCGCGCTCGACGATGACGTGCTCGCCGGCGGGCGATGTCTGTTCCATGGGACGTTCCTGGCTCGGGGTGCGCGAAGATCGTAGCAGTCGCCCGTGCCGGCGAAGCCCCTTCTCCCCGCGCGGCGAAGCCTCAGGGGCAACACCGAGTCGCTCGCCGTCGTGCCGCTGCTAGAGTGATTTGCAACGCTCTCGACTACGGATTCCACCGATGAAGGTTGCACGACTGCTCGCTGCGTTCGCAGCATCGTTCGCGTTGCTCTCGGGCGCCCCCGCCCAGGCCCAGGCGAAGTACCCGTCGAAGAACATCGAGGTCGTCGTGCCGTTCGCTCCCGGCGGCGGCACCGACAACATGATGCGGATGATCACGGCGATCATCGACGAGAACAAATGGTCGCCCGTGCCGCTCAACGTCAACAACCGCGCCGGCGGCAGCGGCACGGTCGGCTTCAGCTACCTGATCGGCAAGAAGGGCGACCCCTACGTCATCGCCGGCGCGACGCCGATGATCGTCTCGGGCAAGCTGCAGGGCCGCCTCCCGGGCAATCACCGCGACGCGATGACCGTGCTGATGATCGTCGCCATCGACGAGCTGATGCTCTCGGTGCGCACCGATTCGCCGTACAAGACGCTCGAGGACTTCATCGCCGCGGCGAAGGCCAAGCCCGGCCAGCTCACCGTCGGCGGCACCGGCACGCAGAACGAGGACCACATCTTCGCCCACCTGCTCGAGGAGAAGGCGAAGATCAAGCTCAAGTACGTGCCGTTCAACTCGGGCGGCGAGGCGACCGCGGCGCTGATGGGCGGCCACATCGACGCGGGCATCATGAATCCGAACGAGATCCAGGCGCAGGTCGAGGCCGGCAAGGCGAAGAACCTCGCCGTCGCCGCGCACAAGCGCATGCCCGGCGCGCCCGACATCCCGACCTTCGAGGAGAAGGGCTACCCGTTCTTCTGGGAGCAGATGCGCGGCATCGTCGGCCCGAAGGACATGGCGCCCGAGGCCGTCGCCTGGTGGCAGGACACGCTCAAGAAGGTCACGGCCACGAAGAAGTGGCAGGACGACTACATCAAGCCCAACCTGCTGACGCCGACCACCTGGACCGGCGAGGAAGCGAACAAGTACCTCGACGGGCTCACCAGCAGCTACGAGGGCGCGCTCGCCGCGATCGGCGGCCTGAAGAAGTAGTCGCTTGCGCGGAGACGACGTGCGCAGCGCTGACCGGATCGCCGGCGCTGCGCTGCTCGCGTTCGCGATCGCCTTCGCCGCGTACGCGCTGCGCCAGTACGCCTACTGGGGCGAGAACGGCCCGGGTCCCGCGTTCCTGCCGTTCTGGGTCGGCCTCGTCCTTGCGCTTCTCGCCACGCTCTTGCTCGTCGGCGCGGTGCGCTCGCGCGACCCGGGGGCGCCGTGGCTGCCCGACCGGACCGGGCTCGTCCGCATCGGCGTCGTCCTCGGCGCGACGATCGGCTACGTCGCGCTCCTTCATGTACTCGGCATGACGATCGCGACCGCGCTCTTCCTCGTCGTGCTCGTGCGCTGGCCCGACCGCATGCCCTGGCCGACCGCGGTCGGCGTGGCGCTCGGGGTGGCCGCGCTCAACTACGTCGTCTTCGTGCGCTGGCTTCACGTGCCGCTGCCCGAGGGGCCGTTCGGCTTCTGATCCGCGCCCGATGGACTTCCTCGCCAACCTCTCGCTCGGCTTCTCGGTCGCGCTGACGCCGTTCAACCTGCTGATGGCCATGGCCGGTGTGACCATGGGCATCCTGATCGGCGCCCTGCCGGGGATCGGCCCGCCCTCGGGCGTGGCGCTGCTGCTGCCGCTCACCTTCGGCATGGAGCCGACCTCGGGAATCATCATGCTCGCCGCGCTCTACGCCGGCACGATGTACGGCGGCACGATCACCTCGGTGCTGATCAACACGCCGGGCGAATCGGCGTCGGTCGTGACCTGCATCGACGGCTACCAGATGGCGCTGCAGGGCCGCGCCGGGCCGGCGCTCGGCATCGCCGCGTTCGGCTCGTTCTGCGCCGGAACCGTGGGTGTCGTGCTCCTGATGCTGATCTCGCCGCTGCTCGCGCGCTGGTCGCTCGCGTTCGGCCCGCCGGAGACGTTCGCCCTGATGCTGCTCGGCCTGACGACGGTGACGCTGCTCACCGGCGAGAGCGCGGTGAAGGGCTACATCAGCATGGTGCTCGGCCTGATGCTCGCCAACGTCGGCTTCGACATCGTCTCCGGCGAGCCGCGCTTCGCGTTCGGCGTTCCCGAGCTCATGGACGGCATCGACTTCCTGCCGGTCGCGATCGGCCTGTTCGGCATCGGAGAGGTGCTCGCCGGCGCCGAGCAGGTCGGCGGCGCGACGATGGTGAAGGCCCGCTACGGCTTGCGCGACCTGATCCCGAACGCCGTCGACCGGCTGCGCAGCCGCTGGGCGATCGTGCGCGGCACGGTGCTCGGCTTTCTCGTCGGCGTGCTGCCCGGCGCCGGGCCGACCGTCTCGACCTTCCTCTCCTACGCGGTCGAGAAGAAGGTCTCGAAGCATCCGGAGGAGTTCGGCAAGGGCGCGATCGAGGGCGTCGCCGCGCCCGAGTCGGCGAACAACGCCGCAGCGACCGCGGCGATGGTGCCGATGCTGACCCTCGGCATCCCCGGCTCGGCGACGACCGCGATCATGCTCGGCGGCCTGATGATGTGGGGCTTGCGGCCCGGGCCGCTGCTGTTCGAGAAGAACCCGGAGTTCGTCTGGGGCCTGATCGCCTCGCAGTACATCGCCAACGCGATGCTGCTGATCCTGAGCACCGCGGCGATCCCGCTCTTCGTTCGTGCGCTCAGGATTCCCTACGCGATCCTGATGCCGCTGATCATCGTCTTCTGCGTCACCGGCGCGTACTCGCTCAAGAACAGCGTCTTCGACGTCGGCACGATGCTCGTCTTCGGCGTCGTCGGCTACGCGATGAAGCGGCTCGGCTACTCGCCCGCGGCGCTGGTGCTCGCGCTCGTCCTCGGGCCGATGGCCGAGCGGGCGCTCCGGCAATCGCTGATCATCTCCGACGCCGGCGCGGCGATCTTCTTCCTGCGGCCGATCTCGGCGGTGCTGGTGGTCGCGGCGATCATCGCCGTGCTGGTGCCGGCGCTGCGCGCCATCACGGCGGCGCGGGCCCGCCGGCGCGCTCCGCCGGCGGTGGCGTGAGGCTCAGGTCCCGGTGAACCGGGGCTTCCTTTTCTCCATGAACGCCGCCTGCCCTTCCCTGTAGTCGTTGCTCGCGAAGCAGGCCGCGACCGCGCGCTCGGTCGCCGGCACGTCGCGCGTCTGCGTGTCCTTCAGCGACTCGCCGACCACCAGCTTGGCACAGCGCACCGTGAGCGGCGCGTTCTCGGCGATGGCGCGCGTCATCGTCTCGATCGTCGGCTCGAGCTCGGCGTCGGCGACGACGCGGTTGACGAGGCCCATCCGTTCCGCCTCGCGGGCGTCGAACTGGCGCCCGGTGAAGAACATCTCCTTGGCGTACGCCGGGCCGATCAGGTCGACCAGCGGCTGCGCCCGGTTGAGGCCGTAGCCGAGGCCGAGCTTGGCCGCGGGGACGCCGAACTTCGCGTTCTCGGTGCAGACGCGGATGTCGCAGCACACCGCCGCGGCCGTGCCGCCGCCGATGCAGTAGCCGCGAATCATCGCGATGGTCGGGATCGCCATCGACTGGATCGCCGAATACGCCCGCTGCGTCGTCGCCTGGTAGTGGGCGACGGCCGCGGCCTCCTGGCGCTCGTCCTTGAACTTCGAGATGTCGGCGCCCGACGCGAACGCCTTGCCGCCGGCGCCGGTGACGACCATGACGCGCACCGACGGGTCGGCCGAGAAGTCGGCCATGATCTCGAGCGCCGCGTCCCACATGTCGAGCGAGATCGCGTTGTGCCGCTCGGGGTTGTTGAAGATCATCCAGCCGACGCCGTCGTCCTTGCGGGAGATCATCTTTTCGCTGGCCATGTGCTGAAAGCTCCTCAGATGACGGTCTGGTCGCGCAGGCGCTCGATCGCCGCGTCGTCGTAGCCGAGCTCCTTCAGCACCTCGACCGTGTGCTCGCCGAGGTCGGGCGGATGGGCGACCACGCGACTCGGCGTGCGGCTGAGCGTCACCGGCTGGCCGACGTAGGCGGTGTCGCCGAGCGGCTGGGCGATGCCGAGGTGGCGGACCTGCGGATCGCCGAACGCCTCGTCGATCGCGTAGATCGGGCCCGAGGGCACGCCCGCCTTGTTGAAGATCTCGACCCACTCGGCGGTGTCGCGGCTCACCAGGTGCCGCTCGAGCTCGTCGTGGAGCGCATCGCGGTTCTTCGAGCGCAGCGCGCCGGTGGCGTAGTCGGGATGCGTGGTCAGCTCGGGGATGCCCATCGCCTCGCACAGGCGGACCCAGATCCGGCCCCCCGACGCGGCGATGTTCATGTAGCCGTCGCGGGTCTTGTAGACGCCGGTCGGGATCGAGGTCGGATGGTTGTTGCCCGCCTGCTTGGCGACTTCGCCCTTCATCAGCCAGCGCGCCGCCTGGAAGTCGAGCATGAAGAGCTGCGCCTGCAGCAGCGACGACTGGACCCACTGGCCCTTGCCCGACTTCTCGCGCTCGATCAGCGCGACGGCGACGCCCCAGGCGCAGAAGATGCCGGCGCAGAGGTCGGCGATCGGGATGCCGACGCGCACCGGTCCCTGGCCCGGCAGGCCGGTGATCGACATCAGCCCGCCCATGCCCTGCGCGATCTGGTCGAAGCCCGGCCGCAGCCGGTACGGCCCCTCCTGGCCGTAGCCCGAGATGCTCGCGTAGATCAGCCGCGGGTTGATCGCCGAGAGCGTCTCGTAGCCGATGCCGAGCTTGTCCTTGACGTCGGGGCGGTAGTTCTCGACCAGGACGTCGGCGCGCTCGACCAGCTTCTTCAGGATCGCGACGCCTTCGGGCGACTTCAGGTTGAGCGTCATCCCGCGCTTGTTGCGGTGCACGTTCTGGAAGTCGCTGTCCTCGCGCGGCCCGCCGATGCCCTCGCCCTCGTCGAGCGCGGCGGGCATCTCGACCTTGACGACCTGGGCGCCCCAGTCGGCGAGCTGGCGTACCGCGGTCGGTCCGGCGCGGACGCGGGTGAGGTCGATGACGGTGATATGGGAGAGGGCGGTCGAAGCGAGCATCGGCCAAGTCTAGGGCCTGTCGGACACCCCTAGGAGGTCGCGGCCGACGTGGCTCCCGCCGTCGGCCGCCGGCGGCTCAGCAGCCCCGCCGACACCAGCGCGAACACGAGGCCGACGGGCAGCGGCTCGAGCAGCGTCAGGCCGACGTTGACGAGCGGGTTCTTGTAGAGCTCCTTGAACTCGGCCATCTCCCTGCGGGTGGCCTCGACCTCGGCGTCGCTCCGGCCGGCCCGCTTCGCCTTGTCGACCTCGTGGGCGGCGTACTTGTCGGCGACATCGGGTGCGATGCGGTGGTAGACGACCTGCCAGGTGGCGACGTAGCAGGCGCTGGCGACGAGCACGATCAGGACTCCGACGCCGAGTGCGCGGCCGAAGCGGATGCTGCCGCCGGCGACGTTGTCGCGGTACGAGCGGACGCCGAAATAGACCATCAGGAATGCCGCGACCATCGTCGTGTAGCCGATGACGGCGCCCTTGTCGAAGCCGATCCGGTCGAGGAACGGCAAGGTCGCGAGCATCATCGCCGACAGGATCGCGCCGGCGATGAGGCCCCAGGTGAGAACGATCTTCTGCATGACAGTTTTCCGGAAGTGGAACAAGGGCGCTTCTTGTGCCGCTCGGCACCGAAAAACGCGTCACACGAACGGATGATTCTGGCGTTGCGGCGCCGAAATCATCCGAAAGTCGCGGCCGGCTCAGGCGATCAGCCGCTGCTCGCGAGCGAGGCGCACCGCTTCCGTGCGGCGGCGCGCGCCGAGCTTGTCGAAGACGCGGCTCGAGTGCGTCTTGACCGTGTTCTCGCTGACGTGGACGCGTTCGCCGATCTCCTTGTTCGAGAGCCCGGCAGCGATCAGCTCGAGGATCTGGAGCTCGCGCGGCGTGATGCCGAGCGCCTCCTGCCGCGCGTTGTCGCGGACGAAATCGGCCGGGACCGGCGGCGCCGCCTCGCGCACGACGACGGTCTCGACCACGCGCCGGGTCAGGCGGCGGCCGAGCCAGATGCCGAGCACCGCGAACAGCGCCGCGATCAGGCCGGCGTAGATCTCGGTCGAGCGCTCGACCACGAGCCAGCGGTACTCGATCAGCTTCAGCAGGGCGATGAGCGCGCCGCCGAGCAGGCCCCAGAACAGGACGTGGCGGCGCATCGGCCGGCTCGCCTCAGGAGGCCGCGCGGGCGCGCTCGACGCGAGCGAGGCAGCCGCGGTAGCGCTCGTCGACCCGGCGCGCGAACCACTCGGTGGTCAGGCTGCGCGTGATCTTCGGGCTCTGCAGGCGGATCTTCGGCACCATGGCGCGCGGCACCGGCCGCCGCTCGAGCTGGTCGGCGAGCTCGAACACCCGGGCGTAGAGCCGGGTCTTCTCGAAGTCGGCGCGCTCGTCCTGCTCGAGCGCGCTGCGGATCGCACTCTCGCTCAAGCCGAGCCGCGGGCCGAGGGCGCGCGTCGCGAGCTCGGTGGGGCCCGGCTTGGCCGGGTCGCCGCCGTGCACGACGAGGTCGCCGTCGAGCTCGAGCGGGACGCCGCTGGCCAGGCTCACGGCGTTCTGGAACGCGGCGTTCCGGCTCGCCCAGTGGCCGGCGTTGAAGTCGGCGAAGCGGTAGATCATCTGGTCGTAGGCCGCCGGATAGTCGAGCAGGTGGGCGACGCCGAAATAGAGGCCGCCGCGCCGGGTGAACACCTCGTCGCGCACCGAGCCGGCCATGCGATACGGATACGGCTTCGTCTTGGCGTGACGCTCGGCGAAGTCAATGCTCACCTGCATCGGCCCGCCGGTGCGCACCGGGTTGTAGCCGGCGAGCAGGCGGTGGCCGAGCGGCACCTGGCCGATGAACTCCTCGAACAGGTCGCTCAGCTCCTTCTCGGTCTTCGCCGCCTCGATCCGCTCGCTCCAGGTCCGGGTGTCGGGCGAGCGCAAGGCGAGCGCGCCCGACACGAGCAGCTTCGGCACGCCGGCCCGCTCGGCGCGGCGGTCGATCTCCTCGCGGGCGAGCTGGCCGAGGCGCGGCACGGTCGGGTCGGCGCGATAGGTCGACTCCTGCTCGGTGACCGCGAGCACGGCGCAGACCTTGTCCGGCCGCGGCTCGATGCCGAGGGTGGCGAGCGCGGCGTACATGTCGACCGCCCAGCCGGGCCGGTCGGCGAGGCTCGCGGGCAGGAGCGAGACGATCTGCGCCCGCACCTCCTCGGGTCGCGGCGCCGGCGCCGGCGAGAGCGACGGCTCGCTCGCGCAGCCGGCCAGGACGGCAACGACGGGGAGAGCGAAAGCGAGGCGCGAGCGCAGGCGAAGGGCCGGGGTCATGCGACGAGCTTAGCCGGCCGCTGACGGGTGGCGCGCGCGAGGGACAAGGCGTCGCGGCCCGAGGCACCAGGATGACAAACCAGGCGCCCGCTGTCCGCGACCGGCGCTCAGCGCGGCGGCGACTCCTCCGCCGAGCCACGGCACGGCGGCGGCAGCGACGAGCGCTTGATGCCCTCGCCGGCGATGCAGCGCCAGCTGAGCTTCGGGTCGTTCGGGTTCTCGGGCACGAACACCAGGTCGCCGTGCTTCGTCTCGACCGTCAGGACCATCTGCTCGGCGTCGTAGGTCAGGGTGCTGCCGTCGGGCAAGGTCGAGGCGATCCCGGCCTGCTGCAGCGTATCGGGCGGCTCCCGGTCGTGCTGGACGAACCAGTTGCCGAGCGCCTGCCGGGCCGGCTCGCTGCCGGTGTAGGCGGCCTGCAGCTGGGCGCGGACGACGTAGTCCTGGTAGGCCGGAATGGCGACGGCGGCGAGGACGCCGATCACCAGCACGACAACGAGGATGCCGCCGAGCCCGCCCCCGGCGCGCCCGGTGTACGGCACGAACAGGGCGAGCAGCCAGGCGATCGGATTGCGCCGGGGCAGCGCGGCGTCGGCGCCGAGCACGCGTGCAGTGCGCTTGGTCAGCCACGGATAGCCGTTGGTCAGCTCGTGGAACGACATCCAGAAGCCGCGCGTCAGCGCCGCCTGGCCGGCGTAGGCGGGCAGGTCCATCTGCTTCCAGCGCCGCGCCCCGGCGGCCAGCGCGACGAGCGCGCGCGCCGCCGACTCGGGCGATTCGCAGCAGGCACGGCCGTGCCGGTCGCAGGTCGACTCCTTGGCGCGCGAGTACGCGGCGCCGAGCAGCGGCAGCCAGAGCACCGGCGCACGCAGCAGGTTGCCGGTGAGGTGGTGGCGGCGGATGTGGCCGAGCTCGTGGCCGAAGTAGAAGTTGATGCCGTCGGGATGCTCGTCCATCGCGTCGACGATGTCGGAGAGCAGCACGACGTAGTTGCGGCCGAGGAAGCGCGTCGCGAACGCGTTGAGCACGCCGCCGCCCTGCATCAGGTAGGCCTCCGGCGGATCGTCGAGGCCGAGGCGCTTGCAGCAGGCCTCGAAGCGGGCCCGCAGGTCTGGCAGCTGCGCCTGCGAGAGCAGCACCGAGTTGCCGCGCAGCCAGGAGATGAACGCCGAGTGCGCGAAGACGTAGAAGATGAAGCCGAACAGCAGGTAGACGAGCGCCAGCCCGAGGGTGCCGACGACGATCAGCAGCCAGACGATGAGGCCCAGGACCAGGGTGATCGCGCCGAGGGTGTTCTCGCGCGGGTAGACCAGCTCGTCTCTCACGATCTCCTCCTCCTCGTTCGATCTTCGCGGTCTCGCGTCTCGGCGCGGCCGGCCTCTAATGTAGGCCCCCGGGTCATGCGAACATCGGGTCCGGGACCGGAAAAGACATGGCCGAGAGATCGTTCGTCGAGGAAGTCAAGAAGCTCAGGCTGGGCGCGGGCGAGGTGTTCCACGGCGAAGGCATCCTCGCCGTGACCAAGGCGCTGCTCGAGTCGGGCGTGTCGTACGTCGCGGGCTACCAGGGCGCGCCGATCTCGCACCTGATGGACGTGCTCGCCGACGCGCAGGACATCCTCTGCGAGCACGGCATCCGCTTCGAGAACTCGGCGAGCGAGGCCACGGCGGCGGCGACGCTCGCGGCGTCGGTCAACTACCCGCTGCGCGGTGCCGTCACGTTCAAGGGCCCGGTCGGCGTCAACGTCGCCTCCGACGCGCTCGCCAACCTCGCCTCGGGCGGCGTCACCGGCGGCGCCCTGGTCATCGTCGGCGAGGACTACGGCGAAGGCTCGTCGATCATGCAGGAGCGCAGCCACGCGTTCGCGATGAAGTCGCAGATCTGGCTGCTCGACCCGCGGCCAAACCTGCCTTCGATGGTCGCCGCGGTGAAGCACGGCTTCGCGCTCTCGGAGGCGAGCCACACGCCGGTGATGCTGATGCTGCGCATCCGCGCCTGCCACGTGCACGGCCGCTTCGTCGCCGAGGCGAACCGCACCGCGAGCTTCCTCGCCGGCGACGCGCTCGCCGCGCCGCGCCGCGACACCGCTCGCATCGCCCTGCCGCCGGCGACCTACGTGCACGAGCAGGAGAAGGTGAAGGAGCGCTGGCCGCAGGCGCTGCGCTACATCGAGGAGAACCGGCTCAACGAGTTCTTCGCCGAGGACGCCGACTCGATCGGCGTCGTCGTCCAGGGCGGCAACTACAACACCCTGGTGCGCGCGCTCGAGCGGCTCGGCCTCGCCGACGTCTACGGCCGCTCGAGGATCCCGCTCTACGTGATGAACGTCACCTATCCGGTGGTGCCGTCGGAGGTGACGCGCTTCTGCGCCGGCAAGAAGGCCGTGCTGCTCGTCGAGGAGGGCCAGCCGAACTTCATCGAGCAGAACCTCGCCTCGGTGCTGCGCCAGGCCGACCTGCAGACCGTGCTGCACGGCAAGGACTTCCTCGCGCCGGCGGGCGAATACACCGGCGCCGAGGTGCTGAAGGGGGTGCGGGCGTTCCTCGAGCACTACGGCAGGGTCGAGCCCCGCCGTCATCCTGAGCGAAGCGAAGGATCTCGTCCTCCCGCGAAGACCATCCCCCTCACCCCCCTCGCCGACGTCGTGCACGGCCGCCCGCCGGGCTTTTGCACCGGCTGCCCCGAGCGGCCGATCTTCAGCGCGATGAAGCTGGTCGAGAAGGAGCTGGGCGCGCACCACGTGAGCGCCGACATCGGCTGCCACCTGTTCTCGATCCTGCCGCCGTTCCACATCGGCAACACGACGATGGGCTACGGCCTCGGCACCGCGGGCGCGTCGGCGTTCACCGTCGACGCCAAGAAGCGGGCGATCTCGGTCATGGGCGACGGCGGCTTCTGGCACAACGGCCTGACGAGCGGCATCGCCAACGCCGTCTTCAACCGCAGCGACAACCTGACGATCGTCGTCGACAACAACTACACCTCGGCGACCGGCGGCCAGGACATCCCGTCGTCGAAGGCCGTGCATCCGACGCGCTCGACCGGCCACGCGATCGAGAGCGCGGTGCGCGGCGTCGGCGTCGACTGGGTGCGCACCGTGCGCCGCACCTACGACGTCGCCGGCCTGCGCGACACCCTGCGCGAGGCGCTGACGACCAGGGAGAAAGGCCCGAAGGTCGTGATCGCGCAGTCGGAGTGCCAGCTCAACCGGCAGCGGCGGATCAAGCCGCAGATCAAGGCCGCGGTGGCGCGCGGCGAGCGCGTCGTGCGCGAGCGCTTCGGCGTCGACAGCGACACCTGCACCGGCGACCACTCCTGCATCCGCCTCTCGGGCTGCCCTTCGCTCTCGATCAAGCCCAATCCCGATCCGCTCCGCACCGACCCGGTCGCGACCGTGCTCGACAGCTGCGTCGGCTGCGGCGTCTGCGGCGAGGTGTCGCACGCCGCGGTGCTCTGCCCCTCGTTCTACAAGGCCAGGATCGTCAGCAATCCGAGCGCATGGGACCGCTTCGCCGAGCGCGTGCGCGGCGCGGTGATCGGCTGGCTGCAGCGGCGCGACGCGCGCGCGCGGGCCCGGCTGGCGTTCTGAACGGCGCGGCGTCGAACGGGGGGCAAGCGGCATGATCTTTCGCCAGCTGTTCGAGCACCTGTCGAGCACCTGCACCTACCTCCTCGGCTGCGAGGAAACGGGCGAGGCGGTGCTGATCGACCCGGTCGTCAACTCGATCGAGCGCGACCTCGCGGTCGTCGCGGGCCTCGGCCTGAAGCTCGCATGGACGCTCGAGACGCACATCCACGCCGACCACATCACCGCCGCGCTGCACCTGAAGCAGCAGGTCGGCAGCCGGATCGCCGCGCCGGCGATCGACCGGCTGCCGTGCGCCGATCTCGGCGTCGTCGAGGGCGTGCCGTTCGCGTTCGGCCGGCTCGCGCTGCGGCCGCTGCACACCCCCGGACACACCGACGGCCACTTCGCCTATGCGCTCGACGACCGCGTCTTCACCGGCGACGCGCTCCTGATCGACGGTTGCGGCCGCACCGACTTCCAGGGCGGCGACGCGGCGACGCTCTACGCGAGCGTCACCGGCAAGCTGTTCGCGCTCGCCGACGAGTGCCTCGTCTATCCGGGGCACGACTACCAGAACCGGCGCGTCTCCTCGATCGGCCAGGAGAAGCTGCGCAACCCGCGCCTCGGCGCCGGCAAGACGCGCGACGAGTTCGAGAAGATCATGGCCGGCCTCGACCTGCCGTACCCGAAGTTCATCGACTGGGCGCTGCCCGGCAATCGCCAGTGCGGCGTCTGTCCCGACGACGTGCCCGACCAGATGAAGGCCTACTGCGGCCGCATGACCGAGAGCCCGCAGGGCTAGCGGCCGAACCCCCGAGACCGTGCAACCGCTGAAGATCGCGATCATGGCCATGGGCGGCGAGGGCGGTGGCGTCCTCGCCGACTGGATCGTCGACCTCGGCGAGGCGAACGGCCACCTGGCGCAGACGACGTCGGTGCCCGGCGTCGCCCAGCGCACCGGCGCGACGATCTACTATGTCGAGCTCTACCCGGCGGCGCGCGCCGAGGCCGACGGCGCGCGGCCCGTGCTCGCACTGATGCCCTTGCCGGGCGACGTCGACGTGGTGCTCGCCTCCGAGCTGATGGAAGCCGGCCGCGCCGTGCAGCGCGGCCTGGTCACGCCGGACCGGACGACGCTGGTCGCCTCGACGCACCGCGTCTACTCGATCACCGAGAAGACGGCGATGGGCGACGGCCGCGTCTCCAGCGACGCGCTGCTCGCGCACGCCGCCACGGCGGCCAAGCGCTTCGTCCGCTTCGACATGGCGACGGTCGCCGAGCAGAACGGCAGCGTCATCGGCGCGGTGCTGTTCGGCGCGCTCGCCGGCACCGGCGCCCTGCCGTTCAGCCGGGCGCAGTTCGAGGCGACGATCGAGCGCAGCGGCGTCGGCGTGAAGAGCAGCCTCGCCGCGTTCGCCGCGGCGTTCGAGCAGGTGCGCAACGGCGCGGTCGACGCGCCGCCGGCCGATGCGCTGCCGCTTCATGGGGACGTCGTCGCGCAGCCGACGGCGGCGGCGCTCGACGGCGGGGGCGAGGCCGCGCCATCGGGGGGTGACGAGGTCCTTCGCTCCGCTCAGGACGACAGGGGCGGCGCACGTCATCCCAACGCCGCCGCGGGTCATCCTGAGCGAAGCGAAGGATC
>JADMIO010361572.1_pt1 | contig 50110 bp, 36 predicted proteins | sample 8958161 | NCBI WGS metagenome assembly JADMIO01 (sample SAMN16585339, study PRJNA669376) | soil metagenome | isolation source: Crop rotation soil | place: USA: Cullars Rotation, Alabama | collected 2011
GCGACAACTTGTCCACGTGGAATTCTAAGCTTAGGATCCCAATGTGCTGGAAAGCAAGAGCGTTTACGGTATCATTTTCGATTTGCCGCAAGGTTTGTTCTATTTGATTTTCTTTACCCTTGCTATCTGTAGCAGCTTTGCTCTCCTGCTGCCCAAGAGCCAGGAAGATACATAGTGCAATGGTAAGAAATATTGTTGTTACGATTCGATTCATAAAAGTTTCTCCTGAAGTCTATTCAAGGCGTGACTTAACTTATGTCTTTGCCCAACCAGAGAATAATCGGAGAAGCAGAGAAAAACGCCGCCCACACGGGTAGGAATGTTGTGAAACGCTTTTCATTTTTGGTCGGTATAGGCTTTTGATGCGTACTTTTGGGATTACCAAATGGTTATGCAGGCTTGTGTTCAACTTGTAAGGAAGATAAAGCTCTGTAGAAATAGAACCTTACTTGAAGGCCAGGGTGGCGTCAGCTCTTGGAAAGAAATGGCTTAAAGCCGAAGAAAAGCACGTTAAAACGCGCTAAGAGGGGTTTACCCGTAACCTTTCCAGTCGTAAACGCATAGGTATCTACACATCTCACCTGCCTGAGTAAAACTTCCTCACTGGGAGCGCGGGCGGCTCACCCGCATGTTTTGCACTACAAGCATTGTGCTTACGACGGGCTGTCCATACAGCAAAAATATCCGACGATTTTCACAGATATTTTATTCTCAAAATCGCCTTTGCTTAACCGGCAGTCACCTCGCTTCGCGAGGTATGCGGACGAGCCGTCCGCGCTCCCAGTGAGGGAACATCTGCGGTCTAGCCATATGACAGCGTACAAACTTGTGTAGATATCTATGCGTAAACGTCTGACCTACCTGCCTTCGGAAGCCCGTTAAAACGGGCAATTGATTGATTGAAGCTATTGCGACTGATGCAACATCTGAGCACCGAATGCCCCTGACTTGAAGGCTTGCTTGACTTATCATTGTAGGCACAATAGCATCGCTCAATAGAATGAATTGAACCCGCCCCGGGTTTACTCAGTCGCGGGAGAGTCCGTATGAGTTTGGCGAAACAAAACGACAGCCTTGTCCGCATCCTATTCTTAGTTGCCTTATTGTCAGGGCTTGCAGGTCTGGCAAAGGCTGAACGCCTGCCTATTAAAACATACACCACTGCCGAGGGTCTGGCGCGCGACCATGTCAGACGTATCAGGCAGGATTCACGGGGCTTTTTATGGTTTTGCACTACTGAAGGGTTATCGCTTTTTGATGGCTATAGATTTATTAATTATGGCAGAGAGCAGGGGTTGCTTGCCCGGCGGGTTAATGACTGTCTACAGACCCGCAACGGCACCTACTGGGTAGCCACCAGTGAAGGTCTATATCGTTTTAACCCTGTCCCGGCAACACATACGAACAATAGGTCTCCGGACTCTGCACAGAAATTTGTTGCCTATTATCCCGGTGATATAGCCGCACAGCGATACATCAGTGCAATCTATGAAGATCGCGCCGGTACAATCTGGTGCGGTACCAATGCCGGTTTATACAGGCTTGATGAAATCAACGGTCAATGGAAATTTTCTTTTGTTGATATTGTTCGCTCTGAAAAAAAGGTATATGACAATTTTCTGGTGCAGGCAATTCTTGAAGACCGGCAAGGTGCGTTATGGATTAATACACAGGCCGCATTATACAGGCGGCAACCTGATGGGGCCTACGAAATCTATGACGCGCAACAGGGATTGCCGGTTCCGGACATTAACTCAGCCATGATCGAAGATCATAACGGGCAAATATGGCTCGGCACAAATGTTGGAATTTATCAACTGGTCGCCAACCCTGCCCCTGACCGCTCTGTGGTGGCACACACATACGTTTTGAATGAGAGACAGGCAAAATACAAAATTAATTCTTTGATGCAATCTACGGATGGAAGATTGTGGATTGGTGCCGAAAATGGCTTGCATGAGATTTCAGTCAGCGGCGAAGAGAATACACAGATTCAGCGTTATGGTCTGGAAAATGGTTTGAGCGATGCAGCCATTAATGCCTTGCTTGAAGACCGTGACGGCAATCTATGGTTGGGTTCGGAAACCGGGGGCACGATGAAATTGGCGATCAACGGTTTTACGACCTACAGTAAAGATGATGGTTTAGGTAATACCCGTATCGGATCAGTTTTTGAAAATCTTGCAGGACAGCTCTGTGTAATGAGCGGCAATGTATTTCTCAGCACAGTCAATGGCAGAAAGTTTACAACTGTCCAACCCGCTTTACCGAAAAGCAATATATATAGAGGCTGGGGGTGGTACCAAACCACATTTCAAGACCATACAGGGGAATGGTGGATGCCTACGGGAGAAGGGCTGGTTCGTTACCCCAAAGTTGACGACATTGAACAACTGGGGCATATACGCCCGAAAGCCATTTATACAACCCGCGATGGTTTACCTACCAATGAAATTTTTCGCTTATATGAAGATTCACGCGGCGACATATGGATCAGTACATTGGGGCGCCCGGATGCAGGGGTAAGCAAATGGCAGCGTTCGACAGAGACATTTCAGAACTTTATCTTATCGGACATATTTGGGGATTCTGTGCCCACCGCTTTTTGCGAAACGTCTTCCGGTGATATATGGATGGGATTTTATAAAGGGGGACTGGCGCGTTATCGTAATGGGCGTTTTACACCATTTATGGCGGCGGATGGATTACCGGCAGGTTTAATCCAGGGGCTTTACTTTGACCATACAGGGCGGCTCTGGGTTGCCAGTTCCGATGGTGGTGTGGCACGCATAGATAATCCGAACGATGAACATCCTCGTTTCACCACATATACAACTGCCGATGGGCTTTCCAGTAATCAGGCTACCTGTATCACCGAAGATCAATGGGGAAGGATATATATAGGTACAGGGCGCGGAGTAAACCAGCTTGATCTTGCAACCGGGCACGTCAAACAATTTACTACTGTTGATGGGTTGGCTAATAACTTCATTAATGTGTCATTTCGCAGCCGGGACGGAGCTCTATGGTTTGGTACCCTGCAGGGATTATCGCGATTGATTCCGCAGCCTGAACAATCAAGACAGCCGCCACCGGCATTTATCAGTGCTCTGCGCACTACCAGAGAAACCTATCCAATATCGGATTTAGGCTCGGCAGAAATCTTTTTGCCTGAATTGCAGGCCAGTGAGAATCAGATTCAGATTGATTTCGTTGGTTTTGCGCTGAACATCGGTGAGTCACTGCGCTATCAATATAAACTGGAAGGTTCAAATGTAGACTGGAGCCCGCCAACGGAACAGCGCAACGTCAATTATGCCAACCTTGCACCGGGGTCTTATCGTTTTCTGGTACGCGCGGTGAGCGCCGATGGCAGTTTCAGTGAATCTCCTGCTTCCGTTACCTTCAAAATTCTGCCGCCCATATGGCGACGCTGGTGGTTTCTTACGCTTGTCACCCTGCTTGTTGGCTACGTGGTGTTCGCTTTTGACCGTTATCGGGTAGCGCGCCTGAAAGAATTGAATGCCGCGCTTACCGAATCGCAAAAGTTGACCGAACAATTGACTCAACAAGGAACCCAACTTCGCAAAGCGAATCACTCGCTGGAGCTTGAGGCTGCCGTAACCAGCATTATTTCCGAAGCTGCCACCTTAACCGAAGCGGCACCCAAAATTTTACAGGCGATTTGTCAGGTCAGTGAGTGGCAAGCAGGAGAGTTATGGGAAGTCGAAACCCAGACGCGCTCCATGCGTTGTGTTGCTGTATGGCAAACCGAGGTAACCCGTGCAATACCAGAAACCAATCACCTGAATGCGCCTGCTTCGGTAACAAACGGGAATGCCACCCATAATGGAACAAATGGCGAAAGCCCGCAGGTTTCTGACCAAGGGAAAGAAAAGGCTTTGTCGCCATCGGCTTCTGCCAATGGAAGCGGTTTGCGCAAAGCGTTTGGCTTTCCCATATTGCTGGGCAGTGAAGTCCTGGGCATTTTGAAATTGTTCAGCCATGCAGAGCAGCAACAGGACAAAGAATTATTTGAGATGATGTCAACTATAGGCAGTCACATAGGCCAACTGATAGACAGGAAACGCGCCGAAGAAGCCCTGAAAAAGAGCCGCGAAGAACGCCTTGCCGAACTCCAGCGTGTACGTAAGCGAATTGCCAGAGATTTGCATGATGATATCGGTTCCAGTTTGACGCAGATTACCATTTTGAGCGAAGTTGCACATCAACATGTAAGCCGTAATGAAAAACAGGGATTGGAACCGCTGACACGAATTATCAGTGTGTCGAATGAACTGGTAGATGCGATGAGCGATATTGTCTGGGCGATTAATCCACAGAAAGACCATCTGAGCGATCTTCTGCAACGCATGCGGCGTTTTGCCAGCGATATTTTCACTGCGCGTAATATAACGTTTCGTTTTCAAACACCAGGCGCGGATAAAAATATAGAACTTGGGGCAAATTTAAGGCGCGAGATTTTTCTGGTTTTCAAAGAAACCGTCAATAATGTCGTAAAGCATTCTGCTTGTTCGCGAGCCGAAATAGAGTTTCAGTTAGACAATGACTGGCTAACCTTAACGATTCAGGATAATGGAAAAGGATTTGATGTTTCATCTGTAGGTGATGCAAACGCAGATCGCGCAACGCAGGGCAGAGGCGGCAACGGCATTAACAGTATGTGGAAACGAGCTGCAGAAATGAGCGGTGAATACAGAATCGTTTCCGCCAAAGGTGAGGGCACAACCTCAACTTTACGGATTCCTGTGAATCGTTGACCGGCACTTTTTTGAAAATTGTTATAACTATCAGCAATCCTGCTGCCCGTTCGGGTGGTGACACTCCTATGTAGTTCGCATACACTTGGCAATGTCAGAAAACAAAGTGGGAGAGATGCGCGAAACCGTACAGTTAGTTAACTATGAGCCTTTTCAATCTGGAAATTATTAAAACAGCCATTGTCGAAGACCAGCGTGATATTCGCGAGGGTTTGGCGATGCTTATCAATTGCACTGAAGGGTATCAGTGCGCTGGCACATACGATTCAATGGAAGAGGCACTTGAAGGCATTCAACAAAATGTTCCTGATGTTGTGCTGTGCGACATAGGATTGCCCGGTATGAGTGGTATAGAAGGCATACGCATTTTAAAGGAACGTTACCCGAAACTGTTGTTACTGACGCTTTCCATTTACGATGATGACGAGCGCATTTTTGACGCTTTATGTGCCGGAGCCTGTGGCTATCTATTGAAGAGAACTTCTTCTGCTCAACTGCTTGCAAGCATTAAAGAAGCAGTGACGGGCGGCACTCCCATCTCTCCGGAAGTAGCGAGCCGTGTTATCCGGTTATTTCGGGATATTTACCCACCCAGTTTTGACGAACATAGATTGACTGCCGCCGAAATGAGACTTCTGGAACTGCTGGTTGAAGGTTATAACTATGTAACTGCGGCAGCAGAATTAAATATCAGTTATGACACCATCAAATTTCATATGCGTAACATCTATGAAAAGCTGCAAATTCATTGCAAATCTGAAATTGTAGCCAAAGCTCTGCGTGGGCGCCTCTTTGATTAATATTTTACTCTGAGATTACTTCAATTTCCTGTCAAAAAAATCGGCAGTCGCATGATAGAGTCTGAGCCAGTTTTCGTGGCGCAGGAAATCATGTATATCATCAGGAAAAACCAGTTGTTCAAATTCGATACCGCGTTCGCGTAGTTTTTTTGCCAATTCGACGCTTTGTGAAAAGGCTACATTACGGTCATCATCGCCATGAATCAGCAACACGGGCGATTTCCATTTTTCAACCGCATAGAGCGGCGAAGACTCTTTACCGACTTTTACAGCATCAGCATTACCGGTAGCCCACGGCGCGCCACCGACACGGGCAGTCCAATCATGAACCCCATGAATGTCCACGCCTGCTGCAAAGATATCCGAGTTATGAGCCAATCCCATAGCGGTTAAAAAACCACCGTAAGAGCCTCCCCACAAACCGATGCGGCGAGTATCGACATCACTACGCGATTGCAGATATTTTCCGGCGGCAACGACATCCTGATACTCGGATGCACCGCGTTGCCCGCGATTTTTGGCTTCACGAAAGGCGCGGCCATAGCCTATACCTGCGCGATAATTCACAGAAATCACTGTGTACCCGCGACTTGCCAGATATTGGTTCATGGCATAGTTGTTGTGATAGTAATAGTTGTAATGCCAGCCCAGAAGCATCTGCCGTATAGGGCCACCATGCATAAACACCAGGGCAGGAGTTTTGCCCGTTGCATCTTTCGCTTTGAATAACTGGCAGTGAACCTTTAAGCCATCTGCGGCCTGAACAATAACTTGTTCAGGTTCTATCAGTTGCGCTGCCGGAAAATCTTTTGGCAAGGCGTCAGGGGCGACCTGATTTATATTTGTGCCACCGACGCTCATAATTACCGGCATAAGAGGGTCGCGCGCGGTCGAACGCAAACAGGCAATACGTTTGCCGCCATCAACAATGACCGGAAACATTTCAATGCCTGCGCCTTTGGTGATGGATTCGGGTTTGCCACCTGCTAAATTTATTTTCCACAGATGCCTACGGTCTATGTCGCCAGCATTTGTGGCAACAATCACATACGAACGATCAGGGGAGAAGACGACATTTTCGACTTCGTAATCGCCATCCGTAAGTTTTACTGCTGTGCCGCCGCCGTTTGCCGAAACTGCATAAAGATGTGACCAGCCATCCTGTTCAGCAGCAAAAACGATTTTATCTCCGGCCCACTGGAATTGATTTTCTGCCATAGGCAGACGTGAAAAGGAATCCAGCCAGGTTGTTCCGGATTTCCAGATTTCCCGCCCTTTGCCGGTCGCTACATCAACGATACGAATTGCCCAGGGAATGATGCGTTCGGTATCTTTTGCAAATGTATCTACAACATTAAATAGACGTATATAGGCGATCTGCTTTCCATCCGGAGACCAGCGCGGCTCTATATCGCGGTCAAGGCTTGGTTCAAGAAAACGTATGCTTTCAGGGATAGTCCATTTGCCATATATCCTCTGGTCATTGTATAGAGCAATAAAGCTGTGGTCGCCACGCCCGGAAGAAAAAGCCAGTTGGGTTCCATCCGGAGACCAAACCGCAGAGTCCACAGAACCACGAACCTCAAACATCCTTTGCATGCTATCCATTTCAGTAGCAGCTTTAACACTATTTTTTATACCGGGACCAGCAATTGGTGCCTGGTAAAGGCGGCCATCCTGGTTAAAAATCAACCGGTCACTTTTGAGTGAAAACATTGGTGAAGAGCCTTCCGCAATTTTCGTAGAGCCGCCTACACGTATATTGACAATATAAATTTCCCTGCGCGCGCCATTGATATCACTTGTAGGGTTAGGGATTTCGTTGTTGCTGTTTTCTTCACCGCCGCGAACATAGGCAAGCCATTTTCCATCTGGCGAAAAAGTAATTTCAGTGATTTCCTGCCCGTCGTCTCTGTTGTAGCCAGTTAATGGTCTGCCTTTGAAAGCCGGGGCTTCGGCAATCCAGACATTGCGGTTTCCCTGCGCGTCAAAAATCCAGGCGATTTTGCTGCCATCGTTTGAGGCGATCAATTCGGAAGGAAAAGGTGAACTCATCACCTGTTCAAGCGTAAAACCGTTGGTCGCGGGTGAGACGGTTCTGGTTGAATGACTGAACGAAATCGGCGCAAGTATTGAGATGATGGCGAACGCAAACAGCAAACTTCGCAGGCGACGAAAAGGCTTCATAATTCCTCCGGTTGATGGTTGATTTACTATGTTCTGAGATGCGCTTGGTTATATGCTCTGCGCCTATGACTGTCAAGCGGGGTGCGCAGGGTAACATATCAATTCGCCTTTGTGAATCATTTCTGGTTTTCAAGGCTGCTCTGCTTGAGAGTTTCGATATGTGCAGAGATTTGTCCGACAGACCCCTGATCTGTTGTTTGTCGCAGAACTTTTTCCCATTCGCCGATAGCAGCAGCATAAAGCCCCAGTTTTTCGTAAACATTGGCAAGTTCGTTGTGGCACTCAGGGCAATCGTCATTGGATCTAATGAGCGCCATCAGCAGTTTTCTTTTTGCCTTAGGCAAATTTCCCTGCTGTACCAGTTGGCGCGCATAAGCAACCGTCTGGGCAATGTTGCGCCCGGTCTCATTTTCATTACGCGCGATTTGCGCCTCGTGTTTTTTTCGCGCTTTATATTCATCAGTCTGTACTTGAGCACGCTGAAGCAGAGAAACGGAGTTATTATGCTTCGGCTCAATTTCAAGTGAGAAATTCGCTTCGTTTACGGCCTGCTCAATTTGACCATTTGCCATAAAGGCTTCAGCCAGCAACCATCTGCTGTAATAATTATTCGGGTCGGATTTGACGGCTTCGGTTGCCGCAAATTTCAATTTGTCTTTGTCACCGGCTGCCATAGCCAACGAAGCCAGGGTGTTGTAATTCAAATCCGGGGTATTTGTATGAGCAAGCGATTGTTCCGCATAACGGATTCCTAATTGCAAAGCGCTGTTTCGTGTCGTCAATATATTGTTTTTCTCAGAAGGTGACACACCAGCAGAATTGACAAACGAGAGTAAACCCTGAGCGTATGTATCCATTGCCCTGGCAGCCATCAAATCATATGCTCCTGTCGGCATAGGGCTATTGACTACTTCTTCACAACGCTTGCTGATGGCTTGAAAATTTCTCGCAATCGCCGGGTCAAAGATTTTATTAAACGCCATCTCCGCTTCCAGTAAACCCGCTGCATACCAGACGGCAAGCAACAGGGCCAAACCCGCCATAGCTGTTGCAGCACGACTGAGCCACAAACGTATCCTCGCTGGTTTTGAGCCGGTTATCAAAGCAGTTGATTTGCTGTGAGGTTGGGCGTCCAACTCGCCTGGCTGTGAAGTTTGCGATAATGATACGCGTTTATTTTCCGGTTTATCTTTGTTGAAGACATTATTTACAGCCGCAGCAAAAGCAGTAAAAGCAAAGAAATAAAGCCCGGTGCTGAGTTGGTCAAAAATGAAAAAATTATGTGCGAGGACAGCAACAAAAGATGCCGTGAGCCCTGACAGAATGAATCGTTGATTTTGCGATGTAATCTGCTGTCGCGTCCGCAGAAATAGAGTCAAGGTAGAAATGATAATGGCAAGGTAGAGAACAAATCCCAATACGCCATGCGATATGACGACATCAAGATAAGAGTTATGCGAGCTTTCGTTGTTATTGGGCTGTGATAGTTTCGTAACCTCTTGCGATTTGTATAGAAGAAATGCTTTGCGAAATCCTTCAGCGCCGCACCCTGTAAGCGCAAAACGCGGCAGCATTTTCAGCGAATCGCGCCATAAAACAAGACGCCCGGAAGATTGTAGCCCCTGGGTGTATAAGGCTTGCACCCGTTCTTTAATGGTACGTGATGCGGGGGTGAACGCGACGATACCAACTGTTGCAGAAAAAATCAGTAAAAAAACTGCCGCATAACGTAGCAGATTTTTTCCGTTCCATAATGATTTTAAAGGTGCATACTTTAATTCAAGAAGGACAAAGCAAATTGTACCGGCAATGATGCCAAACCATGCACCGCGCGCCACACTGAAGACAATTGCCAGAAGCGATAGCGTTGTAATAATAATGGCGGCAAGACGTTCTTTTTTATCTGTAGCAAGCGCCAGTCCCGCGCTTACAGGTGCGATATAAAGCAGGAAGTTACCCAGATAATTGGAATGCCCCAGGCTGGCACAAACGCGAATCACATCTCCCAGAGAAGTTTGAAAGGTGTAAAGGCTTGTAGGTGCAAACACGTCAAGGCCGAAAAATTGCAGGATGGCGTATATCGAAACCAGGCCGCCACTGATGGTAATTCCCCATAGTGCTTTCAATAAGCGCGCTTCACTTGTCCCTATACCAACAATTAAACCCAGAAAGCAGATCAAAAAACAGAGTCTGGTTATTACTCCCATAAAATTGCTGTCACTGCCAAACAGTGAAACCATCGGCGCTACGCTGAAAATGGTAGATAAGGCAATAACAATAAAATAGGCGCACACCAGTTTTACCTGTGTGGATTTAAACAGAGGAACTGGCAACAAAGAATGGCGCAAGGAATATAGGCTGAGGAGCAGTGCGAGAACCGCTGCGCCAACTAACATCAGAACAAACTTTGGCAGAGAATAGACCGCATGCACGGATGTGCTGAAAACCAGTGGTACCAGAAACAACAGGCCTGTAGACAACCAGAATATGGAATTGCTTAAACGATTGTCGTAGCCAATTTTCGTGTGTGTGCGCTTGGACTTCTCTTTCATAGATTTCTGCACTGATTTAAGAGTAATGGTCGTAACCTGAAAAACAGAGCGACACTAAGCACAGAAATCTTCTTTAACAACCCATCATAATCAATATGCAGGAGAATGCAATAGGGATGTTACCGCTCAGGATTTCAAGCGCTTTGGGTATATACGTTGTGTGCATACCTGTCAAGCACAACATCAGAGAATAGAGGTTGATTGGATAGAGTGATTAGAGAATAATAGAGCTAGATATGTCATTAGCAACTCATGATTTAGAAAACTATGCCCAGAGCGGATTCATGTCGCTTAATAATATGGGGGAACTTCCTACAATCAATGCCAATGTTAAACAAAGGCAAGAGTATTTGGCTACACCATCAGCTATCAAAAATGGATCTTTTAGTTTTCAGGGACGGATCCAAATACCAGGACTGCCTAGATCGCCTGAGCAACTTTTCAGAGCTTCTGTCCTTGGAAATATTTTAACTATTCAGAACGAGCCTATTAATCGTTGGCCAGTATTTTCTTTCGAGTTTGAACTACAGCCTGAAACACAAAGTTACAGGATAAAAGACTTTGCTACCGTCCTTTCTGATACATCAGTAGATGGCTGGGTCTTGTATAGCCGTTTACTCCTTGCACTATCTCAAGCTGAAACTTTTTCTATTCAAATTCCTCCCTCCGCTGAGTTTTCACAATCAGATGAACTTCAAATTGAAGGATACGAGTTACTGTCTGAATCTGAAGAAATAACAATGACTAAGCTTGCTGCATTATCTCGCAAGCTACAGTTCATTCAAGAAGTGTTTAGAGAGAAACTTGATCTGCCAAGTAAAATCTCTTCTGACACTGTGAGGATGGTAGAACTGCTTTATCGCGGTATCACAGAAGGCGAGTTTACGAGTCGAGATTCTACTTTAACCTTCACAAGTACCTTCCTATCTAAAGATATCGTGAAGAGACCTCCTTTTACTCAATTGGGGGTGTTTTCACATAAAATAGGACCTGAAATCAAATTATTGGGTAAACAGTTTCGTGTTGGAAGTATTATCATTACACTGGAGAATGCTGCTTTAAGTAATCCAAGCATTATTGAAGAAGTTAAAAATAATCCCAATAAACCTGTAGATATTCGCTTTGAAGTTTTGGATAACCTGGTCACATATCGATTTGAAACATATGCACAAAAACCGAAAAAGCAACGCATACAAAAACTAAATTTCTTTAAACAAAAACTCGCGCATGAAGAGCCACAATGGATTGTTGATTTAGTTGATGAATCTCTGCAAAACGATGTGTCTGCTGAGGAAGCTCTACATATAGCTGATGGTTGGAAGCGCTATAATGATTTATCTGACCGTTTTTGCCCGCAAGAACCAGTACTTGATGAAGCGAATCATGGTTGGCGTGTACCTATCTATTTAGTTTATGTAAATGGCGAAGGCGACCAAGTAGGTGAAATTACGATTGATCTGAAAAGCGGAAAAATCATTCAACAGACTTCAATTGATGAGATATTTCAAGCAGTCCAAAATATCAAAGAGGCAGAAGATTCCGATGCGCTTTCTCGCGCAATCGCTAAGATGATAAACCGCACTCCCGAAGAAATCGCTAAAGCTCAAGCTCTCGCAATAAATAACTGTAAACCTGAACATTCTTTGCAACCCGGACAAACCATATTCGATGCTATAGGTGGGAAATGGCCAGGTGACGAATCCGATCAACAAATTAAGGAAGCTTTGGAAAGATTAAGCTAATTGTGGGAAATCTTTATCTTCTTGATACAAACATTCTTGTTCATATGATCCGACAGGATACGCTAGGGCAGCACATCAAAAATATTTATTCGCCGCTTATGACAGATCCTCGCCCTATCATCTCTGTGGTAAGTGAAGGTGAGATTCGTTCTTTGGCTTATCAGTGGAATTGGGGAAATGCAAAGAAAGATGACATACGGTTTTTATGCGGCTTCTTTAGCCGCTACTCTATTGATTCGCTTGAAGTATTAGATGCTTATGCTGTGATTGATGCTTATAGCGAATCTGTTGGGCGACCTATGGGAAAGAATGATGCGTGGATTGCTGCTACTGCCTATGTTACAGGGGCAACTCTTCTTACGACAGACAAAGATTTCGATCATTTACATTCACGGTTTTTAATTTGTGATTGGATTGATCCAAATATTACTCCCTAAAAAAGCGTGGTGAATGATTGCTGATGCCAGAAAATCCGTCGTCTTAAATCGGCAGATAAAAAGTAAAAGTGTAATGCTTAAGAATGATTGATGGCGTACTTTTTCAAGAGATTGCGTGCAATGATTAATCGCTGTAATTCATTAGTGCCTCCACCGATGATCAGCAATGGTGCATCACGATAGTATCGTTCAACCGGAAAATCTTTTGCATAACCGTTGCCGCCCAGAATGCGCATGGCTTCAAGCGAACATTCCTGCGCCGTTTCGGTGGCAAATAATTTCGCCATTCCCGCTTCAAGATCGCAGCGCTCGCCCTTGTCTTTCTTTTCTGCGGCAGAATAGATCAACAGGCGCGAGGCTTCGATTTTCGTAGCCATTTCTGCCAGTTTTATTTGAATGGACTGGTGTTCACAAATTGGTTTGCCAAAGGTCTGGCGTTGTTGCGCATATTTAATAGCTTCTTCAAAAGCGGCTCGCGCAATGCCAAGCCCGCGCGCTGCAACGTTCAGACGCTCGGCTTCAAGCCCCGTCATGACATGCTTAAACCCCTGGCCTTCGTGTCCGCCAATCAGGTTTTCTACAGGTATGCGAAAATCCTCAAATAACAATTCACAGGTTTCAAGGCTTTTGTAACCGAGTTTGTCTATGTCACGACTGATGGTCAGCCCGGGCTCGCCCTTTTCCGCAATGAAAGCACTCATTCCGGCATAGGCTGGGTTTGCGTCTTTATCTGTCTTTGCCAGAATCAGAAGGATTTCGCCGCGTCGTCCGTTGGTAATCCACATCTTCGAGCCATTGATATAATAGTAATCACCGCGCCGTTCGGCAGTTGTGCGTATGTTCTGCAAATCTGTTCCTGCCTGTGGTTCAGATAAACAAATCGCTCCACGCTTTTCGCCGCGCGCAAGCATAGGCAAGAAGCGTTCTTTCTGTTCCGCTGTGCCAAATCGCGCCACAACATCGCTGAGAACGGTGTGAGTGCCAAGGATTCCGGCAAGCCCCATCCAGACGCGAGAAATTTCCTCAAACATCATGGCAAAGACCGTATAGCTTAAATCAAGGCCGCCATAGGCTTCCGGAATGTTGGCGCCGAACAGATTAATCTCTTTCATGCGTTCGACAATTTCTGTAGGGTATTCATTGCGATGTTCCAGTTCGGAAGCAACCGGCGCAACTTCTCTTTCAAGAAATTGTTTCACGGTTGCCAGCATCAGTTGTTCTTCTTCGTTGAGTTGATAAGCCATACGTAAGCCTCCTTCAAACGGGCTTGAATATAACACGCCTGCGGAGTTTCAACGAAGCGTAACAACTTCGCCTAACGGCGAATCTATCACGCTGAACCAATATTCCTGAAGACAAGTGTTCTATAAAGCAATAAGCCAGAGATTACATTGATACGTATCAATGTAATCTCTGGCTTATTAGATAAATGATTCTCTGCGGAAAACAGGTTTACGGTTTGGTATATTCAATAAGGTCATTGACATATTTCGTGGCATAGTCAAAAGACATGTAGCCATAGCCGTTAGCACCAAACCCTGTTCCCCAGCTATTGCGAAAAATGAGATAACCTTCTCCGGGAAATGACTTTGATGCTTTGTACCCTACAAAATCAATAGAGTGTCCATCAAAGACATCATCGGGTGGCGGAGTCTTCATCAAGGTCACTCCCAGGATTTTCTCCGTCGCAAACTTGCCTTCTTCAGGCCAGCGCAAACCTGCCGCTACGGGACGGCCCTGTTGGAGTTGAAAGAGGATTGCCAGAAGTTGGCTCGCTTGCAAGCCTGTAGTTACGTCCCATGGCTTTATAAAATGTTGCTTCAGGCGTGGGGCGATGGCAGTGCCGGTTTTTAAGACCGTATCGCTCACTTTCAGATTTGGGTCAAATGAGCTTTTGTATGGAACCAGGGATTCATTGACGATGCCATATTTCTGATAACCTTTGTCCAATTGGTCAAAAAATCCCCCGTCTACCTTTTCTCCGATTGTCAGATTACTGACATAATTCAGATATTCTTCAGAAAAATCGGCATTTTTGATCCCATAATGCCTGGCATACATGAAGTCCAGTAAAAACGTCATGGCAAAGACCGAACAAGTTCCTCTGGCACCTTAATTCGGGCGAACAGGAATTCCCAGAGCCTCGATTTCAGGGCGCAAATCCACATCAGGTTTGTTATCAAATGTCAAAATCGGACGTTCGATACGAATCAATTGCGGCCTGACAATAAGACGCGGATTGCGTTGGGTTTTAGGGGTTTGTTGCCGGTCAACCGATACGTTTGAATTTCCAGCTAACCCGACGGACAGGACAATCAGTAATAATGTGACAGATAAAATTGTTTTGTACATTTTCAAATTCCTCACTTTGTCATAATGAATTTCACAAGGAATTGTCAGCAGCCATGTTCTTTGATTAAATCATCACATACCCCAAGCCCTGCGCCCCGCAAGGGCGCGAGATCGTAAGCAACCTTCGGATTCCTAAGCCACATTCCCTGTTACCGGAAGCGCTATTGCTTATGTACTTAAATTTTCAAAGAACCTGGTGGCTGAAACAACAGCAAAATTCAGGGCCTATTTAATCCAGATTGCAGATACCTGATCACTGAATGCGCTGACGTTATACAGGCGAAATCCCTGGGCTGATAGTTGGTTATATTTCGCCTGATAAGCTGCCTGGTTCATTTTGTAGTAATGGTAATAAGCGCCCGGTATCTTTTCCCATATTGCGGCATAGCGATTTTCGAAACCAATAGTTGGGAGATTCCCTGTCGGAGATTTCGTCAGTTTCAGCTTTTTATATTCAACAAAACGGGTGACCCGAAAGCCTTGTTTAAAGAAGGCATCAAATTTGGCTTTATAATCCTCGTCTGTCATTTCCGTATAGGTGGCATAATCGGTGAATGGTCTCTTAACCCATACACCGGAATATCTGGTCGACAGCTTATCACTGTATGGTGTGATGTCTACGTTTATCCAACCTGCATCACGCATCTGTTTCCATTTGGCAGCATACTGTTCCTGGGTCATATCGCTGCGGCTTTCAAAGGGTGAATTGTCTTTTACCCATATAACCGTATAAAGAGGCCCGTTTGCAGTTGCCAGAACGCTTTTTTGATCTGGTCGAAATCCTTGTGCCTGATATTCATTGAAGTATTGTTGCAACTGTTGTTGAGTCATTAAGGTACGTACGGGGCGCGATGGAACCTGCTGGAACGAGCCCGCAAAATAGATTGAGCCACTTACCTCATAAGCACTCAAAGTAACAGGGAAACGCCCCTGTTTCGCCCAGTAATCAAAACAGGCCTGGAACTGGTCTTTCGCAACGCCATAAAAATCCGGTGGACAAGGCGCCGGACTGGCGTTGGTTGCAAAGGGCAATGAAAAAGCTGAGGCAATCGTTTGATAATTACCTCCATTTTGCGCCAATGCATCTGGCATGTATAAGGCGCTAATTAAAACAAAGCATAGTGCAATAATCATTTGTCTGGTTTTCATATCAGTTTCTCCTTTTCTGTTATCTGTAAATTCAAAAATCCCCGGATTAGGGCTCAACAATAATTTTCACGGTAATGTCATTGTTATTTTCATCGGTTTCAGCGGTCTTTTTGTTGGGGTCCACTGTGAAAGTAATTTCATTGACACCAATCTTCAGTGGTACCGGCAGGACATGCTGTTTGGTCGTCTGACCAGCACTAAATGAAATGGTATTGCCAACAATGCCAATCGTATTGCCGCTGAACTGTCCGTAGGTGCTGAGTACTCCGCTATCACCTGACCGGAAAGCAATTATTCCGAGATTGAAGGTACATTTATCTCCCTGGCAGATCAGGGCGTCGCTTTTTTTCACTTTTATGGTGTTGTTTGGCGTAACGTATTTGTCGTTTTTTAAATCAATTCCTGTCTTTGAACTCGCAATGTAAATCGCGCGGCGCATGCTTAAATCCACCGTTGCCTTGCTGCGTCCGAGGGCACTGCCAACAAAAGACAGGGTCGAGATTGTGATAAGTAACAGGCATACAAATTTTCTGGTTTTGATTTTCATTTCGTTTCTCCTTTGATTTTTGCTTGATTGAAACAGGTTTTATTGGATTCCCGTTTTCAATCTTCTTTCGCTTACAGACGGCGCAGAAAAATGCGGGATATTACTATGCAATGAAAAAAAATTTCGGGATTAAAAACGAATGGACAGGTTTTGACGGGTGCAGCAATGTGGGGTAGAATCCCGGGGAATTTTGCTGCTCTGAAATGCTGCGGTATCCATATTTCCAAACCATTTCTGTTTTATTACCGGTCACGTTGGGTTGACAAGTGATAAGTTTGCGGCGGAATGAGGTGTCACTATGCATCATAGAATTGTTTCCCGATTCTTCCTGTCTGTGGTTCTGTTCAGCTTTTCTCTGCCTTGCCCAGCACAAAATAATTCTGCAACCTCCCTAGCACCTGTTACTCAGGCGGCGGATACCAATCAAAGACAAATTACATCTGAAAAATTGTTGCGGCTGGCATTGCAGGGTGAATATACAAAGGCTTTAGAGGCTCTGAATCAGGCACAGCAACTGGCGGAAAAAAATTCTGATAAGGCGGGGGTGGCAATCGCCTTAATAGACAGTACCCTGATCTATTTTTTACAGGGGAATGCGCTGAAAGCATTGGCATCCTATCAGAAGATGCCACCCATTAGTGAAATCGAATATGATAAAAAAGCGTTGGCTCATGTGTTGAGCCGTCGCGCTTTATTAGGCTATTACCGAAATGGTTTTGTACAGGCATTAAAGGACGCTGAGCGCAGTCTTTCTCTGTTTGACCCGGCAACCGACAAGATAGAAGTAGCATTTGCACTGACGATTTCCGGCATGATTTACAGTGCGATGGAAAAACCGGAAGAAGCATTAAAGGTTTTGCAGGACAGCATCAATGTTTGCAGGCAGTTGCCGGATGAATTCTGGCTGGCTCTGCCGTTCAATGTTATGGGTTATGTTTACCACACAAAAGATAATCAAGAGGTAGCGCTGAAATATTATCATCAAAGTCTGGAGTTGAGTGAACGCTATAATATCACTTCGTTGCGCCATTATACGCTTAATAACATAGGTCTGGCATATTTCAGTGATGGAAATTACCTTCAGGCAGAATCCTATTTGCAGAAAAGTTTAAGCGAACGAGAGATCAGAGGGAAACAGGATGAGCTTTCTACGACATTAAGAGATCTGGGGTCTATTTATCGTGATATCGGAGAGCATAAGAAGGCATTAGAATATGGCGAGAGAAGTCTGGCGATTGAAGAGACCCTGAAAAACCCATCAAAGATAGCCGGAAGGCTCTTACATATCGGCTCTGTCTATTTGAATCAGCAAAATTTAGCGATAGCATTTGACTATATTCAAAAAAGTCTGACTGTAGCAGAAGCAGGTAATGATAAAGAGGGAATTGCACGCGCTTATATGAACCTGGGGGATATTTATCAATTTCAAAATAATTACGATCTGGCATTAGATTACTTACAGAAGGCTTTATCCGTTGCTACTGAATCAGGGCCTAAAGAACTTGTCACCTCCATCCTGATCAATACTGGCAGCGCATACCGCGAAAAAGGCGAATATGACCGGGCATTGTCTTATTTCCAGCAGTATAAACGGGTGCCGGAAGTCAACAAAAGATCAGTGGAAGTACATATATTGCTGAATACAGGATTGATTTATCAGAATCAAAACCAGTATGACAAAGCCCTGGCCTGTTATAAAAAATGTCTGGAATTATATGATAAACAAGTAGAAAGAAGTGGATTCTGTTATGCGCTTATTTTATCCGGAGAGGTTTATTATAAGATCGGCGATTATACTCAGGCACTGAATCTGGTAGAGCAAGGGTACGCAATTGCCAAACAATCAGCCAATTTTCAAGCCATTGCTTATACTTGTGTGGTGACCGCCCGTATTTATTACAAGTTGCAGCAGATAGAAAAAGCCCGTCAGGCTTATGATGAAGCGATTTCGGCAACAGAAAATATTCGCGCGAAGGTGATTGGCAGTGAGTTGGAACAGCAACGTTTTTTTGAAAGAAGCGTTGACCCTTATTATGAAATCATTGCTTTACTGGTAGAGCAAAACAAGATTGATGAAGCTTTCACCTATGCAGAGCGCGCCAAAGCGCGCGCCTTACTGGATGTATTGCAAAGCGGCAGAATCAATATCACAAAAGCGATGACGGCCAGAGAGCAGGAGCAGGAGCAGAAGCTGAAAAACGAGCTTTTTTCGATCAATTCACAAATTACGACAGAAAGTATGCGCCGGGAGCCTGACCAGGCACGTCTGACCAATTTAAAGGCGAATTTGCAAAATGCACGCTTTGGTTATGAAGCTTTTCAAAATAATCTCTATTCCGCGCATTCAGAATTAAAAGCACAGCGCGGAGCAGCACAGCCCGTACAGGTTGCTGAAACCAGTGCTTTGCTTGAAACCCCTAAGAGTTTGTTGCTGGAATATGTAGTTACGAATGAAAAGACTTATGTATTTGCGATAAGCAAAAGCAGTTTGCCCAATAAAGCAAAAATCGAAATCAAAGTTTATCCGATTCCCATTACTAAAAAAGAACTCAGCGTGCGCGCAGAAGATTTCCGCAATCAGTTGGCGAGTCGTGATATACGGTTTGGCGAATCGGCACGCCAGTTATATGACCTGCTGCTGAAACCGCTACAGAACGAATTGCAGGGCAAAAATCATATTGTGATTGTGCCGGATGGCGCGTTGTGGGAATTTCCTTTCCAGGCTTTGCAATCTCAGACAAATCGCTACTTTATAGAAGATGCAGCTATCTCTTATGCGCCTTCTTTATCAACGCTCCGTGAAATCAGAAGACATCATCAAAGCACGGAAAAATCATTAACATTGCTGGCTTTTGGAAATCCGGCATTATCGAATGAAACATTGGAGCGCAATCGTCTGGGGCGCAGGGACGAAAAACTGGAGCCTTTGCCGGAGGCTGAAAAAGAGGTGAAAGAGTTAGCAGAGTTGTATGGTCCGGAAAACAGTCGTATATATACAGGCGCGGCAGCGCGTGAAGATACAGTAAAAGCCGAAGCGGGTAAATTTAAAATCATTCACCTGGCGGCACACGGCATTCTTAATGATACAAATCCCATGTATTCACGCATTGTTCTGGCACAGGGCGGAACCAAAGAAGATGGTCTGTTGGAAGCCTGGGAAATTATGAACCTGGAACTGAACGCTGACCTGGTTGTTTTATCTGCCTGTGATACGGGGCGTGGGAGAATCGGTGCGGGTGAAGGAGTTATAGGATTAACCTGGGCCCTGTTTGTTGCAGGAAGCCCGACAACAGTGGTCAGTCAATGGAAAGTTGATTCAGCAAGTACGGCGCAGTTAATGGTCAATTTTTATCGCAATCTTAAAACCTTAAAGCCAACCGTAACTAAAGCAGAAGCATTAAGAGCCGCATCTCTGAAAATGTTGCAAAGCAGTGAATATAAGCATCCTTTTTATTGGGCAAGCTTTGTTATGGTCGGCAACGGATTGTAGGCAGAATTGAGGCTTGATTGCGTTTTACCTGGTTCGCCGCAAAGCTTTCACCTGATTGAAAAGTTTTCGCGCCACTGCTGATTTTGGATTATCCTGCATAAGGGATTCAAACTCTCTTTCGGCCTCATCCAATAATCCTTCCCGGACATAAATCAGACCGGTAGCCAGATGCGAATTTGCCGAACTCTTTTTCAACTGGGATAACGAATTGGCTTTTGTTTGTTCAAGAACTTTGAATTTCGCTTCAGGTGCAGGCGGCACAGGTGATTTTACTTCCCTGCCGTTTACCATTGCGCTTACCTGCCATATATAGGTTGTGCCTCGTTGCAGAGTATCTGGCACTGTCCAACTGGTATTTATGAGGGGTTGGCTGGCGGTGACGCGGTTAAAATTCTCGTCATAGACGACAACAAGATATTGATTAGCGCCTTTGATTGCGTTCCAGCGCAGAGTCGGGCGTTCCGTTAAAATATTAGTGCCAACCGGACTGATCAAAGTAAATGCCACACCTTCGCTTGAACCGCTTCGTAATGTGCCAGCTCTATCAATCAGGTTTTCGCTCATGGCAGGTGTTTGAATACGTTCGCTGACCAAAGCGGTTTTCACCATCTGCTGATATACAGGAGGCAACATTTCCAACCCTGTTAAATTCCCTGCCCTGTCCAGTGCAATTTCGCCTTCGCCATCTTTCAGTGTCGCTACAGGTACGGTTCCGTTTTCAGGTTTCAGATTCTCTATGGCTGTTTGTTGCAGATCATTCAATTGCGCCTGCAAATCTTCGACATTACTGTTTGTGGCATTATATTGTTGCTGTAGAGTTTCGTTATTCTGCTGCGCATTTGCGAGTTCTATCTTTAATTTATTGTTTTCGCTGCGCAGAGGCTGGGTTGCCAACCATACACACAGAATGATCACCGCGGCTGTGCCCGCCAGTTGCAACGCGATTCTGTAGCCCGGTATCTGCCAAAAAGCAATCATTTTCTGCCAGAAAGTTGGTTGCGCGGTCTGTTGAATGGTTGCAGCAACTATTATTGGAGTGGCAGCCGATTCATTGACTGGGTCAGATTTGAAATCCGCACTGAAATCCAGTAAATCCTGCGCCTCCTGCGAGCATTGCACACAGGTCTGCAGGTGGTTTTCGACGATTTGGCGCTCTATACTACCAATCTTTGTGTCAACGTAAGCTGACAGCAGTTCATAATCAACGTGTTCCTGCGATTGAATCGCAAAATCATTTTTCCAGCTATCGACGGATACACGCACTTTCGGCGCATCGCCAAGCAGGTTGCGACAGGTTTCACACACCGCAATGTGGTCATACACAAACGGAAGGGCATCGCCAGAAAGCTTTTTCGCACGATACGCTTCAACGTGTTGTGCTGTGAGATGTTTGGACACTATCCCCTCTTCCCCTCTATATCTTCATACGACGCCGCAAATATCAGGATATTACCACGCCGAAATTTTCGCTCCACAAATTTAATAATCTTTCAATCGCCTTGCCAATCGTTCGCGCGCGGATTTACGCAAGTTAATAACCTGTTGTCGCGTGATGCCAAGCGATGCGGCAATGGTACTATCATCCAACGGCAAATCATTCCACAACTGCGACAGTTCTTCTGTTGAGAGCGAAAGAGCCATAGCGATCTGTTGAAAATCGGCTATGCCAGTCAAAGGAAAAAGCGCTATGCCGCAACTGCCCTGTGCATCCTTTAAATTCAACAAGAGTGCCGCACGTTGTTTTTCAGGCAGTTGACAAATCTCTTCCCATAGCTTTCGTAAATACGTGCGCCGCTCAAAATCCAGTTCTATATTGGCACATTTATCGGGTAAAGATTCCGCTACAGGTACAGGTGATGTGTCATTATCATCAATAGAGGCTGCTCTATCCTGTAACCCACAAATATCAGCAACCAGTTTCACCAGTTCATCGATTTCAATTACCTGTTGCAGTTGATTGAAGATTGTCGATAAAAGCTCTTTCAGTTTTGTACGGTGCAAATTTTCAACAGCAAAACCGGACGCCAGGCTCGGTTGCAACTTCGTACTCAAGCTTTGCAATTGCGATGAACCGGCAAGTGGTTTGCGCTCTGTATGCCAGGAGTCAAAGCCACAAAGCCATTCTTTCTGATCGCTTTCCCACAAGGCAAAGCCCGGTTCGTGAGTCAGAAAATAGCGCAGACGATTTTTCAGGATATGGCGCTGTGGGTATTTTTCCCGCAGCAGATTGGCACAGGCATTATAAGTTACGGTCGCAACATAGCTGCGAAAGTTATTGATAACATTGTTTTCGGGTTGTAGTTTTGCAGCACGCAGACGGGTCAGCAGGCTCATTAAAACGTTGTTATAAACATCTTCGCTCTCCTGCACATCCTGCACATTCTCAGATGAGACGCGCATTTTATAGCTGATGATTTTTTCGATGACAGGATGAGCATATTCATTAATAAGGCGAGCCAGCAGGTGTTGCGACACTGTTTCGTCGGTCGCCTGCAGGAATGATCGTAAGACCTCATCCACTTGCACTGCCTGTTGGTCATCCATCAGCGCGGCATTCTATCACAACAACCGCATATTATTGCCAACTTCCTGCATTGAAATGATTTAATGATTTACAGGTGTCTCGGCTTACTCCATTGAACCTGTCGTTCTAGCCTGTTTAATCAGTACAGGAACGGCCTGTGATTCCTCTATCAATTCCGTGGTCCCTTCGGTAACCGAAATCGGTTGTGGCTGTAGTGCCAGGCGTTCCGGTGGGGATGCAACAGGGATGGATTCCTGTGCGGAAATTCTACGTGATGTCTCTAAGGGTAATTCCTGCTGTGCCGGATTTACAGGATTAACGGTTTTATGCAGACGGCGCATTCCATATACCAGGCAGAGCAGGCCAAATAATTCCCCCACAGTCATGAGAATCCACCCAACAACTATCAACTTCGGTTTGCCCAATAATATCATTGGCAGGGTAAGCATCAGGGTAAAAAGGACTATAGAGATTCCCCAGCTGATTTCCACCTCTGCGGCGCTTGTGCCGCCCATCAGGCGCATGACTTCAAGTTCTGCGGGAAGTTTGCTGCGCATAATTGGCGTTCCGCAGACGCGGCAAAAGCGTACGGCACCAACATTTTCCGTTTCGCAGGCCGGACAGACAGTTTTGTTCATAGGTGCTGTGACCATAGCAATCATGGCATCGGCTTCGCGTTCCAAGGTCAGACGTTCGCCTTTTGAAAACAGATATTCAACTACATAATCAAAGGTAGCAAGCGTTGAAGCGGGACTGATGGCTTTCAGGCCAATGGTCAGTCTTGCATCATATTCAAGAACATTGGCTGTCATGATATTTCTTCGATTTACACGTTTCGCCTGCAGAGGGGTTTCGCTAATCACCATGTAATTGAAATCTTCCAGCGTATCACTGAGTCTCTGTCGCACGGTTTCAATATTGCCCGGTATTACTTTCCTGAAATGATGCTCTTCATAGTGTCCGGTTCCGTCTGTATTCATTTTCAGTTATCCATCCTGATTCAATTGGAGTTATCTTCAATTACGCCGAAAGAGAAGGCTTTGTTTCCTGTCCGTACTTTATCGCCGGATCATCAGAATTTCCAGTCAGTTTTTTGGCGCCACAGATTTGAATTGAGGCTCTGCTTTTATCTGCTCTGCGATTTGCAGCGTAGTCTGAATTTGATTTGGAAAGGAGTTGTTACTATTGCCAGTGCATCAGCAGCATACCCGGGCAGCTATGCAAAATAAAGCATCAGGCACAGGCAATCTAAAAAGAAAATAGATTGCCTGTGCCTGATGCTTTATTAAGGCATGGTACCATCAAAATTATCATTAATTTTGATGGTACCATGAACTTTAAAGATTATATGCTCTGACCAGAAATGCTGCCATCTGGTCGCGTGTTACAGAGTTTGTAGGACAGTAAAGCGGTGGACTTGCAGAACAGCCTAAGGTGATTTGCAGAACCGCCATGCGATCTATGAAGTTATAAAACACATTGGATGGTGGCACGTCATCGAAACGCTGCGTAGGAGGAGTTGGCGGGTTGAATTCGCCTAATCCTCTTATGATAAAGGCAGCCATCTGTTCACGCGTTACTGCGTCTGCGGGACAATAGTTGCCGCCGCCACACCCCTGAGTGATTTGTCTGAGCGCCATCTGCTCTACGAAAGCATAGAACGGTTGATTTGGTGGTACATCAGCAAAGCGTTGTGATGGCGGTGTTGGCGGGTCGAAATCACCCAGTGAACGAATGACGAACGCCGCCATCTGATCGCGGGTGACGACCTGGCTGGGACAGTAGTTGTTGCCACCACAGCCCAAAGTTATCCCACGCGCCGACAATTTGCCAATTTCGTTATAGAATTGTGAGCCTACCGGCACATCCGCAAAAGTGAACCCTTGCAAAACAGTAAATGTCTGGTTGGCAATTGTGATTGTGCCAATTCTTCTGGTTGATCCAGGGTTGCTGGCAACTGTATAGGTGACGCTGCCGCTACCGGTGCCGGGGCCAGGCGAGTTAATGGTAATCCAGGAATCTGTAGTGGTTGCGGTCCATGTTGGTCCGTTTGGTCCACTGACAGTTACTGTTCCCATACCACCTGACGGATTGAAGGATTCGCTCAGTTTTGACAATGTAAACAGTGAAAGTGAGATTTCCCATATACCGCGTCCGTGCGTAGAGATTCTCAAAACACGATTTGGATTCTGTATCGCCATGTCGAAAACCGGAACCCGTGGCAATCCATTACTGAAAGGTGCCCAGTTTGCCCCACCATCCGTTGACCTGTAGACACCTATGTCGGTACCTGCATAGACATTATTAGGAATAGAAGGGTCTACGACAAAAGCGTTAACAGGCACATCAGGAATGCCTGTGCCGGATGCAGTCCAGGTTGGAGCAGCATTGTTCAGGTTTGTGGTTTTCCAGATATGTTGCCCTGCGGCAAGGCCAAAACCCGCCAGTGTTACATAAGCAGTATTGACATTGGTTGGGTCTATTACAGCCCGGGCGACATAATTTCCGGGAATCGATCCCGAAACATTATTCAGCGGATTTGCCCCCGTCGTCGTTCTGTAAACGTGGCCATTGGATAACCCTACAATACGCACGTTGTCGTTTTGCGGCGAAATGCCTATAGCGGTCACCGTCTGTCCGGCTTCAATTGGTGCCTGACTGACCGCCGTCATTAAGTCGCCCTTGTTGATTGAGCGATACAGCCTGTCGGTTCCAAAATACAGCGTGTTCGGTGTTCCCGGCCCGAGCGCCATTGGCGCATAGAATTCAACCGTATCTGTCAAACCAATACCGTTGAGAATTTCACCGACTGAACCGTCACATACAGGTGTGGGATTAGCCGCACCGCTAAAGACGCCGCGAAATGCCCATTGTCCTTCTGTTGCGCAGGCTGAGGTATTAACCCTTGCGAAGCCTATGAGGTTATTGGCCTGGTTGAAATAGGTGTGATACATCGTCACATTGGTTGTATCAGTGGCGCTTTGATCAATTAGGGCAAAGCCGCCGTCACCGAAATCAGCCCGTGTCCAGGTGCCATTGGGACGCTTGAATTCCGTACCATTGTCCTGGGTGCCGCCAATCATAAATTCTCTGTCTATCGGATGCAGCGCCAGACTCTGGAACTGCGTCGCGTTAAACCCTGTATTGCTCATGCTGGTCCAGGACGCGCCGCTGTTCGTTGATTTATATATACCTCCATCTGTTCCCATATAAGCAATGGTTGAATCGGATGGCGCAAATACGGCGACATGGTTATCCGCATGCACCCCCGAGGAAGTACTGCCAAATGTGGTGCCGCCGTCAGTTGAACGAGCAGACAGTTTTGAACAGGTACTGTTCACATTACCGCCCAGAATGACATTGTTGGCGTTATTTGGGTCAACGGCCAGAGAGATATTGTAGGAACACTGGCCTCCACAAAAGCCATTACCGCCCGCAAGCGCAGTCGACCAGGTTACTCCACCATCAGTTGATTTCTTCAGCGTTCCCGATTGCTGTGCGTTATTGCAGGAAGTAATGGCAGAAGGTTCGCCAATTGCAGCATAGACGGTGGTCACCATACCAACTTTGTTAATGGCAAGTTCGGTTCTGAAAGTTGCGGCGGCTGTACCTACGGTTAGAGTGCGCGTAAAGGTTGGTGTTGTTGCCAAGGCATTGGTTGTGCGATAGACGCCACCTGAACCTGCAGTATTGAACCCCAGAACTGTACAAAGCAGATTATTTGGATTGCCCGGTTCCATCACAATATCCGAGATTGAGCGGTTGCCTCCATTTTCAGTCCCCACAGTCAACTTTGTAAAAGTAGGGGTGGCTCCTGCGGCATTGGTGGAACGAAAGAGCCCGCGGCTGGGTTGGGCGGTGCTCTGGTCGCAGCCTATGCCGCCTATGCCGCTGGTTGTAGAAACAAAGATCGTATTCGGGTCGGTTGGATGTACAACAATCTTACCAACTGCGCGTCCGCTCATTACATCGGCAGCACTGCCATCTTGATTGAACGGCCCGGCAAGTGTCGGAGTGGTATCTGCATTGGTAATGCGATAAACACCAACGCCGAAATAGCTGTCACAGGAGAAACTGGGTTCGCCAGTACCAACATATATTGTTGTAGGTTGAGATGGCGCAATGGCTATGGCACCAATGGCCATCGATTGCGCTGCATCAAATATCGCTTTCCAGGTTGTTCCTCCATCGGTTGTTCTGTAAATACCGCCATTTGCGGTGCCAACATAAGTGATGTTTGGGTTTGTCGGGTGCACGGCAATTGAAATCGTTCTGCCGCTTACAGGCGTGGATGGCGTGGTCTGGCCATTGGGAATTGGTGCGGGACCAACTGATTCCCATGTAGCAATATTAATCTGCGGCGCAGCTATTTCCTGGCTCTCCATCTCTGCAATCGCTTTGGCGCGTGGATTGATTTTGCTGTTATAAGGCACGCCACGTAATTTGTTAACATAGGCGCTTCGCAATTGCAGATATTCTTCCTTATCAATCAGATTGCGGAAGCGTAGGGGAAGATCCGCTTCTTCTTCATCCTCGCTGTCTTCTCTTTCCCTGATTTCTCCTCTCTCTCTAAATTCTCCCCTCTCCCTGAATTCTCCTCTTTCTCTCTCATAATTTTCCTCTTCGCCCTCGAAGAAGGCGAAGCTACTGGCTGTGACCATTGAAAAATAAACAAAGACAAGCAGGAATACAAAAAACAGGTGTGAACGATTTCGCATAATAACCCTCCGGTCTACTGGTGATTCATATTAGAACAATCTGTGGGACAACAGGACACAAAACATCAGAGACATTCTCTCACTGCCCCTGATCATTACAATTCTCGCTGTGTCCTCCCCCGCATTTGTAGGAATTTGTCTTGTGAGAGGACGATTCTCTTACTGCTGATGAACTGTAGTTCCGCACGAAAGTATATTTCAGTTGTTTATTTACGACAATAGTTTCGGGGCTTTTTGAACAAAAAACCAGATAATATTGGTTCCTGTAAAGTTTTTCCGGTGATGACAGAAGCAACAGGAATTTGCCCATCAGTAATTATTGGCCAATGTATTAATTTCCGCTTAGAATTTCGCAAATGAATCCGAATCCCTGCTTTCCAACGAATATAATATGTTACAGATGAAAAATAAGAATGAGGGCAAAGAATCACTGAAAATGACTTGAGTTGAGAAGAGATATTGAAGTCACTATACTATGAATGTCATTCACATGAATCTTTTCAAAAGCAAGTAGTACGCTTGCGAAAGTGTTATTCACATCTCGAAAGAAATTCTAATCGTGAAAAAAATCGCAATTATTGGAGCAGGTATTTCAGGGCTTTCAGCAGGTTATTATCTGAGCCGCAAATACGAAGTCTCGCTGTTTGAAAAAGAATCCAGACTTGGCGGGCACACTCATACGATTAACGTTGACAGCAGTATCGGTCAACTGCCTGTTGATACAGGCTTTATCGTTCACAACACGCGCACCTATCCAAACTTTATCAAATTAATGAAAGAACTTGGGGTTGAAACCCAGGCAAGCGACATGTCTTTTTCGGTATCTCATAAAAAGACAGATTTTGAATATTCAAGTCGCGGCACAAATGGTTTTTTTGCCCAGCGCAGTAATTTCCTGAATCCGAGTCACTATCTTCTGCTGAAAGAAATTATACGTTTCAACCGGCAGTCGCTGGAGTTACTGGATGATCCGCAAGGTGACAATGTCACGCTGGGCGAATACATGGATGCCGGACGTTTCGGCCAAAGGTTCCGTAAGTTGTATCTATACCCTATGGCGTCGGCGGTCTGGTCAACTTCGCTTGAAAAAATCCTGGATTTTCCGGCAGCGACGCTTATACGCTTTTTCGATAATCATGGCATGCTCGGCATCAACACGAATCCAGAGTGGCGAGTCATAAAAGGCGGCAGTAACAAATATATAGAACCTATGACAGCACCATTCAAAGAACGCATCTTCACAGGGCAGAACCTGCTTGCAGTAACGCGCACGGACGCAGGAGTGAAGTTAAGTTTTGAGGATAAAGAATTGTGGTTTGATGAAGTGGTTTTTGCCTGTCACGGCAATCAAACGCTGTCTTTGTTATCTGATGCAACGGAAACAGAACGTCAGGTCTTACAGAATTTTCAGACCAGCCGTAATGAAACGGTGTTGCACACCGATTCAAAGATTTTGCCGCGTAATCCAAATGCCCGCGCTTCGTGGAATTATCAGGTTAATGAAGCAAGTCTCAGTGGCACAACCCTGACCTATCACATGAATCGTCTGCAATCGCTTCCGGTCAAAGAGGATTACTGCGTTTCGTTAAATACCAATGGTGCGATTGATAAGTCTACGGTGCTGCGGAATCTTGTTTATTATCATCCGCTTTATACAAAGGAAGCGATACGAGCGCAACAGCGCTGGTCTGAAATCAGTGGCAAAAATCACACGCATTTTTGCGGCGCTTACTGGTTTTATGGTTTTCACGAAGACGGTTTGAATTCAGGGTTGCGCGTGGCGCGGGCACTTGGTATTGAGTGTTAACTTTTTAATTTTCTGGCGGTTTATTCATGGAATCGGCACTCTGCGTAGGAACAGTAAGGCATAGAAGATTCTCAGCGGTGAAGCATGACTTCACCTATCCAATCTTCATGGCTTTGCTGGATATTGATGCGATTCCACAGTTAATGAAGATTTCGCCGTTTTCAAGTTATAACAAATTCAACTGGACAGCATTTGACGAGCGCGACCATTTTGGCGATACGAAATTCAGCTTGCGGCAACGCCTTGCCATAGATGCCGAAGCACAGGGCGTTGATTTACCAGATGGACAGATATTTTTGCTGACCCATTTGCGCTATTGCGATTATGTCTTCAATCCTGTGTCATTTTTCTATTGCTATGACAAAGCGGAAAGTTTGCAGGTCATTCTGGCTGAAGTAAACAACACGTTTGGTGATTCGGAAAATTACTGGCTGACGTCGCGCAATGAATGGCGCAGTGAAAAGGTGCATCGTTATCGCGTTGCCAAACGCATGCATGTTTCGCCTTTTAATCACATGAACCTTGATTACACATTCATTTTCAATAATCCGAATGCAGGCAAAAATGTAATGGTTCATATGAATACAATCGAAGACGGGCGCGCCAATCTGGATGCAACTTTACAGTTGGAACGCCGGGAGTGGTCGCGCAAAGCATTGCATCGTACATTGATTCAATATCCATTTATGACGGCGAAAGTCATTGCCAGGATTCACTGGCAGGCTTTGAAACTCTATTTAAAGGGCGCGAAATTTTATTCAGACCCAGGTGTAAGGCAAAAACAAAAAACGGAGAATAGAGATGAAACAAGCTGATAACGGTTGGACGACTCAATTATCAAAACGAATCTTGCTGAAGGGGCTCGAAAATTTTGAAGGCGGCCATCTGGAAGTTATCTGTCCTGAACAAACCTACAGATTTGGTGATGAGAATGCCCAGTTACGGGCGACCGTCCGGGTTCATAACGAGCGCGTTTTCAAACGTGTTCTTCTGGGCAATGACGTAGCCTTTGGCGAATCCTATATGGATGGCGACTGGTCTTCGCCAAATGTTGTTGACACAGTTCGTTTGATGCTGAGAAATATCGCGACTTTTGAAAATAACAACCGTACATTCTCTTTTTTTAAAGAGGCTTTTGATTTTATCTCGCATAAACTGCGCGCCAATACGCTGACCGGCAGTCGCACAAACATCGAATACCATTACGATTTAGGCAATGATTTTTACAAGTTGTTTCTTGACCCGACGATGGCTTATTCGTGCGGCGTCTATGAAAAAATCAATGATTCGCCGGAAGAGTCGCAGATTAACAAGTTCGATTTGATTTGCCGTAAGTTGAAACTGACACCGCAGGATCATGTGCTTGAAATCGGCACCGGTTGGGGCGGTTTCGCGCTCTACGCCGCAGGGCAATATGGTTGCAAAGTTACTACTACGACCATCAGCCGTGAACAGTATGAATTTGCTGCCGAACGGTTTGAACGTAATGGTTTCGGCAAAGAGCAAATCAATTTGCTTTATGAAGACTATCGCAATTTAAAAGGCAGTTTTGACAAAATCGTCAGCATAGAGATGTTCGAGGCAGTCGGCTACAAGTTTTACGATGAATATTTCGGCACCTGTAATCGTCTGCTTAAAGAACATGGTTCCATGCTTTTGCAGACCATCACAATTCCCGACCAGAAATTTAATGCTTATCGTCATCGCGCTGACTGGATTCAAAAATATATCTTTCCGGGGAGTGAACTGGCATCGGTTAATGGCATTCTTGAATCGCTGAAACGGGTTTCTCAACTGACGCTTTTTCATATGCAGGATATAGGCACACATTACGCACGAACATTGAATGTCTGGCGCGAGAAATTCAATAAAGCGCTTGATTCGGTTAAGACACTCGGATTTGATGAGCGTTTTGTGAAGATGTGGGATTATTATCTGGCAAGTTGCGAAGCCGCGTTTTTAGAGCGACAAATCAGCGACTGCCATTTGCTGTTATCAAAGAATTTCAATCAGCAAATTTTATTTGAAGAGCCCTGGGAGGCATTAGACGATTACCAGATGCCGCGCCGTGAACTTGCCGTCTGTTTTGATTGAAATAGCTCTGAGGGTAAAGATTTTTTGTGAATCTGGTCTCAGCAGTGGTCTGCTCAGGATCTATTGAGCAGACCTGTATTATCGTCTCAGGCTGGGATCGATCCATCTAAAGTTGATTCGATGTTCAGCTTCATCTGTGTCATGTTCCCATTCATAACGATACTTCAAGTAAATATTTGCCAGCTTGGGCAACTCATTCATTGGCACATCAAATAATGCTGATTGACCGGAAGGTATCCAGACACTTAACGCAGTGCACCAATGGTGATCTATCACTCTACTTTCAATCAAGGGACTCTCTATTGAATATTCAGGTAGAATCTTTATAGAGTCGTTCAACCCTGAAACCACACGTCTATCCGACAATATCAATTCCTGCGCATCCGAAGGTTTTAACAATTCATCAATTCTGAGCATAATCGCCCAACGGCTATTGTTGAACAATCGCAGATGTACCTGGTCGAAATCATTATCCTGTTCTCTGCGCAAATATATGCCTGGTTTCGTTGTATCCACATAGTAATTACTGTGTTCTTGAATTAAGTTCACCTTTATATCCTGAGGTACGAAACCCAATAAAACCAATAGTATTGCCGGCATGATGTTCTGCATAGGAAAACGAAACGCTGGTTTTTCGGAGAAGTTCCAGTTAAGGATATGCAGGAGTTTCAGGAGGGTTGTACTTCCATTCGACTGAATTCCTGAACTCGCTTTTATCAGCAGCAAAATCTTTCTTCCGCCTTTCCGCCTTGAAGTCTGGCTCTGTGTATGTCATATATTCGCTTCAACCTACAATAAAAAAAATTCGCTCTAGATTATTAAATGGGAGAAAGATTATGTCTGAATCGAAAGTAAATCGCAGAGACTTTGTGAAGACTGCCGTAACCGCAGGTGCGGCAATGACAATTTTGAAAGATGCGCGCTCGGTCTATGGCACACCGGCAAATGGTCATATCCAATTTGGATTGATCGGCAGCGGGGGACGCGGACGCAGTATCCTCAAATGGGCGATAGACACAGGTAAAGAAGAGAAGACACCGGCACGAGCCATGGCCGTTTGCGACGTATATGCCAAACGCACACGTCTTGCAAAAGAGTCAGTTGAGAAGGAATACAACGATGGCAGCAAATGTGACAGCTATATGGACTTTCGCGAAGTGCTGGCTCGCAAAGACCTTGATGCCGTGTTAATCGCTACGCCGGATCACTGGCATGCGCCTATAGCTATTGCGGCTCTTGAGCAAAACAAAGATGTTTATCTTGAAAAGCCTATGACCAAGACTGTCGAAGAAGCAAAGAAGCTTCACGAAAAGGTCCAGGAAACCAAGCGCGTCCTGCAGGTCGGTTCACAGACCACCAGTTCTGACCAGTGGTGGAAAGTTCGCAAGGCAGTTCAGGATGGTTTAATCGGCAAGCTGATCATGAGTCAGGGCTCTTTCCATCGCAACTCCACAACCGGCGAATGGAACTGGCCTATTGATCAGGCAGCCGGACCGAACGGTAAAGGCGATGATTACATTGACTGGAAAACCTGGTTGGGTAGTGCACAGAGCCGTCCTTATGATGCAGACCGTTTCTTCCGTTTCCGCAAATACTGGGACTATTCAGGCGGCATCGCTACAGATTTGTTCTATCATGTGATGGCACCAATGAATATCTGTTTCGGAGAAGCACAGTTCCCGTATCGCGTTACAGGAACCGGCGGCATATATGTTTTCAAGGATGAGCGCGAAGTGCCAGACACCTTCACTATGACCGCAGATTATGCCAAAGGGCATTGCGTGGTCATCAGTGCATCTATGGCAAATGAAACGCACATACCGGCGCTGATACGCGGGCACGAAGGTACCATCATGGTTAATCCGAACGGGCAATTTGAAGCGCGTGTTGACCAAATCACCATCACCCCGCAACGCGATTTCAAGAAAGCCTTTGAAGAAAAACATGGTGCCAGTGAACTGGTATGGAAGAGCGAAGCAACAGAATCGCATATGGCGAACTTCTTCCGCTGCATGAAGACCAGAGAGTTACCGAGACTGGATTCGCTTACCGCTTACAAGACCATGACGGCAATTGCCATGAGCGTGGAATCTTATCGCGAAGGTCGCGTCCTGTACTTTGACGAAGCGAAGCAGAAAGTAGTTAAGAACGCGCCAAAAGCCTAGGTCTTCTTCAATAGCAAAACTGAAAATATGCGCCATCCGGAATGTGTTCCGGATGGCGCATATTTATTTTGTTTTTACGAACTCCTCTTGGTAAGCTAAGCGAATTGCTAAGGCACCTATACACCATGTTCGGAGGTCTTTATGTTCAAACGAAAACTTTTTGTACTCTCTTTTCTCATCTGCTGTGCTTTCTCATTTGAAGGACGAGCCGATATTCTGGAATGGAATTATCAGTATCCTTCCGCATTAGAACTTGCGAAAAAAAGCGGTAAACCAATTCTTATCGATTTTCAGGCAAGTTGGTGCGCTCCGTGCAGGCAAATGGAAAAAGAAGTTTGGACCGATCAAAGGTTAGTAGAACAAAGCAGGAAATTTGTCTGCATTTCCATAGATGTAGATCGCAATCAGGAAATCGCCAACCAATATCAGATTAAAGCATTGCCAACAATTGTTTTTGCTGACCCCTGGGGGAATAAGCTGACGAAGAATGAAGGATATACGACAGCTGTGTTTCTCAAAGAAATTATGACTGCTTTACCGGGTAATTTTTCCGAATTGCGTGAATGGAATGAAATCCTGGCAGATGATGACAAACACCCGGAAGCCTTGTATCAAATCGGGGAATTTTACCGGCGCAATAATCTGCCTGACCTGAGTCTGCAATATCTGAAACAGGCATTAAAGACAAAGGGGGCAGAAAATGATAAGCAGATACGGGAAAAGATATTCATCGGCACCGGATTAACCTATATAAAGTGGAAGAAATATAAAGAGGCACAAAAGACTTTTGAGCAATGTTTGAAAGAAATTGCCGATGGCCCGCAAGCCGATAAAGCTCTACTTGGAATTATCGTTTCACAGCTTTATTCAGGGAAAACCGGAGATGCCGAAAAGACTCTGGAAACATTAAAAACCAGATTCCCCAATTCATCTTCCGTAAAAATGGCAGAACAGAATATCGAACGAGCAAAACAGAAGTAAAAATCGTGAGAGGGATCAAAGCTGTGTCAGGTAAAGCAGAGGAATGTTTTACCTGACAGTTGCAAGTTTTCGTATGGTAGAAATTGTTCCAATCCAGCCACATCAAATTCAGGGCGCAAAACGCGTGATGGCAGAAGTTTGTCATGAAATCTGGAAAATCAAACCTACGGTTGATGAGCTTATAGCGGAGTTCAACCAGACAGGTGAGTTTGCTGATTTGAACAATCTGCAAACCATTTATCTCGACAACAATGGAGCATTTCTGGTGGCGGTTGATGATGAAAAAGTTGTTGGCACGGGCGGCATCAAATGGTTGGATGAAGGAATTTGCGAACTGAAAAAGATGTGGATTTTGCGCAAATATAGAGCCCTTGGCTGGGGCGTAAAGATTGCCCAGGAGCTTTTAAAAGCTGCCAGAGAACTTGGCTATAAAAAAGTGCGCCTTGAACTTTATGACCCGCCCAATCAGGGACGCGCCATAGCCTTTTACAGAGAACTTGGATTTTATGAAATCCCCTGCTACAGAGACAGTCCTGCAAAACTCTGTATGGAAAAAGTGTTATAAAAGGGCAACAAGTGAGGGACTGGTTTTCCTGCCCAGGCGGTCCAGTCTTATACGCCAATCAGTCACGTCGCTGACGCGACGTCTGCAAGCGAGACGCTTGCGCTCCAGTCCAGGGACAGCTATGTTTGGCGTTTACTGGCTTCACTTATTGCTATTGAGTATCAATCTGATTCACAAGAATGTCTTGTGAATCAGACTAACGTAAACTTCTTAAACCAACCATTTTAATAGCGTTGATAGGTTCCTTTTAGAGGTACTTGTCCGACACCAGCTTTACTGAAATCGCATACACCTGACGGGAAGATAGCAGCCATACGTGTCTTCTGCGTCTGGGTGAAATTCACTTTATAATCTGAATAGCGAACGGGCTTGAGTTGGCATTTGATTACATCATTGGTCAACGGCGCTCCTGCGATCAGTCGCGGTTCGCTATGCACAGGGTACATAGTGTTGAATCCATCTGTGCCGTTAAATGTCGCTTTTTCGGCAATCTTTTTGCCTGCCTCGTCCCAGTATGTATCAACTGCTTCTGCGGGTTTATGACGGACAACCTTGTCAATGGAAAGCGGCGCAGGGTCTGCCGTAATATCATCCAGCCATTTGTTTATGGTATCCAGAGAGAGGGCAGCAAGGTCTATGCCTCCGGTTTGACCTCTGCCACGCAGGGGGGCAACCCAAATCACCTGATTGTCAGCGCGGCCATTGGCTTTTTCCAGGCGAGCGCGAATTGTGAGGTCACGATGACGGTCATGTATATCGCCTATGCCATCCGTATAAGAGCGTGAGTGCAAAATCGGCACATTGGCAAGTCCGCCACCGCCGGAATTCAACAAGCCGCTGGCATAAAGGGCACGCAAAGCCTGTACATCTCCCTGTGAACGTTGCGCAATGAAATTGCCATCAATGTCGTTGCCGCCCATCTTTTCATTCAATTCCAGGAATTCGTCCACGCTGATTGCGCCACTGTTTAGTCCTGCAAGCCCATATTGCAATCCCACATTGTCCTGTGGTTTTCGCGCAAAACCTGTCTTCGGGTCGCGTCCGTAAATATTGACGCGCATTTCCTGCATGGTACAGCGTGCGCCTTTCGGGTTGGTTACGGGGTCATAAATTTTGCTCTTATCATTCATCGCGCAGCCTGCGGCATTGGTTGCCATTGCGACAGGCACAAATGAACGCTCCCAGGCGGCGCAGGTGCCTTTGGTGTAACCTTCGACTGCTGCCTTCTTTGCATCCGTCCAGACCGTTGCATCGGCTTTGCGCCAGAAGTTCTGAAACAGTCCGCAATCTGCCGTATGCAGAGAAGAATCAGGAAATGAAGCAGATGGTTGCAATCCATCAAGCAATCCCGGATAGATTTGCGTAATCAATAATTGTTGAATGGCCCCGCCTGAACCGCCATTGCCTACTGTCCATTTCGGTACACCATAGCGCTCTATGAAATATTCTTTCAACATCATCAAGGCTTCGCCCTGCAGAACAGCATTACCATGTTGCTGATTAACCAATTCGGTTGAAATCATGAAAGCGAATCCACGCGAGAGGTATAGGTGGCTGAGTGCTGCGGTTGCCTGATTGACGCCCTGATTATATTGTGTACCCGCGCCGCCGCCGAAACTGACAGCCAGTTTACGATTCCAACCTGTGCCCGGCGTCCATCTGACAACCGGCACATCCGGTTTGGGGTCATCAAGCACGGCAATGCGATAGATACTGCGGTTAATGGTTCCCGAATCAACACGTACAATATAAGGCACCGTCCTGCCGTCACTGGTGGTTGTGGTTTGCAAATCTGCCGGTCGCGTTCCTGCAGGATCCGGCAATGGTTTGAAGGTGTTGTTTGAGGCTCGGTAAAAATATTCAATCTTTTGCGCTGCCGAGCAATCTATATCAAGAGGCTGTCCGAGTCCAGATTCAACTGTGCGGCATTCGTATGGGGTCAGATGGGTACCGGAAAGAATGGGGCCGGTAATGGGATAGTTTTTGATGATTAAACGCGCTGGTGGCATTCTGGATGCTTTCAGCATCACATGCAAAGTGTTATCTCCGACAATCATTCCGTTAATTAAGCCACGAAAACTGCCGTTCCCCAGTTCATTCTTTAATTGATCGGTGACATCTTTGCCGTTTAAGGTCAGAGTAAGCTGGCTTAACTGCGTACCCGCAGGCGCTTTGATTTCAATCAAGGCATCGCCACCGCTGGCCAGATCAGGGCGCGAAGACAGGGTCTTGATTTCCAGCTTTGGGGATGTCTGAGAGAATGCATCGTGGCTGTTAAGCCCAAGCGCAATGACTGTAACGGTGCAGGTTATCAAAGCTTTTTGCCAACTTTTTATAAGCAATTTTGCTATTAAGCGCATCTTTAATCTCCCTTTCAACTCCTGTAAACTCAAGCGCCTTGTAGTGCCTGCGCAGTTATTTCAAAGCTATTTTTCTCATTGGTGTAGAGTCACGCCGCGCTGAATCATATCTTCGATAGTTGTGTCTTCATACCCCAGTGAGCGCAGAATTTCCATAGAATGCTCGCCAACAGCCGGAGCGGCTACAGGTTTTTCTTTCACCGTGTTCTGGACATTGAGTGGGCTGCTGACGGTTTGTAATTTGCCATGCAGCGGATGCTCCAGTTCGGTAAAAACTCCGCTGGATTGCATCTGTGGGTCATTGGCTACGCGATCCATCGTCGGAATTAAGCCCCAGATTACGCCTTTTTCCTGGAAGAGAATCTCCCACTCAGCCATATCTTTGCTGCCTATTGCTTCGTCAAGCAGCAGGACAATTTCTTCGCCGTGTTGTGAGCGCGCCTGTGGCGTGTTATAGCGCGGATCGTTGATTAAATCTGTACGCCCAATCGCTCTACAGATTCGCCCCCAGTCATTCGCCGTGTCGAGACAGCAAAAGATAAACCGCTGCCCGTCGCGGGTTTGATATTGATTGACCAATGGATTGAGGGTTGTAAATCGCGTGCGACGAGCGGGAAAGACCGCGCCGACCAGCGCCGCCTGGATTTGACAGCTATTGCTCCAGGCACCTGTTGCCATCAATGAAGTTGAAACTTTTGTGCCGCGCCCGGTCATCTGGCGTTGATACAGCGCCAGCATAATCGAACCAAACAAGGCCAAGCCCACGGCATGGTCGCCCGTCCCGCAAGGCGTAGCGCCTGCCTGCACAGTCAAATCGTAAATCAATCCTGTCAGGCCAGACCGCGCCCAGTACGCAGTCGTATCATAGCCCGGTTTGTCAATGTCCGCACCTGCCTCGCCATAGCCTGTGATATGTGCATAAATCAATCGTGGGTTCAGTGCTGCCAAATCTTCATAAAGAACCTTGAGCTTGGCAGACAGTTGCGGCGGATAGTTGGTGATAAAAACATCTGCGGTTTCCACCAAGCGATGCAAGGCTTCACAGCCTGCTTCGTCCTGCAGATTGAGTGCCAGACTTTTTTTGTTGCGGGCATCCAGCAGCCAGCAGTAATTCAAGTCTGAAATTGGCATACCCGGCAGAAAGGAAAGGTGCCGGTAAGGGTCGCCATATGGTGGTCGTTCGATTTTGATGACCTCTGCGCCAAAATCCGCCATGATGGTTGCGGTGGAGGGTCCGGCAATGTATGTGCCGCAGTCAATAACGCGCAACCCGGAAAGAATATTTGATTGCTCATTCATATTGGAATTGATTTATCGTTCGATGGTGCAGATTACTTTTTCAAATACTGGTCAAACCATTCAATCGCCATTTTAATTGCCTGTTCGCGCTGTTCGCGATAGATGCCATAATGCGTAATGTTGGGAACAGAGACATATTTCTTCTTTGTTCCAAGCATACGGTCATAAGCCAATTTCGCGTGGTCTTTGTTGTCAAAGAGTTCTTCTTTTTCGGCAACAATAAACAGCACAGCGCAATCTTTAACCTTTGCTGCTTCATCAATCGGCGCATAATGCAGAAGTTTATCGCGGATGGGTGCGCCTATCAGATTGCCTATAACTTTGGCGCGAGGTTCAGGATAGCCCAATTCACCGCGCGCTCTTTTGCTGGCTTCATCATAAGTAGTTTTCGATTCAGCCTCAGTGGCAACTACCCAGCGCGAATCGAATGCGCCGACCTGGCTGACGATGGCTTTGACGCGAGGGTCACGCGCTGCCACATAAAATACGTGACCACCAGAATAGCTTGAACCGCGCAAACCGATGCGAGCTTTATCTACCGCAGGTTCGCCCATCGCCCAGTTGATGACATTGAACCAGTCTGTGGTCTGTTCGATGGGGTCAACATATTCGCGCAGTTCCTGCACCTCTGCGGTAAAGCGCCGCCCATCTTTCTTTTCGGGCTGTGCGGCAAGGATAAGGCGCCCGTCGCTTTGCCCCCAGCCGCGATAATCGAAGGTGATAACCAAGAAACCTGCATTTGCCAGAGCCAGCGCATCCCAGCGAAAGTTGGCAGCCGTGCCGCCCCAGCCATGGGCCATAATGATTGTTGGCAGCGGTTTGCCCGCATTTGTTTTCAGCGAGAAGATTTCAGCATGTAGTCTAGTGCCTTCGCTGATAATTTTGGCGGTGCGAAATTCGATATTATCAGGCACTTTGAAACCGACCGCCGGCACCTGTTGCTGTGCTGCAGGGTCTGGTGGACGTGCCGGATTGGTTTGTTGCGCAAATGCAGTAAGGGGAACCACCCCAACCATTGTCAAAGTCAGAAGAACCGTTTTCAGCAGGCTGTTTTTGAGCATAAGGAACCTCTTGGAATGTTTTGGTTATCTACAAACTTGAGTTATCAATACATCCGGAAATCTGGTTACAACTTATTAAATACGGCAAAGGAGATTGTTTTGTGGCTTGTGTAAGAAAAGAGGTTTCTCACAAAGGGCACAAAGAACACAAAGATTTCTTGCTGCTTCAATCTCTTCGGGAACAAATCAATACTGAAACACAATCAAAGGTCTCTAGTTTTCGGCGCTCGGCGCGTAATATGACCTTCTGCCCAGTATTTTATATTCCGGATGATTTTGCACTTCGATACTGAGTTTGCGTCGTGTACCGTCACGTGCTTCATTGGTCGGATAAAAACCTATGATATAACGCAAATTGATGTCCGAAAGCATACGCGAATAGATACCTGCTGCCTGTGACGGATCTTCGAGAAAACTGAACCATCCACCTGTAAGTTTTGCTACTCCGCTGATGGCTGATTGTGCGGCGACGATTCTTTGCGCCAGCCGGGCAAAAACTTCCGGAGAGAGACTATTGGCATTTGGCGGTACAGATTGGCCGTTTTGCCGCATCATCTTAAATCTTGCTTCCTGCTGTTTTTCTACCCTCCTGGCCTGTTCGCCTGCCGATAGACCCATCAATTGAAAACCCGGAATCACGGTATAAATTGTCGCTCGTGATTTTTCTGCCTGAGCAAACACGTCTTCTAAAGTGAAAGGTTTGAACGATAACTCTGCCTGCACTCTCATTTCATAAGCTGCCTGCTGTTCAGGAGAGTGATTCGCAGGTAAAGGAGGGAGAGTTGATTGGTGTCCCAATCGAGTCAATTCGTCACCATCCGTTTGAAAGATGATGATGGGACGCAGGTCTTCGTCATCGAATAATTCATTAAGAGTTGCCATCAAGGCGCTGAATTGGCGACTTTCGCCTGTCTTACCGGACATCGCTTCTTTTTTCAACGATTCCAGTTTTTCTTTTAATACATTTTTATCACTGGTGAAATCCACAAGCAGAGCAACATCATCGGTGACGATTGCCATTCTATCTTTGGGATTGAGTTGATCTACTAAAATTTTTGCCGCTTCGATACTGGTCATAAGAAACGGAAGCTGGCTGCCGCTGTAATCAATGATTAAGACAATAGAGCGTGCAATTGCAGCATCATTGCCGAGCGAAAAGGTTGAAACCTGCTGCGCCTGTCCGTCCTCTTTAATAATAAAATCGCTTTGCTTAAGCCCTGTGACCGCTCGTCCCTGCGGGTTGAGCACCAGAACATCTGAAGTCACAAGCGTGGTTTTCAAGCGCAGAACTTCTTCTTCTTTTGCATCAGGGTTTTTAGCTTTTTTACTTTCGGTCTGATCAGAATTGGGGGTTGGAGCTTTTTGTTTCAGGCTCTCGCCAAAGGTCTTAATCCTGGAACGCGGTTGATCTTTTGACTGCGTGTATGAATGACTGGCGAGACTGTACACACTGGCAGCGAAGATAGCCACCAGCGTGAAAAGTATTCTATAAGGGCTTATTTTATACTGCATGATTTAAACTCTATTTCTGAGACAATTGCTCTTGTGCTGTTTTGATCTCAGTAATCATATTATCAATCACTGCCTCTGACATTGTAACGCCAAAGTCCCAGCTTTCATCATCCTGACCAATCAGAATTGATAATTTGCCGTCTTCACAAGACCAGAAGGTTGGTAATCCAGCACACCTGCCTATATGAAGCGAACCACGATTATTCCAATGCGCTGCCTGTACGTCAGGAATTAAAGCCAGTTCGTCCCTGGTCATAGATATATTCAATTCCCAGCTTTGTTCTTGGATTTTCAATACAAAGATCGTATTTCCCTGCTCGTCACTGCTGGAGTTCAAACATACTGAGGTTAATGGCATCATAGGATCGCTCATACTTCCAACACGCTTTTTGCCAGCTTCAATGCAATCATAGACCTCATCAAATCCCTGTTCATCCCTATCGTACTGTTTTGCAAATTCATCTCAGTACCATTATTTTGCTGGTTTCGGTCCCAGACTGCGGAGAAAATTGACGACCTGCCAAATCTGTTTTTCGTTGAGCTTTTCTTTATAGGCCAGCATATCAGCCGAAACGCCATCGCGAATAGCAATAAAGATTTCTCCATCCGTCGAACCATAGTCCCAGGTTTCGTCGGTCAGGTCAGAGGGAGTCCCTCCGGATAGAGCCATTCCCCCATCACCTTTGGCACCTGTGCCGTGACAGGAGGCGCAATAGCGTTGATAGAGTTTTCTGCCAGCTTCGACCGATTCAGCATCACTGGGCACAGGATTTTTCAATTTCTGCGCTTCTGCGTTACGCTGTTGTCCCAGGGCATCTGTGTAACGGGGCAGCCACATTATGACAAGTGCGATCATGCCAAATGCCAGCGCCAACCAGCGGCGCGTTTTTGTTGAATTATTCCTGAGGTACATCAAAATTCTCCACCAGATAATCGGGATAAGCATCACGCAGATGCACAAACAGTTCATGCACCAGATTGACAATGCGGTTTACCCCGTAAGCATATTGGTTATTTTTAACCTTCAGAGAGATAGACACATAACCTCCCCGATTTGAACAGGAAACCTCTGCACGCCGGCGTTCAACCCGTCTGTGAAGCGGCAATTCGCGGTCATGGCGTTGTTCAATAAATTCTTTCAATTCAGCATAGAAAGATGAATTTGCAGGAATGCCGGGAAGGAGTTGTTTGAATCGCAAAACCTGTTTTGTTGTATCGGCAACCAATTCCATCTGATGATGAATCAGCCAGACGAATTTGAATTGTCCTGTCTTGACTTCGCTGAAACCGCGAAAGACGCCACGCTCGGCATAAGCCCGCAGGTTTTCCCTGATCACATTCAAAGAACTTTTTGCCATGTTTTCGGTAACTTATAGACGGTAGCCGGTGATTCTGTGTTACAGGCTACCGTCTACTATTCCTCAGTGATTATAAGACATACAGCCGGGTTCAACGGTGCCTAAAAAGCCGGGTTCAAACTGCTGTTTAACCCAGAATTCTTTCTTCGCCTGACAATTAATCAATGACGGGCGACTTTCTTTCACAGCAATTTGATAGCACCGTTCCAATGCCGCACGAAAATCTGTTGGTTTGGTCACATACTCGCCGTGCGCTCCCAATCCTTCAGCAACTTTGTCATAACGCACATTCTCCTGAAACAGGTGAAGGCTTAAGGTAACGGGACTGCGGCTGTTGCCGGTCCAGGTTCCCCAGGCATTGTTATTATAAACAATTACAATCATCGGCATACGATATTTCGACGCGGTTTCCAGTTCCATAATCGTGTAACCAATGCCTGCATCACCTGTAACACAAATGACGGGCGAACCTTTATAAGGAGCCTGTACGCTGATGCCGTGTCGCATTGCCACTGTCGCGCCGAAAGCATAGCCTACATCAGGGCCTATGGCACCGTATTGGTATGCACCGTTAAGGATTTGCCCTGGACGATAACCGCGCAACCAACGCCGTACATACCTGGCAATACCATAACCGCCTGAAACGAAAGTGGTCTGTTCTTTTTCCAGTTTGCCGCGATACATGAAATCGCTCAGTTCTTTGGCAATTACAGCCGGATGTACGGCATCGGTGTAGCTCAAGCCTTTGGCATAGAAAGTATCAAGTTCTTCTTCGAATTTTTTGCGGGATGCGGCAATCTCTGCAACCCAGGCATCATGCTTCATCGCCGGCATTGCCTCGGCAAGTGCCGCAAGTGCAGCTTTTTCACAACTGATGATACCCACATCGATGGGCATATTGCGGCCAATATCTTCGGGGTTCGGGTCAATACGTATGTATTTCGCATCAGGGCCGAAAGCGAATTCGCCAACTGTCGGCATACAATACTGTCCAACCAAGACAACGACATCAGCGCTTGCCAGAGCCGTCGGCGAAGCATTGGCCGACAGGGGGCTGGCATCGGAAAATTGCCCTTTCATTGCACCCGATTCAACAACCGGAATCTGCGCTTTTTCAGCCAGTTTTTTCAATTCGTCCCAGGCGCGACTGTAAAAGACGCCATTGCTTGAAACAATCATAGGACGCTGGGCATTCTTGAGGAGTTCAACGGCAGCGTTTAAGGCTTTTGGGTCCGGGTGCGGTTTGGAATCCGTACGGTATCTGGTTCTGTCATGAAAATAGTCCAGTTCACTTGCTGTTTTAAAGCTTGCGCGAGTCACTTCGGCAGGAAAATCGAGATGTACGGGACGCGGGACGCCTGAGCGCAATTGTCGAAACGCATAGGCACCATATTCGTGTATACGGGCTGGCGTGATTAATCGCTTGCCATATTTTTTCAAACCCTCGGTATTGGGTTGCTGATAACCTAGTTGAATTCCGGCTTCGGTATCTTCATTGCGAATTGCCATATTGCTGGCAAGAACCAGAACAGGAGAACGCGCCGCATTCGCAGTGGCAATCGCATTAATCATGTCTGTGAAACCGGGGCCTTCGGTGCCGGAAGCAGCAGCGACTTCGCCGGTGACGCGACAGAAACCGTCTGCGGCATGGCACATTGCGCCTTCGTGACGACCGGAATAAGTTGGTATGCCTTCCTGAGCAATGGCATTGACAATACTGTAATTACCGGGACAGGAGAAGAGCGCAGCCAGGCCTTCTTCCTTGCAGATTCGCGCAAAGACCTGTGCCCCGTTCATAGGAAAGTCCGGCTTTACGGCCGCAATCCCGGCAGCCTGAGCAAAGGCATCAGGAATGGTAATGGCATTGGTATTTGCGTTATCGGCGGCAGCAGAATTGGCTGTCAATAAAGTGGCTGCTGCGGTTGCCCCTGCACCAGTTACAGCTTTGGCGATGAACTTTCTTCTTGAAGCATTTGGCTGTATTCCTTTGACCTTTTTTTTGTTATCAATGTCATCCATAACTTCTCCTCAATTTAAGGGTAGGTAATCAGGTTTTTGCGTCCACTGGTTCACAAAACGTTCCTGCCCTTTTTGTGGCAGGAGTTCATTATCATTTCAATCGGTTTGATAGTCTAATGTTGACGAATCGTTAAAAAGTCGCAGAACAATGTTGTAAATTGTTTTACGGCTTTCTGGTATTGCGGTGCACGGTTTGGTCAGGTGTTCAAAAAATAGCAATTACAGTTTCGTTGTTTGCACTACTTCATCAGCGCGAAAAGCCTGACGGGCTTTCCGGTTCTGCATTCCATAGAAACCTGTGAGCAACCTTTTCCTGTTGAAAGTGTTGCTGATTTTCTTTTTGAAAAAACTCTGAATTCGTAGCGGATAGCTTGCCTACCGACCGGTAAGTATAGTGGAATAGGCGACGACTGACAATCTAACTCTCAGCAAACCTGCATGCATATTGCGAGGGGCTTATGAACAGAAAAAAGATGCGCCGATTTCTTCCGCTGTGCCTTTTCCTGCTGCTCTGGCTTTTGCTGTCACCAGCAATTGCGGTGCAGAAATCTATTGATTCTTCCGAGCCGCAGACCGCTCTTGTAACAAGGTTTCATCACGTTCATTTGAATTCACGAGAGCCGTTAAAAGCTATTGATTTTTATACCCGCACGTTTGATGTTACGAAGAAAACTGCGCTAGCCGGTTTTGCTGCGGTGCAAAGTGAAGATGTCTATCTGCTGTTTAACAAGGTGAACAGTACACCAATTGGCACTCTTGACAGTGCAATATGGCATTTTGGTTGGGGCAGTATGGCGATGGAAAGTGATTATCAAAAGCATATTGCCAATGGGGTTACGTTTGCCACACCGCTGACGAAGCTGAATTCGGGATTATTGTTCGCCTATATGAAAGCGCCCGACGGTGCATTGGTTGAAATCAATACGGCAAATACCCGCGCTTTTCTTCATGTGCATCTATACAGCGATGCGCCATTATGTGCTGCCGACTGGTACGTTAAATATCTTGGCGCAACCAGTCGCGCACAAAGGTCAACGCCATGCGAAGTGCCGTTTGCTGCACCAAGCGAACCGCTTGGCGTAATCCGCTCACCGGCGGCAACTGTGCGTTTTGGCGACATTAGTTTGATTATCTATCCACGCCAGCGCCCCGGCGCATTTGTCGGCCCAAGCCATCATGTGGTTGACCATATCGCTTTGAGTGTAAGTGATATTTCAGCAGCATTGAAGCAATTGCGAAAAGCGGGTGTAAAGGTATTGCAGGAGCCTTATCGTTTTGGCAACAGCAAAACCCGTGCGGCGATGATTGAAGGACCCGATGCCATCGCTATTGAACTGATAGAGGTGAAATGAAGCTCAATTTTTGTGTAGCCATAAGTCTTTTTTGAACGTCTTTCAATTGAGCAAGCAAAACCTGATTTTCGACTAAAAAAACCGTGCAAACAGCCTGTAGTTTCAAGAAGCCTGGCGTTCCAAAGGCTTCACTGTAAGCAATCACCATCTGATTTCTTATAAGAAACAGTCGCGTTCCATCTAATATGGCCGCGGAAGAGGAACCTTTATGAAAGTGTCGGTTAAAATCTTTGTTGCCCTGCTGTTTTTTGCAGCCTTTTTTTCTGTATTGATTTTCCCTGCCATCTCTTTTTCGTATGCAAAGCCGGGTGGTACATCTTCTCAGCAAACGCCTGCAGTCACTTCCCCTGAAGGTGAAGCCCTGTATAAACAGAAATGCGCCGTTTGCCATGACACACCCGAAGACCGTATACCGCCGCGTTTCCTGATTGCCAGGCGCTCTGCCGAAGATGTCATACAGACCCTGACGACAGGTTCCATGAAGCAACAGGCAACGGGACTTTCTGCCGAACAGATTAAAGCCCTTGCTGTTTATCTTACAGGGAAACAGCCGGGCACAAATACGCTTGAAAGTCTGAAACCGAATCTTTGTAAAAGCAGTGGCGCGCCTATCAATCTGAAGACGGCACAGTGGAACGGTTGGGGGCGTGATCTGGATAATTCGCGCTATCAGCCAGCCCCAGGAATGAAAGCCGAAGATGTGCCCAGATTAAAAGTGAAATGGGCCTGGGCGCATCCCGGGCCGATGGCAACAGGACAGCCAACGATTATCGGCGACCGCCTTTTTGTCACCACGGAACTGGGGCAAATCTATTGCCTGAACGCGCAGACAGGTTGCACCTATTGGACGATGAATGCAGGTGCGGCGGTTCGTGCAGCCATAAGTTTCGGCGCTTTACCTGCCGGGTCGAAAGCGAAATTCGCAGTCTATTTCGGGGATGAAAAATCTATGGTTCAAGCCGTAGATGCAGAGACAGGGAAACTGTTATGGAAAAACAAAGTTGAAACCCATTGGCTGTCGCGCATTACCGGCTCGCCCGTGCTTTATCGCAATCGCATATATGTGCCGGTTTCGTCGTTTGAAGAGACAGCCGGACGCGATAATACATATGAGTGTTGCAAGTTCCGGGGCAGCATTGTGGCTCTGGATGCTTATACGGGAAAAGTTATATGGAAGAGTTTTACGGTGGAGAATGAGCCAAAACCTTTTAAGAAAAATTCTGCCGGAACGCAGATGTATGGCCCCGCAGGCGGAGCAATCTGGTCTGCGCCAACTCTTGATATCAAACGCAGAGCGCTTTATGTAGGCACAGGCAATTCTTACACAGATATTGAATCCCAGCACACTGATTCCATCATGGCTTTTGATATGGATACGGGAAAAATAAAATGGGTGCACCAGGCCACAACCAAAGATAATTTTCTGGTTGGGTGCAGGCAGGCGGGCGTAGGCAATTGTCCGGATAACGGGGGGCCGGATTATGATTTTGGTGCTTCGCCAATTTTACGTACATTGCCAAATGGCAAGCAAATTTTGCTGGCTGGTCAGAAATCCGGTGTGATGTGGGCCTTTGACCCTGACAATGGTGGCAAAACGCTTTGGCAGCTTAAGATAGGTAGTGGTGGAGCGCTTGGCGGCATTGAATGGGGTTTTGCTGCGGATACGGAAAATGTCTATGTGCCAATGGCAGATGTCACCGGTACAGCACGCAAGCCGGGTTTGACAGCTTTGAAGATTGCCACAGGAGAACAAATCTGGACAGTACCTGCTCCCAAAGTACCTTGCAGTTGGGGAACGGCGCGCTGTCTGAATTCGCAATCGGCAGCAGCAACAGTGATTCCCGGTGTCGTCTTTTCCGGAACAACCGATGGTCATTTACGCGCCTATGCAACCAGAGATGGTGCGATTCTGTGGGATGTCGACACCTCGGAAGTGATCAATACCATCAATGGCGGCGAGAAGAAAGGCGGGACGATTGACGGCGCGGGACCAAGCATCGCCAACGGCATACTCTATACAAATTCCGGTTACGGGCGCATCATTGGTCAGCCAGGCAATCTGCTGCTGGCATTTTCAGTGGATGGTAAGTAGAAATATGGGTTAAAGCGAAATTGCTATGCTGCCAAGGGTAGGCAGATTTGATAATCGTAGCTTTGTAGTTTTATGAGCTTTTTGAGGGTTCAGTTTCTCACAAAGCTCACAAAGGACACAAAGAGCACAAAGTTTTGACAAACATTTCTCATTCATATTCAAACTCCAGGGAATCATAATGAAAACTATTTTGTGTTTGTTGACGATAATATTTTGCGGGCTGGCGTCCGTATCCTGTAAGAAAGCCTCTGACCCAGCGTCATCGTCGCGCCAACAGGAAATTTCTACGCTGGTTTTTGTGACTAATGAAGCCTCGGGAGACCTCAGTGTTATTGATGCTGCAACGAATACAGTTATTACGACTGTCGCGCTTGGTAAACGCCCAAGAGGTATTCATGTGACTCCGGATCGCAAGCATCTTCTGGTTGCTTTAAGCGGTTCCCCTTTTGCCCCTCCGGGGGTTGATGAATCCACACTGCCACCACCTGATAAAACTGCTGACGGCATCGCCCTGGTAGAAACAGAACACAACACCATGCTGAAACTGTTGCCTGGCGGTTCAGACCCGGAAGAATTTGCCATCAGTCACGATGGCAGCAAAATCTATATTGCCAACGAAGATGCAGGAGTGGCGAGCGTAGTGGAAATGGCGAGCGGCACGATTGTGCAATCGTTTCCGGTTGGTGAAGAACCCGAAGGCGTAAGCATTACACCAGATGGTAAATTCGTTTATGTTACTTCGGAAAATAACGGCGCGGTATCGGTGATAGAAACCGCTACGAATAAACTGTTGACCAGTGTCAAGGTTGGACGCCGCCCGCGTGTGGTTGCTTTTTTACCGGATGGGTCGCGTGCTTATGTATCGCTTGAAAACGATAGTGCGTTGGCGGTGGTTGATCCAGTTAAACATACGCTGTTAAGAACCATTCATCTGGAAGGCGAAGGCGTAAAACCTATGGGCATCGCGGTAGCACCGGACGGCAAAAAGATTTATGTGTCGACAGGACGTTTTGGCAAAGTCTTTGCCATTGATACTGCAACAGAAAAAGTTGTGGGTACGGTTGATGCAGGTGCACGCCCCTGGGGTATTGCAATTACCAAAGATGGAAAAACGCTCTATACAGCAAATGGCCCATCGAACGATGTTTCAGTGATTGATACTGCAACAATGCAGGTGACTGCAAAAATTGGTGTTAAAGACCGCCCCTGGGGCGTAGCGATTCTGTCCAGATAATCATATTGTATATCTTGCGCATGAGTAAAAATCTGCCCATTTGCAGGTGAAAACCTGTCAAGATAGATCTGCCTTGAAGCAGAGCTACACTGATTTCCCTGATTCATCAATATCAACCAACTCCACAGGCCAATTGAAAATGCATTGTGGGGTTGATTTGCTTTTTTAAAATAGTTGACAAAAGCAACTATATAATTGACAATGTCAACCTATCAAGAATCAACCGATTTTGAGGTAATAAGATGAGTGACGATTTTCTCCACCATAATATAGAAGCGGTGAGACAATTCAACCGGTTCTACACTCAGCAAATTGGCGTATTACAGGAAGGATTATTGAACAGCGAATTTTCGTTAACTGAACTTCGCATACTCTATGAAATTGCGCAGCGCGAGGGTATTACAGCAAGCGAATTAGGCAAGGATCTGGGATTAGACGCCGGTTACCTGAGTCGAATTCTTCGGGGGTTCAAAAAGCGCGGCTTGATTGACAGCAAAGTATCAGAAGCTGACGGGCGGCAATTTCTTTTGCGCTTAACAAAACAGGGGCAGAAATCCTTTGCTCTCTTAAACGCAGGCGCACAGCAGGAAATCGCTGCGATGCTGGACAAGCTATCGATGAGAGAACAGCGCCGTCTGGTTGAGGCAATGAGCACGGTTAAGGGATTACTGAATGGACAGGTTGAACAAAAAACTCCCTACCTTCTGCGTCCTCATCAACCGGGCGACATGGGCTGGGTCATTCACCGGCATGGGATTCTTTATGCTCAGGAATATCATTGGGACGAGCGTTTTGAAGCGCTTGTAGCAGGTATAGCAGCCAAATTTATAGAAAATTTTGACCCGCGATGGGAACGCTGCTGGATTGCTGAAAAGGACTTTCCAGCACAGTGGGATCCGAAGCTTGGAATTCACGTGACTTGAAGTCGCGGC
>JADMIO010957437.1_pt1 | contig 50105 bp, 38 predicted proteins | sample 8958161 | NCBI WGS metagenome assembly JADMIO01 (sample SAMN16585339, study PRJNA669376) | soil metagenome | isolation source: Crop rotation soil | place: USA: Cullars Rotation, Alabama | collected 2011
GAGAGCTGTAACTGCCGATACCAAAGTCGGTGCGACGAAATATAAAGTGGTCGCACGCAAGGACGTAATCATGCGTCTGGAAACGCCGCGCTTTGTCACGCAGGGCGACACCGTCACGTTGTCTGGAATTGTTCATAACTATTTGAACGCCGATAAGGCAACGCAAATCTCGCTGGAAGTGAACGGCGCGCAACTTCACAACGGTGGCAACCAGACTGTAACCATTGCAAAGCAGGGTGAAAAACGGATCGACTGGCAAATCACTGCGCCCAACGCCGGTGAAATTAAATTGCTGGCGAAAGCTTTAACTGACACCGAATCAGATGCGGTTGAGTTGCCATTAACCGTCGTGCCGCGTGGTCTGCATTTAGTTAAGAATGAATCCGCCGCGTTTTCTGACGAGAATGCGGAGAAAACTTTTTCGGTTAACTTGCCTGCGAATGCGGATGCGAGTGCGCGCAGTTTGAAAATCGACATTTCGCCAACGGTCGCCGGAGCGCTTTTTGGCGCACTGGATTATTTAACGACGTATCCCTACGGCTGCACCGAGCAAACGATGTCGAGCTTCCTTCCCAACGTCATCGTTACGCAGGCCTTGAAGGACGTGAAGTCGGCTTCACTCAAGGGCGATAATAATCTAGAGAAGAAAGTGCAGAAGGGCATGTCCCGGCTGTACGCCTATCAACATGAGGATGGTGGCTGGGGTTGGTGGAAGAACGATCAAAGTGATCCGTTTATGACCGCATACGTCGTAAGCGGGTTAACCCTTGCCAGGCAAAACGGCTACGAGCCTGACGAGAATCGCGTCAACAGCGGTCGCGAGAGACTCAAACAGATGCTTGACTCCGGTAAGACTGAAGCCGGAACGCAAATCGATCTGGAGACTCGTGCGTTCATGGTCTATGCGCTCGAACAAAGCGGCGGGAGCGAAAAGTATGTAGAGCAGATCATGAGCGAGCGGGGCAACCTGCAACCTTATGGCCGTGCGCTGCTGGCTTTGACTTTGAAACAACGCAACGACAAACGCGCGCGGGAGGTCGCAGTCGACATTGAAAGGAATGTGTCTGCTGACGACTACTCGGCGCACTGGGAGTCGCGACGCAAGGCGATGCTCGACTTCGCTGAAACTAACGACACTGAGGCGACGGCCATGTCGCTGAAGGCGCTGGCGAAGATCTCGCCTGAGAGTTCCATTCTGCCGAAGGTCGCGCGCTGGCTAGTTTCCAACCGGCGGCACAGTTTTTACTGGGAATCGACCAAAGATACTGCCTTCGCGATTTATGGACTGATCGACTACTTGAAGGTCAGCCGCGAACTGTCGCCGGAATACGATTTCGAAGTCTACTTGAACGGCGAGAATGTGCTGACGCAACACGTTTCGTCGGCCAATGTCTCACAAACCTTCAGCGTTAGCCGCAAAGCGAACGAAGTGACCGGCACAAACGACGTTCGCGTGGTGAAGCGCGGTAAGGGAATGATCTATTTTGCCACTTCGCTTGATTACTACACCGGCGAAGAAGACGTCGCAGCGCGTGGTTCGGCCGGCTTGAACGTTACGCGGGAGTATTTCCGTCTGCAGGTCGTCCCTGAGGACGATTACAAATTGAAATGGAAATTGGAACCGCTCTCCGGTGAAGTTCATTCAGGCGACACTCTGGTGGTGCGGTTGAAGTTGAGTGGTGAAAAAGCGCGCCACATCATGATCGAAGATCCAATTCCCGCCGGCTCTGAACAGGTTGAGAACGTCGGCAATCTGATTCTGGATTATTCGACGGGACAAGATTGGACCGACTGGTATAGCTCACGCGAGTTTCGCGACAACCGGACGGTGTACTTCCTTGATTACTTCGACGGCAATGCGACGTTCCAGTATGCGATTCGCATTCAGATACCAGGTGAATTCCGCATTGCGCCGGCGCTGGCCGAGCTGATGTATCAACCGTCGGTGCAGTCAAACACATCCTCGGGTCGCATGACATTTCTGGATCGCAAGTGAAGCCGCTCAGGAGTGATGCGTAAATTTGTAAAGCAAACTGTCAGTTTGTGCTACGAAGTGGGGAGAATACGACGACCATGTTAACTGAAACATTTCGCACGCTAGCCGCGGCAACGCGCAACACTCTTCGCAACTGGCCAACTATGTTACTAGTTGCGATCGTTTACGCGGCCTTGCTCGCGGTACTTTACTTCTTCGTGATCGTGCGCGAAGCAACAGTCGTACAGATTACATTCACGTTCGCGTCAGGAATTTTGGCGCCCCTGCTGTTTTTTGTTTTGCAGACGATGGTGGCGAATGAAACTGATTCCCTGCCCGTGGGCACCCTGTTGCGGAAATCACTGGCGGAGTTTTGGAAAGTAATTCTCATCACCTTGCCCCTGATCGCGCTCGCCGTATTGATCATTTACTTGTTAACAAAAGCACAGGTCAGGTTCGACAGAAGTCTTGCTCTCGCGCCGGAATCTTTCGCCCGGCACGTCAGGTCAACGCCGGAAGCAAACCCGATCAATTGGCGCACCGCAATCCTCTCAACCATTCGTTATCTATCGCTCGGTTTATTGTTGCCACTTGCCGCCATTCATTTATGGCTCGCGACTGTGCATCATGGCCTGGTTGGAGGGCTTAAAAGAATCGGCGCTTATCTAGGTCGAGCATTTACACCACGTTCTGTGCTTATTTACGTCATTGGCTTCGTGATTTTCGCGGTCATTCCCTACTACTTGTTATTCAGAACCGTGCCGGCGAGCCGCGCGTGGCTGGAACTTTCACTGTTTGTGCTGCGACTGGTTGTAGTGTTCGCATTGACGCTTTTTGGCTGGGTTATCACCGTCCGTGCGTTGGCCCACGTTCCGAATGCCGAAGAGGCACACGCGGCAGTTGAGCAACCTGAAGTAATGCCTGTCTCTACCACTTAATGCATGGTCAGCGAACAAATGAGGCGAATACGCAACGTGAGAGAGTAAACCTCTCGCGAGTGCGATTGTTTGCCTTGATAGCCGTTGGCCTGGTCGGTCTTAGTTTTCTCGTGGCTTTCAGGCGCGCTGCAATTCTGACGACTGATCGTTACGGCAGTCAGCGCGAACTCGACGAACGCCTACAACACGCGGCAGAACTCGCGATCGGTGATCGACGCGGCACAGTTATCGTTATGGATCCTCAGACCGGACGCATTCGCGCCGTCGTCAATCCCGAATTCGCGTTTGAAAAAACTTTCCCGCTGGGTTCAGTTATCAAACCATTCACAACGGTCGCCGCATTCAAAGCAGGCATTATTGACGAAGATACGCGCGCTGTATGTCATGAAAAATACTCGCATCACGCTTTTCAAACGACGTGTTCACACCCGCGGGACTTGCCTCCGCTCAACCCTACTGAAGCGATCGCCTATTCCTGCAACTACTACTTCAGCAATGTTGGAGAAAAACTGCCGGAAAACACTTTCCGAACCACACTCGCTGAGTTTGGTTTTGGTAATAAGACTGGCGTCAATACTGCGCACGAAGAGCCGGGAGAGATAGAACGAGCCGAGTGGCGACCTCAGAACGCGATCGGCGAGGGTCACTACTTACAAGCCACGCCGCTTCAGGTAATCGATGCGTACGCCGCGCTGGTTAATGGCGGCAAACTGCTTACGCCCGCCGTAACCAACGCCGCCAGCTTCGCTCCCGCTCTTCGCTCAAACATTGAGATCGATGACCGCGAGCGGGATTTGATTGTTAAGGGGATGCGCGGCGCGGTGCGCTATGGCAGCGCCGAGAAAGCAAATCTGTATTCATTACCGCTGTATGTTTTCGGCAAGACCGGCACGGCGACGGAAATAGACGGATTCCGCACGCACGGTTGGTTTGCGGGATTTGCAGCGGTCTCACCGGCGAATTCCAACAGCAGTACTGATGCTCCAGAGAATATCAAACTAGCGGTGCTCGTCTTCCTTGTAAGAGGACATGGGTTTGAGGCAGCCCAGGTTTCCCGTTCTATTTTTAATGAGTTCGCACGCAACGCGGACGAGCCAGCAATAGAACAAAAACCCAGGCTAGCACCCAAGCGCCTCGCACCTAATATCTCCGGGCAGCAACGCGAACCAAATTCTGTTCGCGTCCACGTCGGAAGCGCAAACACAACTCGCGAAGTTGCATTTGAAGACTACGTGCGTGGTGTGGTCGCCGCGGAAGGCAGCATGGAAACTGAGCCGGAAGCTTTGAAGGCACTGGCGATTGCAGTGCGCACATTTGCTTTGAAGAATATGGGCCGGCACGCGCGCGATGGTTACGACTTTTGTACCTCAACACACTGTCAACGATTCCGGGAAATGGATTCTGACGGAAACGCGTTCGTCTCACCTGCCGTCATCAAAGCGGTGGCAGCATCGCGCGGGCAAATACTTGTCGACGATCACAATGAAACTGCGGAGTCGTATTTTAGCGCCTCTTGCGGCGGCGCTACCGCGAACCTGAATACATTGTGGGGCAAAAATGCGCCCCCGTATTTAAAAGGCGTGCGCGACGATTATTGCGTGCAAGAAGAACATCACAATTGGATCGACGTAATTTCAGCGGCGAAACTCGCGCAGGCGTTGCAGAGCGACGCCAGGACTAACGTCGGCGAACATGTTGCGAATGTGACTGTGTTGCGTACTGATTCCAGCGGTCGGGCCGAACGGGTGGCGATCGATGGCAACCGTCACATCGTGGTGAATGGTTGGGACTTCAAAATCATTGTTGGTCGCGCGCTTGGCTGGAACCTGTTGAAGAGTTCTCGCTTCAGCATTGAACACAAGGGGCCAGACTTTATATTTCGAGGCAGCGGTTTCGGACACGGTCTCGGGCTTTGTCAGGAAGGCGCGCACGTAATGGCACTTCGTGGTGCGGATTACCAGCAGATTCTGACCAAGTACTTTCCCACAACGCGCGTCATTGATATTGATAGTGGTTTTGCCAACGACTTAATGTGGCCGGCAACCGATGCACCAGTTGTCTTTCGACCGGCTGCCTGGCATACGCCAACCACGCGCCAAACGCTCCGCAGCGAGCACTTTCGAGTCAATTTCCCAACCACCACTAACCAGCATGAGGTTGAGACACTCATGCGGCAGTTGGAAGCCGATCGCCGTTCTCTTATGACTCGTATTGCAAATGTGGGAATAAGCGTACAATTGCCGTCGCTGGAGGTTTACGTAAACGAAACCACCGGCGATTTTGTTGGTCGCACCGGCCAACCGGCATGGGCTGCGGCGGCTACTAAAGGATCGCGCATCGAACTTCAACCGCTCGCCACGCTCAAACGGCGCGGAATTTTGGAAACGACGCTGCGGCACGAACTCGTACATACTCTCGTTGACATTGTGGGCCATGGCCGCGTCGCACGTTGGCTGGCAGAAGGTTTGGCTTTACACCTCGCAGGCGAAGGCAAAATGATTTCGCGCTACCAACCGCGGACTAGTCTCAGCACCACAGAAATTGAGAAAATTCTGAACGGTTCCGGTGTCAAGCAATCGGCCGATGACATGAGGGCCGCTTACGCTGCTGCCTACTCGGAAGTTAAACGGCTCATTAATCGCGAAGGGGAAAGCGGAGTTTGGCGAAGAGTCGCATCGGGGTCATGAAGCACGGGGTACGCAAAATCAGAACGGTAGCAAGCGATTGCGAATTGCTGAATGGCAACCGCCGAATGCTCAAATCCGAGATCCGAATTCCGAGATGCGAAATTTCTTTGGCGGGCAGCTACAGCTTCCGGTTCTGATTTTTGTGCCTATGCAAAATACTAAAAAGACCCTTGTCGCATTCATCCTGATTGCGAGCCTTCAGTGCTCCACGGTTCTTGCTCAGCGCAGAGTTCCCCAGCCACAACCTAAACCTGCCACACCGGCACCGCCTGCGCAGGGCGCCCCAGACCTTGGTCCATCCTTCGATTCCCTGCTGGCTGCCGATACTTTCAAAATCTACGGTGAGGTCCGGGCTGTGGGCGGTTTGATTCATTCAACTGCGGTGACAGATCTGCTTGAGCCATTGATCAAATTCGGTAAGCCGCCAAAAGAAATTGAGCTGCTCGTCAAGTGGCTGAACGCACATGCTGAAATACTTTCAGGTTCGCGAATGATGATTGCCGGTTGGCCTTCGCGACCAAAACTACCAACGGTCATCGTCGCAGTTGAGTTTGCTTCTCCAGAGGAAGCGAAAAAGTTTTATCCTGAGTTGCGTGACTTCATGCCGGTCCTCTTTCCCACGCCGGAACCTACGCCAGCCGCATCACCCTCGGTTACGCAATCGCCAAATCAAATTCAAAGCATCGCTCGCGATGCTGATCCGGGCGCTGGCCGCGGCCCGGGCTACCAGATGAGTCAATTAGGCTCGCTGGTTTTTATTAGCGATACAGCATTTTCGCTTGCTGATTTGAAACCGAAAAACAGTAAGCCATTGGAAGAAGATCAAAATTTTGCACTTGCGCGAAATCGTTTCTCTTCTGAGTCGGTTTTTCTTTACGTCGACTTCAAGGCAATTCAAAAAGAAGAAGAGGAACAACGCAAGAAGTGGGAAGAGGAAGCAAAGAAACGTGCGGAAGCGGAAGCGGCGAACCCCACGCCCACGACTGAGCCCCTTGTCGAAGACCAGGATCTTCCCACCAACGTCGCGCCCGCGGTGCAGCCAGAACCCCTTGATCCCGAGGAGGCGCCGGCTCCATCACGCGTCATTATCGCGGACCCCACGGGATTACCCACTCCTGAAGCCGTTCCGTCGCCGCCACCCGCGCAACCAACATTCGACTTTAATCTTTTGGCCACTCTGTTTTTCTTCGGAGGTTTTCGCGCGAACACAAGTTGGCCCGAAGCCATAAGCGCGGGGCTGGTGTTCGAAGGTGATTCTTATGTCGCTCGCGTGTTGTTACTGAACAACGCCGAAGAAGGTGGGAACCCAATCCCGTTTCTGCCGCTCTATACGCCTGGTCCACCGATCGTGCCGGGGGCTCCGAACGTCCTTCCTGCTGATGTCGACCTTTTTGTGACCCAATCTATTGATTATCCACAAATGTATGACAAGGCCTTTCCCTTGTTGTTCGGTGGGGCAACACCTTCGTTGCCGGTGAACACCAGTGCCCCGCCGGCGCAGTCGGAGTTTACCGCCTGGGAAAACAAACTGGGCTTGAAAGTTAAGGACGACCTGCTGCCTCTCCTCGGAAACGAAATCGCGTTTGCGCTGCCCAAAAACATTCCTAAGGATGCGGAAAATTCAAAGCATCCCGCGACGGCCGGACCACACTCGCAGCCTTCCGCTGAACCGGCGAATCTCAATCCGATAATTGCAATCTCGATCAAAGACCGTGACGCCGTCGCGAAAGTGATACCCAAACTCATCGAATCCGCCGGGCTCAAGGGGGCCAACCTGCTGGCACAGACCGAGAAACGTGGCAACGCCGAGATTGTGTCCTATGCCGGCGCCTTCAGTTACGCCTTCATCGACAACTTCCTCGTGGTATCAGTCGATCCGAAGCAAACGCGACATGTGGTGGACCAGTATCTCAGCAATCAAACGCTCTCTTCAGACAGTCACTTCAGAAACTCCACTCGCTGGCAGTCACGACAGTTGTTGGGCCAGGTTTATATCGCGCCCAACATGGTCGATCAATTTGCATCGGGTAATAATGACAAGCATCGCGAATTTTTGACGCGCCTGAACCCGGTAATTGATCCGCTCACTTATGCACTGACCGGTGAGGGCGCTGGTCATCTGCATGAACTTCATGTGCCAAAGAATCTTTTGCAATTCTTGATTGCTTCGGCGAGCAGTGAGGTTGGGCAGGACCGTTTGCAGGCAAACGAAGCAATGGCCCAAAGCGCACTGCGATCAGTCTACGGTGGTGAGATGACTTACCGTGCAATTGATGCGCACTACGGATCAATTGAAGAGCTGTTGAAAGAAAGCTTCATAACAAAAGAAGTGCTTGAAAACCACGGCTACCGGATTGAGCTGAACGTGACGAAGGACAGGTTTGAGGCGTTTGCAGTGCCGCTTGAATATGGCAAGACCGGCAAACTGTCGTTCTTCATCGACGAGAGTGGTGTACTCCGCGCCGGCGATCACGCGGGCGGCACAGCAACCCTCGCCGACTCACCTCTACATCCATAATGAAGTTGGCCGCGGATTTCGCCGGATGACCGCTGGTCAAAAAAAGAGAAAGTCGCTTTCTAGTTCTAATCGATCGTTTACTAATTTTTTCTCTTTGCTGATTCGCGTTCATCGGCGTTAATCCGCGACCAGTCTATGGCCATAAATTTTCTTGACACTACCCAGCGTCCGGTCTAGATTCCTCACTACTTACCCTGATAGTAGCGCGCGGCAATATAAGCGAAGTGGCAGAGGCGTATCCCCCCAGAGTTTCTACCACCCGACATTCCAAATTAACTTGTGCGTCCAACCTCTTAATTGGGTTTCGAAACCTGACGTTTTGGGAGACAAAAATGAGAAGAACCATCCTGATCGCCACCGTCCTCGCTGTGTTCGCAGTCTTGCTGGCTTCAAACCTCGCGCCTCGGGCCGGAGCGAGTAAAGGCAATGGATTGATTGCCGGCCTGACAACAAAACCGAATATCAGCTCGAATCGCGCAAACAGGGCGCTCTTGTCAGACCTGGGCCGGCCAAAGGCCACGATTGTTGCCGGCGCCAATCTAGCCGCAGACGAAGACGAAGATAATGATCCGGACCGGCCACGATGGCTGAGGGGTGTGGACTTTGATGAAACTGACTACATAAGAAGAAGAGAGGAGTTCATCGCGCTGCGCCGCGGTGTTGATCCTAACCAGCCGCTCGATCCGACAGCACGAGAGCGTGCGAATGACTGGATGGATGCTCAGCTCACTGAGCGCGCTCAAAAAGCGAGCTTGCCAAATGCTCCAACGGCCTTTCCAAATTGGGTGGAGTTGGGGCCGAATCCAATTCCGCTGGGACAAACCCAGACCACCAGGGTTAACGTCAGTGGTCGTATATCCGCGATCGAAATCGATCCCGCTAATCCCAACATCGTCTTCGTGGGAGCCGCACAGGGCGGCGTTTATCGTTCCGCCGACGGCGGTACGACCTGGACGCCGATCTTCGACGCTGCACAAACGTTGGCGATAGGTTCACTCAATTATGATCCGGCCAACGATTGGTTGTGGGTTGGCACCGGTGAGGCAAATGGTTCAGCTGACAGTTTCGCTGGCGTTGGCCTTTATCGAATTGAAAACGTAAGCACCGCACCCACTCTGGTGGGACCGATCAATCCGATCCGTTCTTACAACGACGCCGGCGGCAACCCGCAAATGGTTGGCTTCTTCACCGGACGTTCGATCAGCAAGATTGTTAGAGTTCCCGGAGACCCAACCACTCTGTTTTGCGGAATTGCGGGAGGCGTGATTGGGCTGGGCGGAAACCCGCCCTTTGGCAACACCCTGCCACCGCTGGCAATGCGCGGAATGGTACGACTTTCAAATGTGACCGGACCACCCGCAGGTATCACGGGTACGCGACTGGCCGTCAGTACAGTTGATACCGGTCAGGGACTCTGCGCCTTTGATTTGCCATGCACGGTTAATCGAAATGTTAACGACTTGATACTTGATCCTCAGGACCCAACTGGCAACACTTTGATCGTCTGGTTGAACGGCATCAACGTAGCCAACGATGGCGGTATCTATCGATCGACTAACGCGATGTCCGGCTCGCCCACGTTTACCCAAACTCTGGTTACTACCTCGACTACTACTTCAAACGGTCGTGGTGAACTTCGCGCTTACGTGCGCAGTGGAACGACAGTAATCTATGTTGCCAGTGGCGAACCTTCCAACGTACCTGCGGGTGCAACTATCTGTAACAGCAGCACGCAATTCGGTGCATTGCGCCGATCAGATGATGGCGGCGTTACCTGGACCGCAAAACTCCCCGGTGGCGGCGGATTCTGTCAGGGACAATGCTTCTACAATATCGGTTTCGATATCGTTCCGGGCGCAGCTACGGGCACGGACAAACTTTTGCTCGGCGGCAATGTAGCAAGTGGTAACTGCGCACGACAGCAAGCGACCTCGCTTGACGGTGCTGCGACTACTTTCACTACTCACTCCGCCACCACTCACGCAGACACCCATGTCATCAAAATTGCGCCGTCAAATCCGCTTGTGGTCTACCGCGGCGACGATGGTGGCGTTTGGAAATCAATCGATGGTGGCGATACCTGGCTCAATCAAAACAATTCGACCTTGCGGGCCACGCAGTTTCAAAGCGTTGCTGTTCACCCAACGGATCCTGATATCTCCATTGGCGGTACTCAGGACAACGGCAGCAACATGCTGTTGACTGGCGGCGCAACCTGGCTCCATTCCGATGACGGCGATGGTGGTTTTGCAATGATCGATCAGAGTACTCCCCTCACCATGTATCACACTTACTTCAATCAGGCTGGAACACAAATTGGCTATGCGCGCAGCCTGACGGGAGGCACATTCGGCTCCTGGTCCTTTTTGGGTTGCAGTGGCACCGGCACAACAAACGGGGTCAGTTGCGCTGCCACAGTCGCGGTTAACTTTTATTGTCCCACCGCGCTTGGTCCAGGAAGTCCTAATAACACCGTTTACATCGGCACCGATCGGTTGCTGCGCTCCAGCACGCAGGGCACAGCAAACGTCGCCGTTAGTCAGGTACCCATTCAATCCGGTGTTCCCATCAGTTCAATAGCCATATCGCAACTTGACGACAACTACCGCTTCGTCGGACTGAACAACGGGGCCCTTTGGTTCACAACTACGGGCTCGGCAACGCTTACCAGTCTCGACCCGGTTGGTGGTGGCAGCGTAATTCCCGACTTCTATGTCGGCCGCATAGCATTTGATCCAAACGACAAGAACACAGTCTACATCGGTCTTGGTAACTATTCCGGCGGCACAAGCCCCGCTCAATCGCATATCTGGAAGGTCACAAACTTAAACACGACGCCGGTAATCACGCCGGTAAATGGCAGCGGCATCACCGGACTGCCGGATGTTCCGATTAACGGGCTGGTTGTTGATCCGCAACAGAGTTTGCGGGTGTTCGTCGGCACAGATATAGGTGTCTATATTTCAGAAGACGCTGGTGCCAGGTGGAGCCCGTATGGCCAGGGCCTTCCTCGCGTCGCTGTTTTCGACATGGCTATCCAAAACGTGAAACGCGTTTTGCGGATCGCCACGCATGGCCGCGGCATGTGGGAAATTCCGCTGTTCGCGCCAACAGCCTCACCGGCGTTTATCAGTGGCAAAGTAACGACGCCTGATGGTTCTCCGCTAGCGGGTGTCACTATGAACTTGAGTGGTGCTCGTAGCGCTCGCGTCATTACCGACAGTCAGGGCAATTACCGGTTCTCAAATGTCGATACCGACAACTTCTACACGGTCACGCCGTCAATCCTGAACTATCACTTTGCGCCGGCAGACCAATCGTTCTCGTTGCTGGCGAACAAGAGTGACGCATCATTCACAGCGACACGCAATGCTGTGAGTGTTGGCAACGTCATTGACACTTCGGGCTTTTTCGTCCGGCAACACTATCTCGACTTCCTCGGTAGAGAGCCGGATGAGGCAGGGTTTGCCTTCTGGACCGATCAAATCATGTCGTGTGGCGCAGATACGGAATGCGCCGAACGCCGCACGATCAACGTCTCGGCGGCTTACTTCCTGTCGATAGAGTCGATGGAGACAGGTGGTCTGGTACACGGACTCTATCAAGCCAGCTACAACCGACGGCCACAGTACGCTGAGTTCATGCCAGACAGGGCGACAGTCGCGAATGGTGTGGTAGTTGGTTCAGTCAACTGGACGACGACGCTGGCAGCGAACAAGGAAGCGTTTGTGAATGACTGGGTGCAACGTCCAGACTTCCAGGCGGCTTACGGCGGGCTGGGTAACGCGGCATATGTGGATGCATTGATTAGCCACGCCGGCGGGTTCAATGGCGATCGCGACGCAATTGTGAATGGACTCAATGGCAACACGCTGACCAGAGCGGCAGCACTGCGCCAGGTAGTTGAGGATCCAGGCTTCACGAGTGCGAAACGGAATGGCATGTTCGTGATGATGGAGTACTTCGGTTATCTGCGAAGGGATCCGGATGACGCGGGCTTTAACTTCTGGCTGAACAAGTTGAACCAGCACAACGGGAACTTCGAGCAGGCGGAGATGGTGAAATCGTTCCTGGTTTCGGGCGAATACCGGAGCCGCTTCATTAGCCAGTAAGCAATGAGCAATGAGCAATGAGCAAAGAGTAGTGAGTGCTTCGGTCAAAGCACTCATTGCTCAGCACTCATTGCTCATTGCTATCCTTTCAGGTTCGCGATCTCAACCGGTTCCACCGGATCGGCCAGCTCAAATCCCAACACGCGCGAGTAAAAATAAAGTTCGCCATCGAGCGCGCGTTTGATGTTCTTTGCCTGCCGGAAACCATGCTGCTCGCCCTCGAAAGGAATATAGGCCACCGGAATTCCTTTCTCGCGCAAGGCCGCAACCATCGTCTCAGCCTGATTGGGCGGCACAACCTTATCTTCCAAACCCTGAAAGAAAATGACCGGACAAGAAAGCCGATCGGTGAAGTTAATCGGTGAGCGCTCTTTGTAAATGTCTTGCTTCTCGGGATACGGACCCATCATGCGATCGAGGTAGCGCGACTCAAACTTGTGGGTTTCCCTCGCCAGCGCTTCTGCGTCGCTAACTCCATAATGACTGGCGCCGGCACTAAACGTATCGCGGAAAGTGAGCGCGCAGAGCGTCGTGTAACCGCCCGCACTACCGCCGGTAATCATTAGTCGCTTCGGATCGACTTCACCTTGCGCAACCAGGTAACGCGCTCCGTTTACGCAATCGTCAACATCAACGATGCCCCATTTGTCGTTCAAACGCTTCCGGTACGCGCTGCCGTACCCGGTACTGCCGCCGTAGTTCACATCAAGTACCGCGATGCCGCGACTAGTCCAGTACTGAATTCCCAGACTCATCGCCGTCGTTGTTGCAGAAGTTGGACCACCATGACTTTCAACCAACAGTGGCGGTCGCTCTCCTACAGGAGCGACAAAATCAGGATTGGCCGGCGGATAAAAGAAGCCGTGTGCGGTTAGTCCGTCTTCGGTTGGAAACTCAATGGCGCGTGGCATAGAAAAGTAAGCCCGGTCAACTTGTACGCTTGTCGACGACCGCAACACCTTGAAAGAGTTTTTCTCAACATCAAATTCAACGATCGCGTTGGCTTCAGTTGGCGAGGCTGCCCGCATGACGGCGCGACCTTTTGCCGCGCGCACGTAACGAATATCACTATAAGGACAATCAACACGGTCCAACTGCCCGTTCTTAGTATCAATTACACCGAGTCGCGTAATTCCGTTTTCGATGTATGCACAAACAATTCGTCGTGCCGACTCAAACGCGTAACTCGACATGCCAAAGCCCCATTGCGGCATGCCGAATTCTGCCTCCATCTCACAAATAATCTCGATAGAACCGTTGGTATTCCGCCGGTAAAGGTTCCACCACCCCGTGCGATCTGAGACGAAGAATAGTTCGCCGGTCGGCGACCACTCAGGTTGAAAGATCGATTCTTCTTTTCCACCCGCAATGAATTCCTGGTGGGCCAGCGAACCATCGTCCGCAAATGTCGCCAGCCACAACTCAGTGCCGTCCCAGGGCATGTTGGGATGGTTCCACGTTAACCACGCGAGCTGGGAACTATCGGGGCCGAGTCGAGGCGAAGAATAGAAATCATTTCCGGACGCGAGCACGGTGCCCACGTTTTCTTCACCGTTGAGCGCGACGGCGACAACGGCGTTCATAGCCTCGCTACCGGTGGCCGTGTGATCTTCTCGAATACAAATCAAGCGGCCACGTGTTTCATCGATTAGGTAGTCGGCATAGCGCATCGCAACGGCAGGAGTAAGTGGGGTTGGTTCGGCGCCATCCTGGCAGCGATAAATTCTTTGATCCGAAAAATTGGAGCAATAGACCAGGCCCTGGTGGACCGCGTAGTCGCCGCCACCATATTCGTGCACCCGCGTGCGAGCATTGAACGGACTACTATTAATGTCCGTAGTGGCTCCATCAGGTTGATGTCGCACAATCACGCAGCGTCCCGCCTCAATGGGGCGCATTTCAACCCAATAAACATCGTCTTGATCAAGCAATGGCTGTGTGAGACCGATCGAACCACCAACGATCAAATCTGAACTGATAGGCGACTTCCAAGACCCGTAGGGGGCCATCTGTTGTCGAGACATGTGAGATTCCTCTCCAATTTTGCCTGTCTATAAAGTCGTATGGACCACCCAGATCGTTCGGGCGCAACGTTTCCTAAAATCTTTTGTTACAGTGTCGTGAAAAGTTTGCAAGGTTACTGCAACCATGCGCCAAGGCACATTGCCTAGTATCCGTGCATCGTTAATTCTCCATGGGAGAACTGAGATAAAGGCAAGGGCGCCGGTCTTGGGGGAGGTCGGCGCCCGGAGTCTTTTTAGGCAACTCACATCTTGTCTCACCTCGTTGGAGCGCGCTGAGTTGTCGGCGCTTTTTTTTCGATGGGAAAGCGCCGACCCGCTGGCGCACTCGAAGAGACCTACTTCCTGACTTCAACACGCCGCACGCCCTGGCGCTCTCTTATCACTTTGATTTCCGCCTTCAACGGGTCACGGGCCACATCCGGACGATCCAACAGCACGGCGTCACCCAGCGCATTATTCTTCTCCACCAGGGTTGCGGTGTACTCGCCGGCTGGGACCCAGTTGAGTGCAGCCTTCTCGGAAAGTGTTTCGGCGCGACTGCTCGCTTCCTCTTCCTTGGTCACTTTTACCTCCCGCATAAGGTCCCAAACGACGCGATGAATCCCCGCACTGCCCCGTCCTTTCAAAGTGCGAACCACACGCCCGTTGCGGTCGCGAATCGAGATGGTTACATCCTGCGTTGCTTCGCGCAAGTAATAGGTAATGACCGTTCCAAACGGCGGGTTCTCGGCGCGGAAAAACATATCACCATTCAGCTCTTCAATTGTCGCTCCATAGGTATACCGGGTCTTGAAGAGCGTTCCAGGTTTAACGTCGAAGAGGTACGCGCTCTCTTCCAGAACCTGCGAGGTCATTTGTTCGAAGGGTGCAATGTCCATAATCCAAATTGCGCGCCCAAACGTGCCTACCACCAGCTCGTGCTCGCGCGGCTGAATGGCCATGGCACGTATGCCAACTGTTGGCAGGTTGTTTTTCAATTGGACCCAGTGTTGTCCTCTGTCGATGGTTAAGTACAGTCCAAATTCAGTACCGGCAAAAAGCAAATTAGGATTCACCGGATCTTCGCGAATGACATAACTCGAGCCACCAACCGGTAAATCTCCGTTGATGCTGCGCCAGGTCTTGCCGTAATCGTTGGTCATATACAGGTAAGGTTTGTGATCTTCACGCGTGTGCGCATCATAAGAGACGTATGCCGTCGCCTGGTCGAAATGCGAAGCCTCAATTTCACCGACAACTGAGCTGGTCGGCGACCCGGCAGGAAAGTTTCCAGTCACATTTGTCCACAATGAACCTCCGTCGCGCGTCACATAAATTGGACCATCGTCAGCCCCCGTCCAAATCACCTTCGCATCCAGCGGCGATTCGGCGATCGAAAACAACGCGCTATAACTATGGTAGCCGGTGTAATCAACTTTGCTGCCCTTCAAGTCCTTTTCCTGTTGCGCCGTAAGGTCCGGACTAATTACCTCCCAGTTCTCTCCTCCCTTTGTAAACCTCAACAGGTAATTGCTTCCGAGGTACAGCACTTCATGATTGTGCTGCGAAATGATCATCGGTGGAGTCCAGTCGTAACGAAATGAATGCAGCCCGCGTTTCTTTGCTTCCGCTGGATCCGGCAGCAGTTCTTTGCGGTCCCAGGTGCGCAAATCCAGACGCGAGAAGTTGCCAAACTCCTGGACCATGTAAATGATGTTAGGGTCTTGATCATCGGCGTGGATCGACATGCCATCACCGTTGAACCGCAATTTGATCCAATCGTGGTTAGTAATTCCCTCGTTATCGTAGGTTTGACTCGGGCCGAGCCAGTGTCCCGTGTCCTGCATTCCGCCGTAGACGTAATAAGGATCCTGATTGTCGACGGCCACTTCGTAAAACTGCCCGATCGGCAAAACGGCCTGTTGCCAGGTAGTCCCGCGGTTGTAGGAGATGTTTACGCCGCCGTCGCCGCCAATAATCATATGTTCCGGGTCGCGCGGATCGATCCATAACCCGTGCAGGTCATTATGGACGTGGCGCATGTTTGCCTTGACGAGCGTCTTGCCGCCGTCTGTCGAAACCATTAGATCGAAAACAGGCATCCAGATACGATTGTCGTCGGAGGGATCAACTTTGATGACGTCGTAATAATAACTTGTCATCGTCGGGTTCATTCGCGTCCAACTCTTACCGCCATCGGCTGAACGAAATATGCCGCCAGTGTCCATGGTGCGTTTTCCACCTGTGGCTGGTTCGCCGGTGAGAATGGCAGCATAAACAATTTGCGGGTTACCGCGGGCGACGGCAATTGTGATTTTGCCCTTGTCTTCTGCTGGTAATCCGTTGGTTAGCCTGGTCCAATTACGACCGCCATTAACCGTTTTGTATATGCCACTCTCCGGGCCGGATTCCGCCATATCGCCACCACCAAAACGGAACCGTTGCCAGGCTGCGGCATAAAGAACTTCGGGGTTCTTCGGATCAACTTGCAGGTCGATGAAGCCAGTTGTGTCGTTCACGTAAAGAACCTTGGTCCATGTTTTCCCGCCATCGACAGTCTTGAAGATTCCGCGTTCAGGATTCCGGCCCCACTCAAAACCCATCGCCGCAACGTAAACGATGTCGGGCTTCGTCGGATGAATGATGATCGCGCTAATCTGTCGACTTTCGCGCAATCCCATCTGCTGCCATGTTTTTCCTCCATCCAGCGACTTGTAAACACCGTCACCCCACGAATTGGCGCGTGTGTTTGCCGGTTCACCGGTACCCACCCAGACGAGATTGGAGTTGGACCGTGCAATTGCTACCGCGCCCGTCGATGCTGACGTTTCGTTATCGAAAAGGGGGACGAGTGTAGTGCCGTTGTCAGTCGTCTTCCATAAGCCGCCGCCGGCCGTGCATACATAAAATGTTTTCGGATTGTTTTCGTCACCGACTACTTGCCAGGCACGTCCGGCCGGGCTCGATGGACCGACAAGGCGCCACTTAAATTCGGACAACAAGGATGGACTTAGTTGGACCTGCGCCAGGCCAGTTTGTGATTCGATAGCCGCAACCACAAAAGTAGCGACGATTAGGCAGAAAAATCTCGTTCGCGCTGTCGAAAGCATGAATAGTTCCCTTGTAATCGGATTGGATAGCATTGAATTCTTAACCGTAGCTTCAACTGTAGTCAATCATGAGGCTCTGCCAGTTGACATATGCGGAACGTCTGCGACCTTCTAGGTCAATTGCTCGTTAAACCTGGTGCTACTCCCGGGGTGTAGCCCGAACAATCTCCGAGAGTCGCTTCGCAAGGTCAGACACCTTCCGCCCATCTGAGGAGAAAGCTCCGACGTTGACTCGAATAGAAAACGCTATCACAATTCGCTCTGTCTAAAACTACACTCGAGAGGCTTTTGCATATGCGAAGATTGTTGGTCCTGCTGCTGGCCTTTGCACTCAGTTCAATAACAATTCCGCTGAACACATCGCGGGCGCAAACCTTTCGTCCAGTAGTCCGCGGGAAACGTGGGGTGGTAACCGGTGGGCAACCACTATCAGTGGAAGCAGGTCTGCGAATCATGCAACAAGGAGGTAACGCCGTTGACGCGGGCGTCGCCACCATCCTCGCCGCATCCGTTATCGAGTTTTCACACTTCTCGTTCGGCGGTGAGGTGCCAATCCTCATTAAACTTAAGGGCGGCGAAGTCGTGGTCATCGAAGGCATGGGCCAGGCGCCGATGAAAGCCACCCGTGAGTTCTTCGTTAATCGTTCGGCGAACTCTGCTGGGGATCGCGCAACTATGGCAGGCGCGAAGCCTGGACTGATTCCTTCAACTGGGCCATTGGCGGCAACCGTTCCCGCCGTTCTCGACGCCTGCATCACCGCTCTCGATCGCTTCGGCACGAAATCATTGGGAGACGTCATGCAACCAGCCATTGAACTTGCCGATGGTTTCCCAATCGACGAATTGCGCGTTCAATACATCAAGACCAGAATGCCAGTTTTTTCGCAGTGGCCGGATGCGCGTCGAATTTTTCTGCCAAATGGAAACGTGCCTAAAGTAGGCGACATGTTCGTGCAGGCCGATTTGGCTCGGACCCTGCGCGAGATCGTAGCTGCCGAAAAGACACAATCGCGAAAAGGCAGGCATGCCGCACTAGTTGCGGCCCGCGATTACTTCTACCAGGGACCGGTCGCGAAACGGATTGGCAGTTACATGCAAAACAACGGTGGCCTGCTGGTAGCCGACGACCTGGCTAAATTTCATGCGCGTGTGGGTTCGCCAGTGAAAGCCGATTACCACGGTTACGAAGTTTACAAAGCAGGATTTTGGACCCAGGGGCCGGCGCTGGTTGAGACGTTGAACCTGCTTGAGGGTTTTGATCTCAAGACGATGGGCCATAACTCCGCCGACTACATTCATACGCTCACGGAATCGATGAAACTGGCTCTGGCCGATCGCGATCGTTATTATGGCGATCCCGACTTCGTTAAGATTCCAACGTCAGAATTGTTATCAAAGAACTACGCGGCGCTGCGGCGTTCTCTGATAGAAAAGACCCACGCCTCATTGGCCCAACAGCCGGGCGATCCTCAGAACATGAAACCCATTTTGGCGAACGTCTCCCCACAGGTGGGCAGAGCTTCCCAGGTTCCGGCGATTGAACGGGCAAATGACACAACCTGCGTGAATGTGGTCGATAAAGACGGGAATCTATTCAGCGCAACGCCGAGCGGCGCATGGCTGCCTGCCGTAGTTGCCGGCGATACGGGCGTGTTGATGGGCCAACGCTTGCAGTCAGCGCTTACTGATCCGAATAGTCCAAACGTGGTTGCTCCGGGCAAACGACCGCGCATTACGCTCACGCCCACGTTGGTTTTGAAAGACCGCCAGCCTTTCATGGTGCTGAGCACACCGGGTGGCGATAACCAGGATCAGGCGCTGCTTCAAGTACTGCTGAACATCATCGAGTTCGGCATGAACCCGCAGGAAGCAGTCGAGGCGCCACGTTTCGACACTCAACACTATGTCAGCTCTTTCGATGATCATGAATTTCTACCGGGCTCACTGAATGTTGAATCACGCATTTCCGAACAAACCATTGCCGAGTTGAAAGCTCGCGGCCACAAAGTGAACATACAAACGCCCTGGGGAACCCTTTCTTCGCCAACCGTGATTCTGTACGACCCGTTGACCGGTATTTCATCTGGCGGAGCCGATCCACGCCGCGGGCGTTACGCGGTGGCCTGGTAAGAACTCCTAGGAGAACCTATGGCAGACAAACTGTTTCGTGTGATTTTACAGGTGGATGATCTGGCTAAGGCTGCCGATTTTTACGCCAAGCTTCTGGATGATCCAGGTCGTAACATTCCTCGCGGTTCTCGTCATTACATCGATTGTGGTCCCGTGATTCTGGCACTGGTCGACGTCGCGCCGGGCGGCCAAAAAGCTAAACCGCTCCCCGATTACATCTACTTTGCTGTCGGCGATCTTGAAACAGTTTACGCTCGAGCCAAAGAACTCAATTGCCTCTCTTCCGAGGATGTGCACGGGGCAAGCGCCGGCGATATCGTCGTCCGACCATGGGGCGAGCGCTCGTTTTATGTTGAAGACCTTTGGGGCAACGGTTTATGTTTCGTTGACGAAAACACTTTGTTCACTGGCCGTTAATAACCAACCTCCCAAACATGTCGTACCGTCACCTTGCGCGTCCCCGGCGTCCTCAAATGGTCATCCCTGCAAGTCTGTTTCTTATTGCGTTGCTGTCTGCCGTCGCCGCTGCAAAGCCTTCCGTCTGTGAACAGATAAAAGCAAACCCGGATCGCTGGGTCGGTTCGAAGGTTGACGCACTGGTACACGGCGCACGCGTCACCTTTCAAGATGACGAGAACGATGCTTATTCACGCGCCCTGGAAGACATCAACAAGACATTTCAAAAGTGCAAGCTTAGAGAAGACGCGGCCTTCACTCGGAAGTACGACCGTTTTATCGACTTTGTGCAGATTACGTCTCTCGAACTGGATGACGATCACGAACTCGGTTTTAGTGTTTCGGATAAACAGTACTTCGAAGAAACAAAACAATTCGTCGAGATTCCGGAGTTCCTGCTTAACAAAGATTTCCTGAAAGCGGTCAGCAGTTTTGAAACTCTCGAGCTCGCAAAAAACTACCTTCGCGAGCTGAATCTCACGCGCGAGCCAGTGAATCAACTCGTCTTCTTCAGTTACAAATCACGACACCTCGGTACACCGGACAATGTCAAGAGCTTGCTGCGGTTGCTGATTGTTGTTCCCGGCGACGTTGCGAAAGGCTTGCCAGACAAATGGGTACAATTTGGAATTCCCGATCCCAAAAAACCGTGGCGTGTGCGGAATGTATCGGTGGTCGCCGCCTCCCCGGGCCCGGCCGGAACCTACTATCCTTATTTCAAAGATTTTTACCGCACTTACAAGCGTGACGGCTCCATCACAATCACGGGCCGTTGGGAACTGGGTGAGGGCGATGACAACTGCGTCCAGTGTCATAAGAGTGGTGTGTTGCCCATTTTCCCGGTGGCGGGCACAGTAACTCCAGCGGAACAACCGGCGTTATTGACGGTGAATGAACGTTTCCGCAGTTACGGATCGCCGCGCTTTGGAAATTATTTGGACACCAGCAAGCTTGGCCCGGGATTGAGCTCGGCAACTGCTGCCGATCGGCAACAACGATTCGGCGCGAGCTTTGAAAATACTGCTGCCGGACGTGCGATGGTTTGTTCGTCCTGCCACAATCCAGAAAGGCTCGGGTCTTTCAGTTGGCCCATGGACAGCACGATTCTCAATTCTTTCGTAGCAGGCGGACAAATGCCGTACGGCAATGGACTTCAGGACAATGATCGGCGTGAACTTTACGCGAAATTGGTCGAAGAATATTTTGCTACCGATCCTCAGCGGCCCGGCATACTCAAGTCGTGGCTGCTGGGACATTCCGAAAGCGGCACTCCAATGTCAGCTCACTCGTCTGAACAATTCTTACCATGACACGAAACCGTCTCGAAGCCTTCAGTGATGGAGTAATTGCGATCATCATCACGATAATGGTGCTTGAGTTGAGACCGCCTCATGAAGCTACGCTCGAGGCACTGCGTCCTCTCGTTCCCGTGGCGTTGAGTTATGTACTAAGCTTCGTGTTAATCGGCATCTACTGGACCAACCATCACCATTTGCTGCAAACCGTTGAACATGTAAATGGCAGAATTCTTTGGGCCAACTTACATTTGTTGTTCTGGCTGTCGTTAATTCCCTTTACCACGGCATGGATGGGAGAGAATAACTTTGCCAGCGCACCGGTAGCTGTGTATGGCATTGTCTTGTTGCTGGCTTCAATTGCTTACTACTTGTTAACCCACACGCTTATTTCTACCCATGGCCATAATTCAAAGCTTGCCCAAGCGGTCGGCCGAGATTTCAAAGGAAAGATCTCTACGGCAATCTATGTCGTTGCAGTTCCGCTGGCACTTTTCAAGTCATGGCTGGCGGCTGCGTTGTATGTAGTCGTGGTAATTCTTTGGCTCGTTCCGGATCGGCGGATCGAGCGCACTCTTGCGCGGTGAAACAGAAATAGCCCGGAAAATTTCTTGAAACTGATTCGCGTTAGTGGCATTCTCTTGCGGTATCAGGCTATTGACTCAAGACCGGACCCGCATTTCCCGCAACAGTAAAAAGGAAGGCCCCTATGAAATTAATCAGAATGCTGACCCTGATCATGGGAAGTTTCATGTTGGTGCTCGTCGTTGGTGTTAAAGCTTCGCACACGGCACCGGCGCCGGTATTGCCAAATCCGGTCCTTTACCTGACGGACATTGAGACTTACACGGCAAATGGCAAGAATTTCATTCGCTACAGATACGACGTGCTGAACAAGGATTCTTACCCGGCAGATATGTTTGCGGCGGCTCCGGCGTTACCGCCATGCGGCAAAAATACCAAGGCGTCACGCACATGGGTTGATTTCTTTGACCAGAGCGGGAAGCGCCTTTACGGTTTCTGCGCGTTGGGAAAACCAGCAGACCTGGGCGGCATCTGGTTCGCTCTGGAGGAGGGCGTCCTACCGCCAAGCTATGTCTATATTGAAATAACCGACCGGCAAACAAATACAAAATACAAATCGAACCTGGCAGACACCGCGCCCTGAGAATCGGGATGGGGATTTGCCCGATCGGGATTGAATGGATTGCGGTCTGATTCCTGCCAGCGGAGATATTTCCAAATGAAAAGGGCGGCACGAGCCGCCCTTTCCTTATTCAACCTGCGTCGAATATTCGATTAGAACGTGTAACGAAGTTGGATTCGTCCACTTCTGCTCGTTCCCTGGTTTTCACGGGGCTGAGCGAAGTCTGGATTGAAGACGTCGCCGTTGCTCCAGTAGTTATCGTAGCTAAAGCTCGGGTGGTTGAGAACGTTGAAGAACTCTACCCGAACCTCAAATCGATCGGTCTCCCAGGGTGTGAAGGGAACCTTGAATGCGCGGCTAAGACTTGCGTCCAGCTGCTGCACCCAGGGCGATCTAAGTGAGTTGCGGCCCGCGATGTTCGTACGGTTCGCAGGATCGACGATGAAGTGCGCGGTGTTCGGATCAATGTCGTTTCCGTTGAGATCCGAGAATCCCGTCGGCGACGATGTGCCATTGAACGCATTGGAGAACGCTACGCTATCGATGCGTGCATTTGGATTACCGATTGAAGGACGATCGTTGAATGTATTCAAGTCGCCATTCAAATCTGCGCCACCAATAAATGGTGTTTCGACGTTGCCCGATTGGATGCGATAGATCGTGCCGAACGTGAAGCCGCCCAGCAATTTACCTCTCCAACCTTCCTTGAACATGTTGGAAGAATCCCACAGTCCTACGAACGACAGGCGGTGCGGCACGTCATAGCTTGCCACGCTGCGGTCATCACGTCGATTGAAAGGATTCGAGCCACGAGCGTCACCACCGGTCTGTGTGAAAACTTCACTGTTAGTGTTGTCGATCGCCTTCGAGAACGTGTACGCCAACCGGTATTGGAACCCGTTGGTGAACCCGCGTTCGAAGCGAGCCTGAAGCGAATGATAGATCGAGTCGCCGCCGTTGGTACGAACGGTGATCGAACCACGAGCGGGGTTGATACGCACGTCGTTGATGCCCGGATTTGCCTGTTCGTTGATGAACAGGTGCATGCCGCGCGATCCCACGTAGGCCACGTCGAGAATGTTGTGACCCGGCAGTTCCCGTTGAATCCCGAGATTCCAAACGTACGTCATTGGATTCACGAGGTTTGGATCTACGGAGTTAACCGTGGCTGTTGGGTCAATAGTCGGCGAAGTCGGCAACGACTGTGCGCCAAAGTCAGGCAAGCCACGTCCCGAGTTCGGCGCGATGGTGGTGCCACCGAGTGAATTCGGGAAGGTAGCGAGCGTGTTGCTCAGGATGTTGTTGAAAAACACATCATAGTTGACCGCGAGGCCGCCACGGATAACCGTTGCGTCTTTACCAAACACACGCTCCAACAGGTGCGGTGTGTAGGCAAAGCTCAGCCGCGGTGCAAAGTTATTGTTGTCTCGCTTCTCTTCAAAACGACCGAGTGGATCGGCAAACAGTCCTCCGAAAGCCGGGAAATCAGCATTGTTCGAAACAACACCGAAGTTCTCGTAACGAAGGCCGAGGTTAAGGCTGAGGTTCTCACGCACGCGCCAGTTGTCGTTCAGAAAGTAAGCCTGGTTAGTAACGTCAGATTTCTCAGAGCCATCGCCGAAAACTTTGCTTGCGGCACCCACCGGTCCTGAAAATCCCTGCACGAAGTTGCCCAGTGCGGTGAAACCGCCACCATTGGTGTACGACAGAGTTCCACGCGTATTGATCGGCACCAACTGCGTACCGCGCTGCGCAAGGATGTCACCACCGAAGCGGAGCGTGTGATTGCCGATCGTGTGAGTGAGAGTGTCCTGGAATTGATAGTTGCGGAAGTTTCGCCCTTGCGGAAACACCGCGCTCAAACCAACGGTCGAGATACCGCCGGTGTTGATTGTGATTTGTGGCCCACCCGTCGAGAGTGAAGCGTCACGCGGAGCAAACAATACATCGAAACCAGCGCGACCAAAACGGAATTCGTTCGTAGTAGCAGGAGAGAAATTGCGAGTGTAACTGGCAAAGAAACTATCTGCTACGCCGGGCACATCCACTTCGAAACCCGGAAATTGTCCCCCGACAACGCCGCTCGGAAACTGGTTATTGAACATCTGGGAATTTCGCAAGTAACGAAATGTGATGCTGTCCCGTGATGTGGGAGTCCAGTCGATGCGCTCAATGTGATCGTAGGTGTTAACCGGCTGAGCACTTTGTCGTGATGCCACACCGAAGGGCACCAGGGTACGGTTCGGAGTGCCGGCTGCTTCGATGCCGATCAATCTATCAGCTTCAGGAGCGACGAACGTACCGACGATCGCCAGATACTGATCTAACGCCGGGTTAGTGCCTACCGGCACCATGGCACGCAGCTGGGCCAAGCCCTCAGCAGTCGGAACGATTGCCGTGCTCGACGCACCACCCGCACGAAACAGGTCTGCCTGGAAGGTGCCGAAGAAAAACAATTTATTTTTCTTGATCGGCCCACCCACTGAGAACCCAAGGGTATTTTGATTAAACCTGGGAACTTTGGTTAATCCCTCGATCGCGATTTGACCAGGAGTCAATGACGAAAAGATGGAATTCTGATTGATGTCGTAAACAGAGCCGTGGAACGAATTGCTCCCTGAACGGGTGATGACATTAACTACAGCACCGCCGGCACGACCGTACTCAGCGGAGAAATCACCACCAAGCACTGTCACTTCAGAATAACCATCGCGAACTGTGGGTTGATATGACTGGCCGGTGATTGAGTTGTCGTTGTTCTCAAGGCCATCGATCAATTGATTGTTCGCACGCGGGCGCAATCCATTGACCGAAAACTCAGTGCCTTGAACAAAACCGCTGGCCAGGCTGCCCGGATCGACGACGCCAGGCAACGTAAAAACGAGGTTCACTGGATTAAGACCGGGAACCGGCAGTTCAGTGATCTCCCGTTGATTAAGTGTGTTGACGCGCGTGCCGTCCGCTACCTGTAATTCGATCGGAGTTTCGGCACTAACGGTAACCACTTCGGTCGGGTTACCGACTTCCAGCGGACTGGAAACGTCTGCAGTCTGTGCGGCCGCTACCACAATATTAGTGCGCGTCGCAGTTTTGAAACCAGTGGCACTGATGTCAACCGTGTAGGTGCCGGGATCAACAGCGTCCAGGCGGAAGCTGCCGTTTTCCTGACTGACGGTTGTCCGATTTACACCGGTCTCAGCGTTTGTAATTTTGATGGTGGCGCCGCCGATGCCTGCGCCGTTTGGATCCGTGACTGTTCCTGTCACAAAGCCTTTGCTGGTTTGAGCAAGACCTGTGAGGCTGAACAGACTTATTAATAGAATTGCGTATAGCGCAAATCTAAAGCCTTTCATTCTTTCCCTCCTTGATGGATCAATTGTATGAATTAGTTGTGCTGATTCAGCACTCTGGGGTATGTCGTTGAAATTAGCAGTTATCGTGCCATCAACCGTTCACTTGAAATTCATTGATGAATAGGAATTTTCCGAACGGCAGCTTGCTTCGCTCCAATGCTTCGTGTTTCGAATTTTGAAGAAGTTTGGAATTTTGGATCGGTTCGATCCGAGTTTGAACTCGCGCCGCTAACCGACGTCAGCGACGAACTCACATCGTTCATGCGCGAGTCGAACTCTCCCGCAACTTCAACGAACAGCCTTCGATGCGATTTTCGCGACCGAGAATATTGTTTAATTGTGTCGAAGAGAAAGACTAGCCCGTGACGGTGAGGCTGCACAGTTGCCCCGAGATTGATGCGCTTTAATCCGAGCTAACTAGAACCTCAAACGCGATTACTCCGCGCTCTCAGGATTGACTGCTTCACCCGCTTGAAAACCAATTTTGCTGTGGGTGCCGTCGCAAAACGGTTTGTTAGACGACGCCCCACAGCGGCAAAGCGCAATGCGCGTTTTATCGAGTGGCACCGGCTTGCCATCGGTATCGAATAAATCAACCGGGCCCTCAACGATAAGCGGACCATTCTGGCTCGGACGAATAGTTACGTCTGCCATGTTCCCTCACTGATTCTGTGATTTGTGAAATCGTGTAGCGCATCTTAACATGTGCCCCGCACCGGTAACCGACGAGGATGCCCTTCACCAAACTATTGAGTCTAATCGCGGCAGCGTTCGCTGCCGGGATTATTAACGCCATTGCCGGCGGCGGCACTCTGCTCACGTTTCCCGTTTTAATTTGGGTTGGTCTGGATGCGAAAGTTGCCAACGCCACGAGTACGGTTGCATTGTGGCCGGGATTGTTTGGTGGACTGTTTGGTTATCGTCGCGAACTTGAAGATAGTTCAACAATTCTGTTACGGCTCGGGCTAACCAGTATTCTCGGTGGCGCAGCTGGCGCGTGGTTACTCGTCTGGACGCCCTCGCCAATCTTTAGTCGTTTAGTTCCCTTCTTAATTCTTTTTGCCACCATCCTTTTCATGGCCCAGGGCACGCTGAACCGCCGCCTTCGCCTGCAATCACTTGATGCTCAACCACGAACGTCATGGTGGATTGGGGCGATTGTTTTTCAATTTTTTTCCGCGATGTACGGCGGTTATTTTGGCGCCGGTAATGGCATCCTCATGCTGGCAGCGTTGGGGTTGTTAGGCCTTCACGATATCAACCGCGCCAATGGCGTTAAGAATTTTCTGGGCATCTGCATCAACAGCATCGCTGTTGTGTTGTTTAGTTTGAAGGGGCTCGTTGTTTGGTACGACGCGCTCGTCATGGCGGGCGCTGCGCTGCTGGGCGGGTACGTGGGGGCAAAGATGGCGGTGCGCGTGCGTCAGGTGGTCGTGCGACGCGCGATAGTTGCCATCGGATTCATAATCACTTTTGTGATGGTGTGGCGACTATGGCATTAGGCCGCAAACTGCCGCGCGAATTTTACACGCGTAGTAACGTCCTCACTGTTGCTCGCGAGTTGCTTGGCAAACTGTTGGTGGTGCCGGCAAACAAGGGCGCGCGAGTTTCGGGACGAATCGTTGAGTGCGAGGCTTATCGCGGCCCGCAGGATCGGGCGGCGCATTCCTACGGCGGACGACGCACGAAACGAACCGAAACAATGTACCGTGTTGGCGGAACGGTTTACGTGTTCTTTGTTTATGGCATGTACAACCAGTTCAATGTAGTCACCAACCAATTAGATCACCCGCACGCGATACTAATTCGCGCGCTGGAGCCGGTTGAAGGAATTGAAATCATGCGAAAGCGCCGCCACGGCCAACCGGATCACAATCTGACGAACGGTCCCGGTAAGCTGTGCCTGGCAATGGGCATCGATCGCAGTCTTAATGCCGCAGACTTGCTTGGAAAAAAGGTTTGGCTTGAAGATGCCCCGGCAATTCCTCGTTCTCAAATTGCGTCAGGTCCGCGCGTGGGCATCGACTACGCCGAGGAGTGGATCGAAAAGCCCTGGCGATTTTGGATTAAGGGTAATCCATTTGTAAGTAGAAAGTAGGACTCGAATATGTTTATTCGCGATTTACCCGGACAAGCAAACTCAGCGGCAGCGGCTTCCGTGGCATTCTGGTTGTTAGTTCTGTTGCCGGCGACTCTTGCCTGGTCGTGCCGGGCACAAGAGCAGTCAGCCAGGGTAGTGCCTCCCAGTCCTACACCGGCACAGCCAATCAAGCTAGATCCATTCGGAGGATATCCTGCGCCCGTTCTCGGCAAGCCTTATCCGGGTAGAGGTGTCGTCAAAATTGTGAACGTCAAAGAAGGCTGGATAGAAATTGATCACGAGGAGATCAAAGACTTGATGGCGCCAATGGAGATGGAATTTTGGGTGCGCGACCGTTCAATTATGAACGGGATCAAAGTTGGCGACCACGTTGATTTCGTGGTGGTCGAGGACAAGAAAGGCCAGTTTGTGACGCAGCTAACGAAAATAACGCCTTAGACTATTTCAATCGCTGCCGTAGCGAATTTCCATGTGCCGTATTCGATACGCGGCGAGAATCAACACTAGCGCAGTAACGATCACGAGACTCGGTACGGCAATCCAAACCGGCGTGGGTTCAGCCACCACTGCAAACGGTCCTTCCGAAACGGGTACCGGCACAAGCGAGTTCAAATAATGGATGACACTAATCTTCTTTAACAGTGGCGGCAACAAGAAGTTAAGCCATTCCCAACCATACAAGACTACCGCCGGGATGATCGGGTTACGGAAGAACAAGCCCACCACTAAGAAGAATGCGCCGTAACCGATACACGCCAGAATCGTAACGCCAACGTAGGTTAAGAGCTGCCCGAGGCCTGGGCCATCCAAAAAGAACCGAGAACTCTCCGATGGAAAGTGTGGCAGGTACAGCAACAACATCGCGATCGCGGTTGTGCCACTGAACAGGATGATGGAAGTCACCAGGCCCGACAGGTATTTTCCGACAACTAAAATCTGACGCCGCACGGGACTTAAAAAATAAAAGTGCAAGCTGCGGTCAATGATGTCGCCGCGAAACAGATTCATGAAGATCCAGGCGCAACCGAAGAACACCACCGTTCGCAAAATCAGTCCGCCGTAAAAAATTGCGAAGATCATGTTGTAGCGCGTGAAGTCCTGCCATTCACGACCGGGCGGGGTGAATGGCGCGAGCAGAACTAACGGCCCGAGCGGAAGTAGCGCCAGCAAGTAGAGCAAAATCGCACGCCGTCCGAAAAAGTTCTTTTCGATTTCAACGCGAAAAATTGCACGAATCTGCCGAAACCAGAGCGCCCACGGTAGCGGCTCTTTTTTTACGGTTCCGGGCGTGACATCTAAAGTCGAACTACTCAATGCTTATCTCAGTCTGAAGTCTGTAAACTTCAGGCACTGCCTCCTTCAGATCCGATCAAGTATTGATACACCGCGCTCAGATCGTCATCGACCGGCGCCACCGATTCGATATTTATTTCACCTTCAGTTACCACCTGATTGAGCAACAAATAGAAGCGATCCGCATCGCGCGTTTTCACAAACAAGCCGGCACGGTCCTCATGCAGGCGCGCTTCGACCACGTGATCTTTGTCAAACACCCGCGCCGCGAGCTTTGCTGGCTTGTCGCAGCGAATGAGAATCTGCATTGGATGCTCTTCCATTTCATCACGCACGCCGTGTACATTGCCCTCTGCCACTACGTAGCCATTGTTCAGCAGAATGACACGGTCTGACATCACATCGACCTCGTGCAGGATGTGACTGGAAATGATCAGGTGGAGTCCTTCCGCAGCAAGCTTGCGAAACAGTGCAATCGTTTCTGCGCGGACCATCGGGTCCAGCCCATTCAATGGCTCGTCCAGAATTAGCACTGCTGGTTGATGTGCAATTGCCTGGGCCAGTCGAATTCGTTGCCGCATGCCCTTGCTATACGCGGCGACTTTGCGATTGCCGGCTTCCACCAAACTCACGCGCTCGAGCGCGGTCGCAGTCAACTCCTCGGCCTTCTTTCTCTCATACCCGTGAACCAGCAGAAAAGACCGCAGAAACTCGCGACCAGTCACGCCTCTCGGAAACGAATCAAATTGTGTGCAATAGCCAAGCTTGCGAAACAATTGTTCTGGATCATCGGTAGGAATGCCAAGAATCGAGATCTTGCCACGGGTGGGTCGCAGCAGACCGGTCATCAAATTCATCAGGGTCGACTTCCCTGCACCGTTTGGCCCCACCAGGCTGGTGATACCGGGCGCGATCTTGAGATTGACGCGATTGATCCCAAGTATTTCGCCGTAGAACTTCGAGACATCATCAAAGATGATCATCGTCGAATTTCGGATTTCGGATTTCGGATGTCGAATTTCAGAACTCATTTCGATTCTACTCGCCGCCGTTCCAAGACCCTTGCTTAATCAAACTCATGTCACTGCTTACACAAAAATCGAAATCCGAATTCCGAAATCCGAATTTCCTTACTTCACTACTTCGTACGCTTTGACTTTCTGGGAAAGCAGCGCCAAACAAATTGCGCAGATTACAAACAATGCTGCCCAACAAGCCCACAGCGGTGGTTCATTAACGACGAATTCATGTCCTATGCGGCCATCAAACTCGGTGTAAGTCGTGGATGCCCTCACAAACGTTCCGAACAATCCCGCGATTACGTTCCGCATCAACGCTCCGATGCTGATGATGCTTCCCCAGCGCGTCATAAACAGCTGATTCACAACCTCGCCGAACACCGATGGGATAAAAAAGATGCCGAGCAGCGCTGCACTGGCAACGACACGCCACTTCACCAACGCGGAGATGGCCTGCGAAATCAACGACAAAAGCAAGATCCAGACAATGCTGCCGACCACAATCCCGCCGAGGATTGAGAGGTTTGAAGCGAACCAGCCGGCGCCTTCGAGATAAGCCTGAAAGAAGTACAGCAAGACCTGCGGCACCCAGGTAATTGCCGACAGCAGGATGAAGAGCACCGACATTTTTCCGAGGACATATTCAGTTCGCGAAAAGGGGCGGCACAAATACAGTGGCAGAGCGTTGTTGCGCAGATCTTTGGCGACCAGCGGCGGTCCCACCAGCAGCGTCACAAAAAACGCGAAGCTAGCCTGAAGATTTACAAACGTTTGAAAGAAAGAAGCATCAATGGGCAGCAACTCCCTGACGTCGACTTGCAGGATTGCAAGTGCGTTTACGTTGTGATGCAGGTAAATCAGGATCGCTTCAATCAGGAGTGGGACGAAACACATGACAAAGAACGCCGTGAACAGTTTCGACTTAAACACGTCGCGAAAAGCATGGCGCGGTATCACCAGAAACCGGCTCCAGTCAGGCGTCAGTTTGCCGAGGTACTGCTTGTAAGTGTGCTCATAGACCGCCATGACCGTTCTCCATTGCCTTCAGGAAAATATCTTCAAGTGAATCTCGCTTGTAACTCAAGCGTCTGATTTGCACATCGTATTGCGATGCAATGCGATAAAGATCGCGCACCTGAGTGCCGCCTTGCAGCACAACCTTCACTCGATGATCGCCGGTGATCGCGTACTCGCAACCGAGCTCACCAATCGCGTTAGCAAATTTTTCCTGGTCACCGCGAGTTTCCAGCATCAAAAACTTACGGTTCGACTTCCGTTCCTCTTCCAGATTGCAGTAAACAACGAGCTTGCCGTCCTTCAGGATCACGATTTCCTCGCAACACTCTTCCACGTCACGCAGTAAGTGGGACGAAAGGACGATATTTGCTTTGCCGCTATCGCGAATCTCACGGACGAGTTTGATCATGCGTTGTCGCGCCGGCGGATCAAGCCCGTTCGTGGGCTCGTCAAGAAAGATCAAACGCGGGCCATGCACGATTGCCTGGGCCAATTTCGCGAGTTGTTTCATGCCGAGCGAATAGGTGTCGAGACTGCGATAGCGGGCCTCGCCCAGACCGACATAGAACAATGCTTCGTGAGCGCGCTCCAGCGCTGCTTCGGATGGCAACCCGGAAAGTTCAGCCATTAACCTGACGAAGTGCACGGCGCTCATCTTGGCGATGAACGAGTCGCGCTCGGGCATGTAACCGATCAACGAGCGTATCTGTTTCGCGTCCGTCCTGATGTCGCGTCCGAAGATGTGTGCGGTGCCTTCAGTTGGTGAATGGAAACCGAGGAGCGTGTGAATCAGCGTCGTTTTACCAGCGCCATTTGGCCCCAGTAAACCGATCGCGCGACCGCGCAGTTCGCCTTGAAGATTTTGCAGGATGGGGCGACCACCAAACTTGATACCAAGGCCGTTGAGGTCGATGACTGGAGCAAAATTCGCGGGATTGCGAACGCTCGAGTTTTCCGGAACCGGTTCAGCTATTGCCATCGTGGAGACTTTATATCCCTGTTCTGATAATTCCAAACAAAAGCGAGACCGAACGTCATGCCCATGAGAACGAATGCACCGATGAATGCAAACGCTTCCGTAGGCATTAAAGTTCTACCAATCGCTAAAATTCCGATCAAAAAAACCGGAAGGTTAAGAATCAATGCAGAAGCAACCGGGAAGATCACCGCGGGACGACAGCCGCCCAATCGCTTTCTCAACCAGAACAGCGACGGAGCATATGCCAATGAAAAGAGTAGTGCGGCAACGATTAGCGAGGCAACAGTCACACTCTTAACGTCGACAGCACTGAGATTCAATCCTTCTACAAAAACAAAAGTGACCAGCAGCGCTGAAAGCCCTACCAGCCACGATGCAAACGAGATGCAAAGTAGTTTCATGATGTTAGTTAATCAAAAATTCTCTGTGCAGCCTCCTGCGTGTTGCGATGAATCTTGCTCGAGTGGTCCTCATCGCGACGACACTAATTGCTGGAGACTGCCCAGAGAAACAACACACGCTTCCGGTTTCTAAAGCGTAGTGCTGGTATTCGAATTGTTTTCTTTTAAGTACTTAGCTGATTGTCCGTAGTCGAGTTGGTTAATAGCTACGCCGTCGTCAGTAATCAGTACCGAGTCGCCCGGACGAAGCCTGCCATCCACGCCATTGATTTTGATTTTATCGCCCTGGATGAAAACCTTTAACGCGCGACCGTCAGTGGAAACTCCCGCGTACTCAAATGTTGGCTCGCTCGCACGATCGTTGACGTGAAACTTCTTACTGAACCCGTGACGCGAGAGAGTGACCTTGTGTGAACCAATAGAAACAACACTTCGCCTGTTACAACTTGAGGCCATTGTCACTACGGCAATAAGCGCGACGCTGACAGCAACAGTTTTATGAATGCTTCTCATGGCTTGGCTCCCTTTCTCTTAGCTGAAGAGATGCGGCGACTCAGTCGAGCCGCCGCACTCCAACTGTTAGTGCTTCATGCCGCTCGATAACACGTGTTGAATCTCCAGCGCATTGGGCGCACCCAACAACGTTGCCGGACTCAACCCGAACGGCCCGCCTTCAGTGTTAGCCGCAAACGTAATGCTGTCGCCCTGTGCATAGGCATACGCGAGCGTTGGCGGCATGTCAGCGGCAAGCGACTTTAGCGCCTGTTGTTGTTCTTGAGGAAGATTGGCGCCTGACTTCGCAATGCGATCCGCGAAGGGCTGCACCAGCGGCGCGAGGTTGTGATAGAAGAGAGCCGAGAAGTTAGCATTGCCGTCAGCGGGCAATCCCGCGGTAAACCGCGATGAGCGCAGGATCGTGTAACCCTGGCTCTGCATCTGCACAGAACGCTCAACCATCGGCCGGCTGGGTCCCATCACCACATAACCATTCACGTAGGTGTAATTAACCTCCAAACCAAAGTCGGCAGACTTCAGCGTGTAGTACGTGCGGCCGGAAACATCGGCGCGATCCCAGATGAGTCCGGTCTTGCCCAACTTCGCCGCTTCCTTGTTGACTTCGCCAACGATCCGCTCGAGTGTTTGTTGCAAGTGAGCAGAATCGTTCACTTCAAACACCATCTTCCACGAGGGCGTTGGCAGAATGGGACCATCAATCGCGAAGGCAAACTCACCACCCAGCGGCGCGGCGATGTCCTTGCGAATATCGAGACCACGTTCGGCCGTTTGCTTGTCCAGGTTCTTGCGCAGGTCCGGCGAAACGGTGTCGATTACGCCCAGCAAGTCGTCAACGAGCTTCACCGGATCTCTCACAACGAAGCCGGCAACGACATTGGCGTCGGGTGAAATGTATTCGAGCGAACCCATTGGACCGGGGTCAGCCAACCATGACGGAATGCCACGTTCGGCTTCACTAAACGAGACCGTCGCTTGCGTGTGGGTCTTGCCGTTCAGGTTCGACTGGTCGAGCACGAAGTACTTCAGATTAAGAATTCCGAGCTGTTGCAGCGCGCTTTCATGCTTCGCTGAATCCGTGCCCTTAATCATTTCTGCCTTGTTCTTCTCAATCAGTTTCTCGAGATTGGCAGCTACAACCAGGCCAGCGCCTTCCTGATAAACCTGCGCGATGCGATTGTGAAAAGCAGTTCCAGTAAAACTGCTGGTGGTGCCCTTTTGAACTATCGACGCAACGCCCTGGAGTTGGTCCAACTTCGGACTGGCGACGAAGATGTTTTGTTGAATCCAGACATAAAGCGCTTCGTCTTTCTTGCCTGGCTCAACCGCAGGTGCAGTGGCTGTCAACGGATCCGCGATGAAACGAATCTCGGGATGGCCCTTTGCATTACCGCCGTAGCTGGCAATTTGTTGTTCGATGAACTGCTGGAAGCCGGCTGAGTTTTTCAGTTCTGCGAGCACGAGCGGAGCCACAGGCTGGCCCTTCTCGTCCATCGATACGGAAACCGCGATCTCATCACCAAGATAGTCACCAAACTCACGGATGGTGTTCATTACTTGATCGACGTTGGGACCACGTCCGCCTTGCTCTTTTTCCCACCATTCACGCAATGCAGGGTTTTGATTGATCCGTTCCTGCATGATGCGATGCGATTCAACAAGAGTCGTCGTCAGGTTTGGCAACGCGGCGTAGACGATTGTCCCTTCCGGCATCAAGTCGAGCAGGTGGGTTGAATTGCGAACACCAGGCTGCTGCACTTTACTCAGTTCCTTGCTGAGCGCATTGACAGCAGCGAGCGTTTCAGCGTAGTGCGCAGCCTTCTTGCTCCACGCCACTTCGTCTTTTACGGCAACCTTCGCGATCGCAGTGCTGGTGGTCGCCTGATCGCCCGCATGCAGCACAGTCTCTTTGTTGGCGTGGTCCATGTGGACTTCGCCTTCAACCACCGAGACGCGCGCGCCTTTGGTGCCGTTGTTAACTGAAAACACTGTGCCTGTTACCGAGACCATCGAATCGCCGGTATCAACAAACAAGTGTTGCTTGTTCTGTTTGGCCGCTTCGACCATGATGGCGCCACGGTTTAGGTGGACTGTCGTACCCAAAGAATTATTGGTCAGGTACAACTCCGAACGCTCACGCATTTCGATCACTGAACCGTCGCCCAACCGGACAAACGCATGCGCGTCTTTTGCCGTGCGAATGCGCTCGCCCTTGCCAACTTTCTCGCCGGCAGTCACTGGTTCGCTACGCGTGTCGGCAATCTGATAAACCTGTCCCTCCGCAGCCTGTACGGTTGCTTCGAGTTGGCCGCCGGGCAGCCAGCGCTGGATGAGCGGCAGTGCCACTAAACCAACGCCAATCACCAACGCGGCGGCGATGCCCCAGCGCAGGATTGTTGGTTGAATACTGAAACGCCTGGGCGCCGAAGCCTTGCGGGCCGGCGCGATTTCACGGGACCGTGCCTCTTTCAATGCCTTGCGACAAGGGATGCACTCATGCGTGTGGTCGACCAGCAACAGCGAACGTGCTTCAGACAAACTGCCATCCAGATATGCCGGGATGAGTGACTGAAAGTCCGCGCAATTGCCAATCTTGTCTGCGGCGACAGCTTCAGTGGCCAGCAGGTTCGGGTTTTCAGCGGCGAGGCGCGCCCAAACACGCTCAGCCGCTTGATCAACTACCGTGGACTCAACTTTTTCAGTTCGAATCCCGTTGGTAGCGTTGTCGAGGATTGCGTCAAAATCTTTATCGGTTTTCATGATGTGTCTCCAAGAAGTGCCCTATCTCTTTGCGAAGTCTGGTACGCGCGCGATGCAGGACCACTCCCACTACCATCTGGGAAGTGTCCAGCATCCTCGCGATTTCCTGATTGTCGTAGCCTTCGTAGTAACGCAGTGCAAACATTTCACCCGCTGTCTTCCCCAACCTTGAAACTGCCGCCCGGATTAGTTCTTGAAGCTCTCGATCGGCATGTTCTGCTTCCGGGTTTTGGAATTTGCTTTCAATCGACTCTGCATCAACGTCTGAAAGCCCGACCGACCTGGCGCGAGTGCGGCTGCGCATTAAGTCCAGGGAGGCATTGATGGCCGCGCGTGCCAGGTAGGCTTCAGTGTTTACGGAGAGATCGTAAGTTTCCTGACCCTTAACGAGTCGCAGGAAAACGGTCTGCAGCACGTCTTCCGCATCCGCCGGACTCCCGGTGATACGGTGTGCCGTGCGAAAAACGCGGTCATAGTGGTTGCGGAAGAGTGTTTCCAGCTCCCCCGGGGGCTTTTCAGTCACTAATCTCAATGTTTTAGCGGTTGCCTGCACTGCATCCTCCTGAAATCGTTTCCACCCTAAAAACGACTTCACAGAGGATTTATTAACAGAATCGGAAGATTATTTTGAAAGGAAGGGCCTGATGCAAGGGTTTGGAGGCGAAATTTGGGTAAGGTCACGACTGCCTGCGGTAGCGGTGGGATTACCCTACAGTAATCTTTTGCATCGCGCTGGGTATCGCCAGACGCTCCAATTCCTCCGGAGTGAGAAATTTGTGACCTCGAATCGTGCCGAAACAATTCTCTGAGCCGCACCGGCACTCAAACGGCGCCGCCATCTCAGATTCGGTGATGAGATAGTTGAACGTTATCTCCGCTCCAGCCTCAATATCCTGTAGGGCGCGAAAGCTTAAGTCATCCACATCGAGATAGCCGTTAGGCTCACAGCTGTGATTTAGAAATTTCCAACCGTAATCACTGTCATCTGCGCCTCGTCTCATCCTGGGAATGCTGAGATGACGATGCCAGCCGAGCTCGATGGTGTATTTGGTTGGATAAGTTGAGATGGTACCGCTTAAGACAAAGATTATGGCGCCTGCTTGAATTTGTTGACGCGCGTACACGCCTTTGTATCCTTTGCTCTTCCTGACCTCAACACTGGAATCTGTTGTAGCTTCATTCCGAATCAAGACCGCGTTACGTCGCATGCTCCTCCTCGAAGCGAATCAATGTTCGTTAACAACGGTCTGGGATGGTATCAAACTATGAAAGATATGAAAGATTTTTTTTGAATGCGCAGCGTTATATATTGGCACCACAAAGATGAAATTCGACAAGCACTAAGGATGACGGAAGTGCCTCAAGCTTTAGTAGTCTCGAGGTCAGGAAGGTGAGCTTGCTCTTCATTGATTCGTTAGCCATCTCATTCCTTCAATGCCGTGCCGCTGAAACAAGCGGGCCATGAAGAGCGGGAGCAAGCTCACCTTCCTGACCCTGAGGTTATGGAGCTTGGCTTGTTCCTTGTAACAAGCGTTTTTCTAATCGCTTGCGTGCTTCGGTCGCTTCCGGACTTCGCGGATAACGGTGAACTAATTCCTGCCAGCCTTCGCCGTCGTAGTAAAACCTTCGCTCTCGCGAGTCGTAAACGAAGGTCACGCCTTGCCGGTTGTACCGATCCAGGCCGTTGTAATTCAAAAAGTAGGTGAATACCGGCGCACCGCCGGCACTCATCTCTTTCTCATCCAGGCGTCGCGTCGCTTCGCGCGACAAGCGTCCGGCAATCTCTTCAGCGGTTAGACAATAAGTCATTAGCACTGCCGGGCGCAGCGGCGACCCCCTGAAGTTGTCTAGAAAGATTCGAGCGCGAACGACGCGATCGAATTCTTCCGAACCATCTATAAGACGCATCAGCCGGACGTCGTCTTCCGCCCGTGAAGGCGAAACAATCGCCTCACGCTGTACCCATCCCGCAGTGCGACTCGTCACATTCACTTTGTAAAAACTCACGCCATCGCGGCTACGCCTTTCGGCCCTGATGGCGACGTATGTTCCGCGTCCCATGCGGCGGATAAGCCTGCTGGAAAGTTCCGGAGCAGCTCGTAATGCCGATAACCGCTCATCAACCACGATGGCCAGGCGACCACCAACCGGTGGCCGGCGTTTCGCAGCTACGGACACGGGGACACAAGTACAGGCGAGCAGAACCACAATCAGTGTTCTTCGAACGTTCACGGGAGTGCCTCCTTCGAAGGGTTGCAACTATCCGGGTGAAAAATGTGACGCGGCGAACTAACGAGCGATGCGGCGGCGGACTGAGGGTCGCAGCGAACGACGGCCACTAAGGCTGGCAATCAAGGTGGCGCGATTGTCGTTTGAGGCGATGCGTTGCGCGGAACAAGCGTGGTGAAAGTGACAAATGGCTACTGCTAAAGCGTCGGCAGCATCGTGCGGTTGGGGAACAGTATTGAGCGATAAGAGCGTCTTAACCATCTGCTGCACCTGAAACTTTTCTGCGTTGCCATGCCCAACCACAGTCTGTTTTACGAGCCGGGGTGAGTATTCGTAAATTTCGACCGCAGCGCGTTGCGCGACTAGCATTGCCACGCCCCGGACCTGACCAAGTTTCAGCGTGACCTTAACATTCGTCGCCAGAAATCCATCTTCCAGCGCACAAGCTTCGGGTTGATGACGTTGAATTATCTCCTCAAGCGCATTCGAGATGCGCAGCAGGCGCGCAGGAAACTTTTGTCCCGGCAGGGCGCGAATTGCTCCGCACTCCACCAGTTGATAGCAACGAGCATCGCCTTCGACGACACCCCAGCCGGTTGTCTCGCTACCAGGATCGATTCCGAGAATGCGCATGCGGTAGAAGCTGAAGCTGTGGACAAAAGTTAACTGCTGAGGCGCAGTATACTATAGCCCCGCTGCACCTCAGCCAGTTTCTTCTCTTATGCGGCGTGAGATTGTTGCCAGGGAATTTGCATAAATTAAGCGGCGGCCTGATCGCGGTCGACTTCCTGCCGCTGGTTGAAATCATCATGCCTTTTTCGCGAGAACAACTGCGACCAGGCATGCGTGCTCAAAGCCAGCCACTCATCGGCGTTGATCGCCCAATCAAAATGTTCGTAGTGCAACTTCCCGGCTTGTGGCAGCTGGGTGAAGTCATAACGTGGCGGCCGCCGGAAGCGCTCGAAGTTCGCCGGCGATGCCCGGACGACATCGTGCTGAGTTTTCAAACACGAATACATCTCTTCTTTCAACTTCTGCGAACGTTCATCGAGCAATAGTGTGGTGGACTCGCTATCCATGCGCGCAAGAAACTCCGGCACTTTGGCGATGGGTTTGCCGCTCGGGTATAGCGCCATCTCAAAAACTGCGGGCGGCTTGAAGCCGTTGTGATTCAAGATCCGCAAGGCAGAGTGAGTGGCAAACGCGATCGCGTCATGATCCGGATGACCACCCTCGTACGGGTGGGTAAGAATGATGTCTGATCGGGACTGTTGCAGAAACGCTGTGATCTTCCGGGTTAAGTAAGTAAGACGTTGCGCGAGTCCATACTGCGGCAACGAAAAATCGATTACTTTGTCCTCGGGAACATTCGCCAGCGCGAGCGCGGCGAGGCACTCCCCGTGAATTCGATCAGAATGGTCGTCGTGTTTTTGAAATCTCGAGTCGCTCTGGTGTTTTAGTTCGACTCCAATGCCATCGGTGGCATGCAGAATCGTGACGTCCATTAATTTTGAAATGAGACAGCCGGCGCCAAAGATTTCATCGCCGGCGTGGGCCACGATGACTGAACAACGCGGCGGTTGAGTTGACTGACCGGCCCCAAAAAGACTGGCATGAGGCGAACGAGCAGTCCTTTCTTGTGCTAATCGGATTGGCAAAGTCATGACAATCCGTTCCTCCCTGTTCGTTTTCAAACTACCGCGTTTCCTGGCTAACTCGCATGAAATCGAAACATCCGTATCTAATTTCGTCCCCAAACGTGGCAGTTGCTGCTACCTGAAAACAGGCGAATTCAGCGCCTCAGGTGCGCAGTTAGGATCTAACTCAACATTCGTACCAGAGTGAGGTATTTGAACGGATTGCGGAGTGCGGATTTCCGCAATCTCCTACTTCACCTGATCGAAGGTACAGGCCCTGGGTTTCTTTTCCGGTCGCCAGCGCAGGAACCTGGTACCGTGACGAAAACGTCCACCCGTGAAATGATCGTATTGCACTTCGACAACCAATTTCGTTTTGAGGGGCTTCCATTCATCAGATCTTTTGGTACTCCATCGGCTGGGCCCGCCGGGACGATTTCCGGTAAAGCCGGGTTCGCCAATCAGGGGCTCCAGTTTTTTCGTCAACTCTTTTTTCCCCTCCTCATTAAAACTGGAAGTGAAGCCAACGTGATGCAGCAGCCCCTTGTCATCATAAAGGCCGAGCAGTAAAGAGCCGACGACTTTACCTTTCGACGCGTATCTGAATCCGCCGACCACGCATTCCGCGGTGCGCATGCGTTTTACTTTTTGCATGCCATCGCGTTCACCCGAACGGTAAGGAAGCTCCAAACGCTTGGCGATGATGCCGTCGAGCTTCATGCCGGTGCTCGCTAGCCATTCCCTTGCGACTTTAATGTCCTGGGTCTTCGGCGAAAGCTCTATGTTTGGGTTTTTCGCGAGATACTTTTTGGCAAAGCTCTCAAGTTTCGGACGACGCTTGCGCAGCACCAGATCGACCAGCGGCTTCCCTGTCTCATCAACCAGCAAATCAAACACAACAAAAAGCGCCGGCGTCTCTTTTGAGAGTTTCAAGACCCGGCTGGCAGCGGGATGAATTCGTTGCAGCAAGTCGTCGAAGGAGAGACCACCTTCGACGGGAATCACCAATTCGCCATCAAGCACAAACTTCGTTGCCTTAACTTTCGCGAGGGCTTCCACGATCTCGGGAAAGTATCGCGCTAAGGGTTGGCCCGACTTTGACTGCAACTCCAGGTTCTTGCCATCGCGAAAAGCAAGACAGCGAAACCCATCCCACTTTGGTTCATATTCCCATTGGTCGCCCGCGGGAATATCGGAGACTAACAGCGCTTCCATCGGCGGGTAAGGTGGTTTGATCGGTAACGTCATGGAACGAGTCTAAAGTCCAATGTCCAAAGTCCAAAGTCCGCCAACTAAAGAATATTAGTTTCAATTGTGGATTGTGACTCGATCCAGTCGGTAACGGCGCGTGTTGGATAGCAGACTTTGGACCTTGGACTTTGGACGTTGGACTTATCGAGATTCAACAAAATTTCTAAGCAGGCGTTTGCCTTGCGACGTCAAAATCGACTCGGGATGAAACTGCACTCCTTCAACACGTTTTTCCCGATGCCGCACTCCCATGATGACTCCGCCATCGGTTTCAGCAGAAACTTCCAGGCAAGCCGGCAGTGTTTCGCGTTCCACAATCAGCGAATGATAACGTCCAGCCTTAAACGAATCATCGAGTCCGGCGAAAATCGACTTACCATCGTGCCTGACATCGGACGACTTGCCATGCATCACGGTCTTCGCCCGCACCACGCGACCGCCAAAAGCCTCCCCAATCACCTGGTGCCCGAGGCAAACACCAAGAATCGGAACGCGTCCGGCAAATTGTTGAACCAATTGTAATGAAATGCCCGCATCACTTGGCGTACCCGGCCCGGGTGAAATCACAATCCGATCCGGACGCAGCGTCTCAGCTTCAGCAACCTCCAGCTGATCGTTACGCCTGACGAGAATCTCCTCGCCCAGTTCGCCAAGATACTGGACGAGGTTATAAGTGAACGAATCGTAGTTGTCGATGACTAGAATCATCCTGCTTCCGCAATTTCAATAGCACGCAAAAGCGCGAGTGCCTTGTGCTGCGTCTCTGCAAATTCGAACGCTGCAACCGAGTCAGCAACGATACCCGCCCCCGCCTGCACGGAGGCAATGTCGCCTTTCATTTCAATTGTCCTGATAGCAATACAGGAATCGAGATTGCCTGCGTAGTCCATGTAAAGCACCGCGCCTGCGTAAACCCCGCGAGCATCCGGCTCAAGTTCGTCGATGATTTCCATGGCGCGCACTTTTGGCGCGCCCGTGACTGTGCCCGCAGGAAAGCACGCCGCGAGCGCATCGAAGCGATCGAAACCGTCACGTAAGGAGGCAGTCAAACTCGAAACGAGATGCTGGACCTTCGAATATTGTTCGACTGACACCAACTCGGTGACTTTTATTGAACCAAAGGCCGCGACCCGTCCCAGATCGTTGCGACCCAAATCAACCAGCATCATGTGTTCAGCTAATTCTTTTTCGTCATGGCGCATCTCTTCCGCGAGTCGCGAATCTTCTTCCGGCGTTGCACCACGAGGTCGGGTGCCGGCGATGGGCCGGTAATCGAGTTGTTTACCGCGACTGCGTACGAGCATTTCCGGTGACGCGCCGATGATCGCATCGTCGCCGGTCTGCAAGAGGTAGGTGTACGGCGCCGGATTACTTTTGCGCAACGCTCGATAGATTGAAACTGGCTCCGCCGTAGTTGCACGGGAAAAACGTTGCGATAGGACGACTTGATAACAATCGCCAGACAGGATGTGTTCCTTTATCTCAGCGACGCCTTTATCAAACTCTGCACGTGACATGTTCGAGCTTACTGGCGACGGTGTTCCTTTAACTGCTGACGTCCCAGTGGTCTGCGATGAACAGCTCAGAAGTTGACCGGAGCGTTCCACTTCTTCCGCTGCAGAATCGTAAAGTTCCTGCAACTCACTTTCGCTGCTAGATTCGTCTGTGAACACCGTGGAAATAATCTGCACGGTCTCCTGCGCGCGATTAAAGACGATAACTGTGCGAAAAAACATCAGAAAGGCATCAGCGAGCGAATTCGAGAAATTCGTGAGATGAGGTTTGTTGAGCGCTGGTTCGAACCACCTCGCCGCGCCATACCCCAGGTAACCAACGGCGCCACCGGCTAACGGTCCCAGATCGTCGCGCACCGCGAGTTTGTGATCGCTGAAATGACGCCTCAGAAAGTCGGGGACCCGTTGCGAATGTCTTTCGAGTCTTCCTTGTTTCTCGACAACAGTCTCGCCGCCACTGCCGCGCACAATCATGTATGGGTCGGCGCCGACGAACGAATAATTCGCTACCGCCTCCTTTCCTTCGACCGATTCGAATAAGAATGCGTACCGCTGAGTACCGGCAAAACGCAGATACGCATCGATTGGATCGAGACCACTAAAATCAAAGCTTCGCGAAACTGCGACAACATTCCCGCGTTCGCAGTCTTGCTTGAATTCGGCAAAAGTAGCCGGTTGCAGTTGTGAACTTGCGGTAGTCATGCATTCCACGCCAGGAGAAATTCGTGTAGCGATTGGTACATCGTGTCAAACGACTCAGCGCAAAACAAGAGTGGTTGGAAATGTGTCGGATCGTACTCCAGGCGCGAGGCAACCTCGAGCTCAAGCGGTTTCAGTTCTGCGGAATGCATCGCTTCCAATTCTCCCGCTGAGGACAGTAGCCCGGTGCCATAAGCTTTGAGTGACCCGTTTTCACGCAACACGCCGAATTCGATCGTAAACCAGTAAACACGGGCAAGTCGATTCAATTCACCTGGCTCAGGTGTACGTTTGACTGCGGCGCCAAACAAGCGATTCAGTTCTGCGAGACGCGGACTGGCAAGCGTGGCCGCATGCCCCACAATTTCATGGACCACGTCCGGCTCCGGCGTGTAAAGCGGCGTTGAGTGATGGCGAATGTACTGGGTGCACAAAAACACTCCCGATGCGAGCGACTCCAGAAAAACCCGCGGCTCCACCAATCCGGCCACCGGTTCCAGCCGAAAACCGCTAATCGCTGAAACCTTCTCGTTCACCTCACTGAGTTGCGGAATACGCTCTGGCGAGAACTTCAAACGTTTAACGGCTTCCAGGTACTCAGTGCATGCGTGCGCTTCATGCGCAGGGCGCAATGCCTGCCAGACCTTGGCCCACACTTCGTGCTCTTCGGCAGTGTACGGCGCTTCGGGAATTGGTTGGCCGGGACGGTAATCAAGTGCGAGTTGGGCGATGTGATTGCGACGCGCGCGATATGCAAGATCGCGGAAGCCCGGATGGTCAGGACTCAGTTGGACCACGCGATTGCGATCGCGGAGTGCTTCTTCGTCAACCGACATGATTCGCACATCGGTATGGTCAGCCAATAATGAGACCTCGCTTTTTTCCGGCATCTTGAATCCTTTCGGCAGTCACTCTCAGCCCCAAAACAAAAACGGCCACTTTCCTCTAGGAAAAGTGACCGGTTTCAAGGTCTGTTCTTGCGACTCTAAATCAGTTCATAACGAACAGCACTCTCCCCTGCCCCTCTTCCAGCCGGAGCGGCCAATAGCAATAGTAGTAATAGCCAGTAGTGTTCGTTCGTCGCATATCGGGAAGCAAGTTAGCGCTTCAACATTTCCGCTGTCAACCTTTGCCCGCGGTTGACGCAGTTTTTGATGCCACAAATTTAGCGTCAGGTTGTGTGGAACGGCCTCTCGCTTGCCTCATCTATTAACCAGCAAGCCGTCTAGTGAATTCGCTGCGCTGTAAAAAGACATTTACGCGCAACGACGTACCAGAAGACTACAGTAAAGACGCACCCGAGGTTCCAATGAAAAACGACTCAGACCAAACCAAATCCATTTGGATGGAAGCACCAGTACCACTTGAATCCTCGCTGTCCGAACGAATCTCAGCAGACGTTTGCGTGGTAGGCGCCGGAATCGCGGGCATGACCACCGCTTACCTCCTGGCCAGGGAAGGAAAGTCGGTGGTTGTTCTGGATGATGGACCAATCGGCGGTGGTATGACAGCGCGAACTACCGCCCATCTCGTCAACGCACTCGACGACCGATATTTTGAGCTTGAGCGCTTGCATGGTGAAGAAGGCGCGCGCTTGGCGGCGGAGAGTCACAGTGCGGCGATCGATATGGTGGAAAAAATAGTCAACGACTTGCACATCAAATGTGAATTCGAACGTCTTGATGGTTATTTGTTTGTGCCCCCGCACGATTCGCGCAAGATTCTTGACGACGAACTCGAGGCGGTTCATCGGGCAGGTTTGGTAAATATTGAGAAGGTCGATCGCGTCCCCTGGGAAACTTACGACAGTGGTCCTGCGTTGCGCTTCCCAAATCAGGCGCAATTTCATCCGCTGAAGTATCTCGCCGGCCTGGAAAAAGGAATCAAGGATCGCAGGGGCAGAATATTTACGCAGACTCACGCGAACACGATCGAAGGAGGAAAACGCGCCCGCGTTGAGACTAGTGGCGGCGGAGTGGTCGAGGCAGCCGCGGTCGTCGTAGCCACGAATACTCCGGTAAATGATCTGGTTGCAATTCACACCAAACAAGCGCCGTATCAAACTTACGTGATTGGCGCTCGCATTCCGAAAGATTCGGTTACGCGTGCGTTGTACTGGGACACGCCGGATCCCTATCACTACATTCGCATCGAAAGCGTCGGGACCGGCAAAGATGCGTATGACGTGCTAATCGTCGGCGGCGAAGATCACAAGACCGGACAACAAGACGACGCCAACAAACGTTTCGGCGCACTTGAACGCTGGACACGACACCGTTTCCCGATGGTGGAAGAAATTCTCTACCGCTGGTCAGGCGAGGTGATGGAACCAATGGACGGCCTTGCATTCATCGGTCGTAATCCGATGGATAGTAAGAATGTCTACATCGCGACTGGCGATTCTGGTAATGGCATGACGCATGGAACCATCGCCGGCATCTTGTTGACTGATCTCATTATGGAACGGCGGAATTCCTGGGAGTCGATCTACGATCCGTCGCGCATCACTTTGAAGGCGCTGCCGGAATTTGCTAAAGAAAATTTGAACGTGGCAGCACAGTACACCGACCTGGTCGTTGCCGGGGATGTTCGCTCGGCTGAAGAGATCAAACCGGGCAGTGGCGCAATCATTTCGCGGGGCCTTTCGAAATCTGCTGTTTATCGTGATCCCGCCGGCGAGGTGCATGAATTTTCCGCGGTCTGCCGGCATCTTGGCTGCATCGTGAAGTGGAACACCCTTGAAAACACCTGGGACTGTCCGTGCCACGGTTCGCGCTACGACGCGATGGGCAAAGTATTCCAGGGGCCCGCGAATAGCGACTTAGAGGAAGTGGAGCTCAAGGAAGACGAACAACATTCGAAACGTGCAGCGAGCTAGGGAGGAACTATGTCAGACAAGGATCGGCAAAAGAAAGACGGCGAAGACACGAACAAGAAGAACCAGAGAATGCGTGCCGATGTAATTGATCGTCGCGACGAGAACCCAACCCCGCGAGAACGGCAAAAGCACGAAGCGAAATTGACTGACAGTATTCCTGAAGGCGAAGCGCGTATGCGCAAGCACTAGGCCCTCGCGGTGTAGTTGTTGCTATCGGCGAACCCGCGAAGCGGGTGAAAGCATGTAGCCTAGGGCGTAAGCCCTAGGTAACGCACGAATAAGAATTGTCAGCCCGCGAAGCGGGCGTCAGAGGCGACTTGACCCGGTACTCCTCGGACCAGATTTTCAATTTGCTCTGTCGCCCGCTTCGCGGGCTCAATGATTTTAAAAGACTTGTCCTAGGGCTTACGCCCTAGGCTACATGCTTCCAGTTGCTTCGCAGGTTCAAAGCGCATTAGTGCACGCCACTATTCGAATCAGTTTTCGTGCAGGATTGCCCATTAGTCGCCTGCTCCATGATGTGGACGTTTTGACGGCATCCGCCGAAATCAGCTCAGCCTGAAAATGCGTGAAGCCGACCTCGCGGTATCTTGCAGCAAGTTCTACGTTCAAGAAATTCTCATCGAGGACTGGCAAACCCAAACGCTCAATCTCCGAGCGATCCTTCTCGACGTCGAGACCCAGCAGAATATTTAGCAGCGCGCCCGGTTGGCAGACCCGATGAAGGTTTTTCAGTACTACCACGTCACCCACCGCAACTGTGCGCAGCAAACTTCCGCACGGAAAGTTTATGAAGATTTCGCTGGCGATGGCGTCGAGTTCAGATGGCAGAGTCTCGACGGCGGACTGAAGGTAGAGAACGTTAGCCGCACCACCGCGCGAACGTTTGCGATAAATTTTTTCTGAAATTTTTTCGAGCGGACGACGGTTGGCGTCGATGCCGATAAAGAAACGGCTGACGTCAGCGCGGGCACAGTTGTAAGGGAAGAGACCGTCTCCGGTCCCAATGTCGAAAGTGATTCGTCCGTGATAGGGCGCAATCAGCTCACGGAATTGTTCCTGATCGAGTTATCAGGCGGTACGTCCTCGGATTTGAATCAACATAATCAGTATCCAGTGGCCAGTGAGCAGTGGCCAGTGTGTTGTTGCTTAGGTCTTTGGTCTTTCGTCTTCGGTCTTTGGTCTTCAGTTTCGTAGCTCACTGCCCACTGCCCACTGCTCACTGGGCAGCGGCCATGTCAGCCTCACTGATGTCGAAGTTCGCTGAAACCTTTTGTACATCATCGTGGTCTTCCAGCGCTTCCATCAGCTTCAACATCTGTTTGGCGTCACTGCCTTCAAGTTTCTTGTATTCCTTCGGTACCATTTCAACTTCCGCAACTTCCGGGTCGACGCCAGCCTTCTTAATCGCGTCTACCACCTCATCAAAATCGTTAGGCGCCGTAATAACTTCAAAGTTGTCCTGGTCGTCGCGCAGGTCTTCGGCCCCTGCTTCCGTGACTAACTCAAAAAGTTCATCTTCAGACTTGGCACTTTTGGGAACAACCACATAACCCTTTTTCTCAAACATCCAGGCGACCGCACCCGCGGCTGCAAGGTTCCCACCGTTTTTTGAAAAGATATGTCTGATCTCGGCGACGGTGCGATTGCGATTGTCGGTCACGGACTCGACTAGCAAGGCCACGCCACCTGGCCCATAGCCCTCGTAGGTAATCTCTTCGTAGTTCACACCTTCTTCTTCGCCGGTGCCGCGGCGTATGGCACGATCGATGGTGTCGTTGGGCATGTTGCCAGCCTTAGCATCGGAGATGGCTTTGCGTAAGCGCGCATTCGCGTCGGGATCGCCGCCTCCGGTACGCGCTGCAACCGTGATCTCTTTAATAAATTTGGTAAAAAGTTTTCCGCGCTTGGCATCGAGCGCGCCTTTCTTGTGTTTAATACTATGCCACTTCGAATGTCCGGACATTTTTAGGAACTTTCCTTCTGAGTCAGAAACTGCGGGTTAGGACACGGAATATATCACAACGTCTGGTCGCTGAGCACATGCGCCGCAGACGTTAGTTTCAGCCTCTGTGCTACCTCGGTGTCTCTGTGTCTCTGTGGGTTTGTCTTGCCATAACAAGTTCACCACAGAGGCACTGAGGCACAAAGGTTACACAGAGAAAAAGATCAAGACACTACACGGGTCTGAATTTTAGATTTTCCAGCTCAGGAGCAAACTGGCACTAACGCCACTGATTCGCACAGTTTTTACTTTCGAGCTTTCGCCCGCCGAAATCTCCACGGCGCTTCGCGGCACGCTAAAAGTCTGACTCAGCAACCGAATCAATTCGTTATTTGCGGCACCGTCGACCGGCGGCGCTGCGATACGAACGCGTAGCGCACCATCATGTTCGCCTACAATTTCGCTACGCGAGGCACGTGGCACTACTCTGACTTTGAACGTCAAACTCCCATTCTTTTCCGCGTAATCGATCATGAAGGCTGCTAACTAAAAAAGATTATGGGTAAGCCGTGAAGAAGTGTGCCCGCGATCGCGCGCTGGACCAGCCACACAATCAAGAAGGCGATGATAGGTGAGATGTCGAAGCCGCTCATCGGTGGAATCATGCGCCGCAATGGACCGAATAGAGGCTCCGTTACATTTACTACAAATCTCATCCAGCGACTTCCATAACTGACAGCGACCCAGGAAAATATCACGCGCATGAACATGACCAGAATGTACAGGCTAAGTAGTCCGTAAAGTATGTAACCAATAATCGGAACAAGCGCGAGTCTTGTCGCGCTAACCAGTAAGCCGGCCAGTGTATTGGCGACTCCTCCGACAAATTGCAGCAGCAACCAACCGATCAGGATCGTCACAATGATGGTTACCAGTGGCGCGTACTTTTGATCGACGCCAAATCGGACTATTGCGCGCCGGATCGGCGACACAATTGGGTCAGTCAGTCGTCGAATCGTGATTGAACTCCATCCGAACGGATTGAGATTAGCGGCATTCGCAATCAGACGCAGTACGACCAGCACAATGATGCTGACAATGAAGGCAATTACCAGCCAGTTGATGAACCAATAAACACGACTAAGAATGGTCATTTGTTAGATTTTCGATTGCCGATTGCAGGTCGCCGACGTTCCCGCCTGAATCTGCTTTGCTCATTGCTAAACGCTTCCTGGTCGACTCGCCATTTGGCATTTGGCAATCGACATTTGGCAATGTCCTCACCCGCGTGCGCCGAAGATCGCGGTACCAACCCGAACCATGGTCGCCCCTTCCTGGATTGCAATTTCGAAATCGTGACTCATGCCCATGGAAAGTTCGCCGGCTCGATCCCCGAAATGCCCCGCCGCTTGCAACTCGTCGCGCAATTCGCGCAAGGTTTTGAAGAATGGACGGGCACAATCCGGATTCTCAAAGTACGGCGGTAGGGTCATCAGCCCGATGAGTTTAACTCGCGAACATGTCTTGAGCGCTTGTAACAAATCAGGTAGTTGCTCGGGATCCACGCCTGTCTTGGTTTCCTCTTTTCCCAGATCGATTTGAATTAGTACCTGCAGTTCAGCACGGTCGGCCTGCTCACAAGATCTTTCTAAGCGTTGAGCCAGATCGATCGAATCCAAAGAATGAATGAAGTCGAATAGTTTCACTGCCCGACTTGCTTTGTTTGTTTGGAGATGACCGACCAAATGCCACCGAGCCGCACTGCGGCCTAACTGCTCAATCTTCGCCGCGGCCTCTTGCACACGGTTCTCACCAAGATGAGTGATCCCAGCTGCGAGTCCCGCGGCGACCGTTTCTGCCGGATGGGTCTTGCTAATGGCGATCAACGTCACATCGTCTGGCGAGCGACCTGCTCGTTTAGCCGCATCATCTATTCTGGCGTGAACGTCCGCGAATCGTTCGCGCAATGCGTTTTTCTCCGAGTCGTTCATCACTTCGAGCGGCATAACGTAATCGTCACAAAACAACAAGATTCGCAAATACGCTGTTTTCGCGTGCGCAATAACCATAACAGATCAAATGGAGCTATTCTTTCCAGCACAGTGGGATCCGAAGCTTGGAATTCACGTGACTTGAAGTCGCGGC
>JADMIO010909287.1_pt1 | contig 50098 bp, 93 predicted proteins | sample 8958161 | NCBI WGS metagenome assembly JADMIO01 (sample SAMN16585339, study PRJNA669376) | soil metagenome | isolation source: Crop rotation soil | place: USA: Cullars Rotation, Alabama | collected 2011
GCCGCGACTTCAAGTCACGTGAATTCCAAGCTTCGGATCCCACTGTGCTGGAAAGATCCAGCAGCCGCAGCCAATGATGCCGCCTCCGGGTATACAGGCCGCGCCTCCCGCGCAGCATCCCCAGCAGCCGACCCCGATCCCAACACCAGCCGGTGGGAACCCCCACGCGCCATCCCAGCCGACCGCCGCGCCGCCCCCGAGCCCCATGCCGCCACCAATGGCGCAGCCGCCCATTCAGCAACCTAGCCAGCAGCCGATGCAGGTGGGGCAGCAGCCCGATCAGCAGCCGCGCCCGATGTACTCGGGAGCCGGTGGACCTCCAATCTCCAGACCGCAACCGAACGCTCCGATGAAGCCGATGCCCGCGCCGACGGGACCAGTTCGCCAAAATAGACGCCCGACTCCGATGGGAGGTTAGTATGGCCGCAGCCGACATTGCAGTTCCGAGAAATCGTTATCGCGGACCCGTGGGTCCTGACGGCCAGCCGATGCTCTATGCTTCGGCTCCCGTCGGTGATCCAGTGGACGGCGGAGACTCAGGCAGCAGCCCGTGGAACCCGGTATACGGCAACGTGGGCCAACCTGCGGGCGGACTGACGGGGCCTTACGCGACGAGTGCTCCGGGGGTCAATTTGCCAGCCCTGAACACTGACCCAGATCAGCAAATTCACACGGGATTTTATCAGAACCAGGCCCTTGAAGCCGCGATGAACGAGCGGATCAATCAGGAAGCGACGCAAGCCGCCGATTATCACGGGCAACGGCAAGCGCGAGCAGATACCGCGCAGGATGAAGCGCTTTCTCAGCTAAAGCAGACGCCCGGATACACCGATGAGGAAACCGCCGCGATCAAGGGCGATCCGAACGCCGTTCGCGATGTGACCGAGCAGGGCGTCAACAAGGAACAGTCGCAACTCGACGAGTACGGCCATAACCTCAGCGGGCAGGTTGGGAACTACGCCAACTACACCAAGAGCGGGCTCGATACCCTCCAGGGCGGTCTCGATAAATCGCAAAAGGGATTCTCGAAGCTCGATGAGGCGGTGAACAATCCCGATCTCGCATTCGATCCGAATGCAACCGAAAAACAACTTACTGATCAGGACGTTCAGGCGATGCGTACCGCAGCCGGAACGCGCGTCGGCAATCAGTATCGCTCCGCCCAGGACGAATTGCAGCGCCGCGCGGCAGCGGGCGGAAATACCTCAGCGTTAGCTCTCGCCGCTGGCCGGGAAAGCCTTGACGCGCAATCCGCCGCCCAGATGGGTGACGCCGAAGCCTCCGCCGACATCCAGGCACGGCAGGCGCAGCAGGATCGCGCCGCACAGATCGAGCAGCAGCGGCAGGACGCCGCGCGCACGCAGACGGGCTACCGGGCAAGCGCCGCCACTCAGGAGCAGTCGCAGGCACAGAACGCGGCAGCGCTCGCCGGAACCGAGAAGATCAAGGCTGGAGAAGCCGTCGGGCAGGCGGGTATCAACGCCTCGAACGCCTACGGTCAGACCGCCGTCCAGCAGCAGAACACGCAGACAGGGCAGCGCACGGACGCCGCCCGGACCGCCGACAACACAACCTCAGCGCGCGCGGGTCAGGTCGCCGACACTCGCATCGCGGGCCAGGGAGCCTATCGCTCTGGAATCGCGCAGCAACAGGGCCTCGCGCAGCAGGGCGGTCAAAAGGCCGTCGATCAGCAGCAGGCGGCTGCGTCTACTCTCGGGAACCAGCTCAACACGTCCACGGCGAATCGCGCCAATTACGAGGTTGGCGGTGCGGGCAACTCGGCGCTTAATCAGGCGACGAAGGTGATCGGCTCGATCTTCGCTGAGGGCGGCATGGTAACGGAGCCGACTGTTGGAGTCTTAGCGGAAAAAGGCCCTGAGGTTGTGATCCCAATGCCGCGATATCGCCGCAATGAAAGGATGGCGGCATAACATGGGCGGCTGGCTTGCGGCAGTAGGCGGCGTACTGAAGGATCGTGTCGAAGACCGCCTGATGAATAAGCAGCGGCAACCGTACATCGAGACACCCGCGCCTTCGATGGATATAGCCCACGATCCAGCGGAGAGCACTATCGGGTACGCGAAATACAAAGCGCAGCAAAGCCCACTCGGCAGGGCTATCGCAGGCGGGATGAATCGCTATCGCCAGCATCGCGCGGATCAAGCCGTACAGTCGAACGCCGCCGAGCAGCCGATGCCATACGACCCCTCGACGATGCCGCAGCTACAAGCGCAGGGTGAGTCGGAACTGGCGGGAATCCAGCCGGATCTCATGGCTCAGGGGCGGATCGTGACTGAGCCAACCGTCGCTCTTCTTGGGGAAAAGGGAGACGAAATGGTAATCCCCATGAACGGCGACCCGAACAACAAGACTTCGATGCCAATGCGCCAGCGTTACCGCCAGTGAGCAAATAACCATGCCCATGCTCGATTTCCCGACGCGCTATCGCCCACGAGACCCTAATCGCTACGTGTCGCCTGCGGTCCTGACGCCGCCTGACGAGAATGTCTCACCAGCGTTCGATCCTTCCGCGATCCAAACCCAAAGTCTTCAGGATTCACCTCCTCAATCGCCACCTCCAGACGAGATTCCTGCACCTCCGCGCCTCAACGATACTTCCGCTGCGGCGTCTCTATCAAACGTCGCTCCGCCGAATCCCGACGTAGCGTCGAAGTCGTCCATGCCGGGAGTTCGCAGCGGCGGGATTATGCCGCCTCCGGGAATGGCTCCGCCCGCTCCTCCACCCGGAGAAGCGCCACCCGACCTCGGCCCTGCAGCGGCTCCGCCTGCGATCCCGGACGCGACCCCGAAGCCAGTAAAGCCGAAGTCTCTTGCGCCCGAGCCCGACGCAGTTGAAGCCGACGCCCAACTTGGCGCAGCGGTTAAGGCGCGCGCGGCTGCGGAAGCCACGAAGCCCGAAGCGCCCAAGAGCAACCTCGCGCAGCGCATCGGCATGGCTGTGCTCTCGATGACCCGGCTCGCTCCCGCCGCGAATCAGATCATCCACCCGAAATGGACCGAGGAAGAAGCGGCCTACGAGCGCAACGTCGGCGCGGCGGATAAGCAGTTGAAGTCCGCCGAGACCGCGATGGGCGCTCAGTCGCTCAAAGAGCAGCGGGAGGCAAATGCTGCATACAAGGACGCCCAGGCCGCGCAAACCGAAGTTTATAAGCACCAGAACGACCCGCATTTTGGCATGACGCAGATCGACCCCGATCAGGCGAAGGATTACGTGCCGTGGATGAAGCCTGACGAAAAGGGCGAGTACTGGATCAGTTCGGCGGTAGCGAACACGTTGAGCAAACCAGACAAGGAGGCTAAGCCAATCGTTGTTCCCGAAGGTTCGAGCGTAGTCGATACCAGCGGGAAAGTCATCTATAAGGGAGCGCCCAAAGCCGAGAAGCCGCAGAACGTCACTAACGAGTACGAGGGCATTCTGCGTGAGTTCACAGGCCCGGACGGTCAGCCGGATTACGCTAAAGCGAACGCCGAGTACAACCGGAGACAGACGCAGCGAACCTTAGCGACCCGTGCGCCCAAGGAACCCAGCGAGACGAAGGAAAGGAGCCGCGCCATTAATGCTGCCTTTGCCGCCTCGGGGAACAACTGGAACACGGTTCTGGATAACGTTCGCGCTGGCAAGTTCCCGGACTATGCCGCAGAGATCGCGGACCACGCGCAGAAGATGACGCAGTTGCCGACCGACACGCAGCGCAAGGTGGCGGCGGCAGACACGACCATTCAGCAGGTACAGGAAGCGATTGACGCGATTGACGAGATCGCAAAGAATCACCCCGACATGATCGGCGGCGTCGGAACTGGGAACATCGTAGGGGCCGCGAAGCGAAAGTTCCAAACCACAATGGGCACCGAACCGCCCGATATCGGCGCGGTTGATTCGATCTTAGAAACGACCGCCGCGCTCCAGCCTGGTCAGCATAACTTCAGATCCGTGGGGGCTCTTGCGGAGTTCAAGAAGGCGCTAGGCATCGATCCGCGCACAGGCAAGGCGGACGGCTCGCGCGCGTGGCTGGTTAATCCCGAGAAAGCCAAGGCCGCTCTGAAGTCTGTCGCTGAGTTCAATCAGCGGTTGCGCGACAACACCCTTGGGGTTACGGGCAAGCAGCAGCCTGACGCAAAGGCTAAAGACCCGCTCGGTATTCGCTAAATGGCAAACGTTGCAGAACTCGGCCAGAAGGTAAAGGGAAAATATCCCGGTCAGTACGACGACCTTCCTGATGATGAGGTCGGGCGTCGCTTAAAGGCGAAGTTCCCAGGAGCGTATGACGATTTCTCCGATGATGCTCCGAAGGCGCAGCCCCAGGCGCAACCGCCTGCCCCGGCAGCGCCGCAGTCCGAATCACTGATGTCGAGGGCTGGAAAGATCGCCGGATCGGTTATCCCATCGCTCTTCTCAGGTCCGACACCGGGAAGCAAATACGGCCCAGTTACGAACGCTGTAATTGGCGCGGGTAAAGGCGCATTGCATACCGCTCAGAATCTCTCCGACATGGCATCGGTCGCCTTCCCTGGTGGCGGTGTTCACGTGCGGGTTCCGGGAGACGATGCGAAACTCGCGCCGACGAACACACCACAGAAGGTCGGTTACGGGCTCGAACAGGCCGCTGAATACATGATCCCGGCTGGAGTTGAGGCGCAGGGCGTAAAGGCTCTCGACGCTGCGGCTCAGGGGATGAAGGCTGCGCCCGTTGTGCGAACCCTTGGGCGAGGCGCTATCAGTGCATTGAGCGCGGGCGGCGTGGCGGGCGTACAAACCAAAGATCCTGGGCAGGCGGCTAAGGCCGCGCTGACTGCCGGGGGGACCGCTGGCGCTCTCAATGCCATCAAGGAGGCGGCTCCCGCTGTCGGGCGTGCCACTGCCGCCGTTTTGGGTAAAACTACTGGGGCCGGGAGCAATCCGATCCAACAGGCGGTAAAGAACCCATCTCCCGCGCTCGTTGAGCAGATGCGCAACCCCGACGAAAGCGAAGTCGTCGGGAGCCTCAAGGACGCCCTGCAGAACTTGAAGGACTCGCGCGCATCCGCGTATCGGGAACAACTTGCGAAACTCCCCAACCAGCCCGTTATCGATCCCACTCCGATCAAGGAAGCACTCGCCAAGAAGCTGGAGGATTTCAGGGTGGGGACGACCGCTCCAGTCCCGGCCATGAAGATCGGCAGTGAGGTCATCCCTCCCGAGATGGCCGCGAAGCTGACACCGCGAGGCAATATCCCGATGGCTCCAGGGAAGCTCGATTTTTCGGGATCGCCGATGTCCAAGCCGGGACAGAAAGATATCACCGAAGTTACAAATCTGGTTCAGAAGTGGAAGGACTGGACGCCGCTGGGGGCCGACGCGCTAAAGCGTCGTATCGATGATATGTACTCCGAGTCCAAGCAGGCTCGTGCATTCATCGCGGCGATGAAGAAGGAAGTTGGAAACAATATCGTCGCCCAGGTCCCTGAGTACGCTCAGATGACCGGCGACTACGCCAAGGCGTCCGAGTTGCTCGACCACCTCGCTGATCTTTCGCTGACATCTAAGAATCCAGGAACGGCGATTCGCAAGATCACCACGACGCTGAACCAGAACAACGAATATCGCAAAGGTCTCGTGGACGCGCTCCAGCAGTATTCCGGCACCGACCTAAATGGTCAGGTGGCTGGCTTGGCGTTAAGCAAGCTGGCTCCGCGCGGAATCATGGGACCGGCGAGCGGCGCTGGCTTGGTCCTGGGAATCGTAACGGGCGCAATTGACCCCACCAGAGTAGCGGCGCTCGCTTTAACCTCTCCGCGCATAATGGGCGAGGTAGCGGTGGCGCTCGGCAAAGTTCGCCCGCTGCTGTCGAAGGCGGGAACCGCCGCGCAAACCGTGGCTCCGGGGCTCGCAGCCTACGGCGTGATGCCACCGCCCCAAGCACAACCCCGGCAGGTTATGCCGCCTCCCGGACAATAGTCACCCTCACCATTTATGAAACGCGCTGATAGGCTCCGCACGCGCTCGTTCCCTGGCGCTCCCGCTCCCGAGGCTCCCGTGGAGGAAAAGCGCGAAACAGTCGCGCCCAAGGAAATAGACCCGCTCGCCCGCATCGCCATGTACGTCAAGCAGATGAACTGGAATCGCGTCAAGGCGCTCGCCGAGGAAGCCGTCACAAGCGGCCAGTTCACCGACGAGCAGATTGAGCAGGCCGTGGATGCCGCGTTGCCGTCGCCCGAACGCGCCGCGCGCCTCCCGATCAACCGGCTCGCAGCGGTGGCGGCTATCGCCAGTCCCGCGCGGAAGAAAGAATACGCCATGGCGCTCAAGAACTATCCGGGGCTCGATGCGTTCCCCGATCACAAGGCGCAGATCGCCGAGCACATGCAACTGATCGGAGTGGAGGCTTGATGCGTCGCACTTATATTGCTCTCATCCTTTGCTGGGCGCTGTGCTTTCAGACCGTCTGGACAGCGACAGCGCAGCGCGTAAACCGCGTACAGCTTAACCCTGGCGGAGAGTTCGATATCGTGTCGTTCGGAGCAAACGGAGCGGTCTGCGGAGCGTCGGCAGCGGCGACCGATGCGGCGTTGACGCGAGCGCAGGCAGCGGTAGCTACGGCTGGCGGAGGAACAATCTGGTTCCCGGATCGTACCTGCACGATTGCGGCGATCCACACGTTTACTACTCCCGGTGTTACGCTGCGCGGCTACGGCTCTTCATCGGTGCTAAAGGCCGCGAACGGCGCGAATCTGGCGTTCATGCTGAGAACGACCGAGGCTGCTACTGGGTTCACGGTTCGCGACATGGTTCTCGATGGAAACCGAGCCAACGGCGGAATGATCCAAGGCAGTCCCACGAACGCCCACCTATTGGCGAACGGGAGCGGACTGCTTATCGACAATGTGGAACTTAAGAACTCGCAAGCGGTTGGCATCTTCGTCGGCTCAAACACCACTCCACCGGTAAACACCCGCATCATCAATTCCTACTTTCACGACATCGGCGGGGTGATCGACGGTTCTGGCTTCGGTGTCGGCGTCTACACCGGAGGGACGCAACCACCGCGCGGTTTGGTGGTTCAGGGGAACACGTTCGCGCGAATCTACAACACCATCACGACGCCGGGTCCCTCGAACGCCTTCAGCGGCGGTGGCGGGACGACGGAGGTAATGATCCTCGGGAACCACTTCGAGGATAACTTCAGCGGATCAACCCTTGGCTACGGCGGTGGCATGGTCAATCTGTTCGGCGACGGCGGCGACTGCTCTGCGTCTCCGAACAAGAACCTCACCGTCCAGGGGAATACGTTCCGCCTCACGACGACGGTGCTCTCGGACGTTACGGCGGGCGTCGAAGCGTGCGGACAGAACAGCACGATTGTCGGCAACACCTTTGACGGGATGACCGGCCCCTGTATCGAAGTCAATGGAGGCACTACCCAAGGCGTGATCGCCGGGAACACCTGCAGGGCGTCGGCGACCGGCATCCTGTTAGGCTCCGCCACTTATTTCCAGATCACGGGGAACACGATCAGCGCGACGCTCGGGATCAACTTCTCAACCGCGCTCGCGTCTCACATCTCGGTAACCGCGAACAACCTGAGCGGCAGCACTACCAAGTTCAGCGGCCTGCCCATCGCGGCGACGCAGGATATCGTCATCGGACCCAATCTCGGCTACGACCAGATTTACACGACTACCGTGTCGGGCGTTACGGCGGCACAGTCGATCACGGCGACAACTCACGCGCAAGGCGTGGAGGCGATAGCGAAGTGCTTCGATAACTCAACCCCGCGCGTGAACGTCGCATGCAACTGGACACGCGCAGCGAACGGCGATCTGCTTGTCGGTCCTTTCGCTCCGGCTTTCAGTGGACTTATCCAGGTCGGCCCCAACTAGGAGACTTATGCAACGAATCCTCATCTTCCTCGCGCTCACGGGCGCTCTATTCGGGCAGCAGGCAGTGCGGTTCACAGGGCAACCCGGAGCGATCCCGATTAAAGTTGTCACCTCTTCCAGTTCTCCGATCTCCGGAGCGACCACGAACTGCATCGTGACTGCCGCGAGCGCCACGACGATCCAGACGAACACGAACTGCCCAACCACCGACTCCTCGGGGAACGTATCGATAGGGGGTACGGTAGCTAGTCCGAGCTTCTATAACGGGCCAGTCCAAGCGCAGTTTTACTGGAATCCATCCAGCCTTCTGACACAAGACTGTAAGACATTCATCATGCCCCTTGCTGGAGCTAGGCAGGGTACGGATGTGGTTTCTGTAGCCCCGCCTCCTGGCCGTCCAGCGGGATTCACCGCGAACGCCTATGTGGTTTCTCCCGATATCGTGACGGTGGAAATCTGCAATCCAACGGGGAGTACCGTGACGTTTTCAGCCACGGGTATATGGACAGTGCTGATTCCGAAAGGCGGCGTGATATGAAACGGCTAATCACCTCACTGATGTTCGCGGCTGTTGCGTTCGCTCAGAGCCCTCTGATTAAATATGGGCCGATCTCGGTTACGGGCGGGACTACGCTCGTGGATTCGTCGGGAAACGCTAATAACGGCACGCTACACGGTACGACCGTGAACGCGGCCAGCATCACCTGCAACGGTTCGAGCGACTACGTAGCGATTCCAGAAGTCATCAGCAATTCAGATTTTACGGTCCTGGCTGTGGCTTCAACATCTACCAATCCAGGCAACAATGGGTTGTGGTCAGAGGGTAATACAGGAGCCACTAATACGCTCTTGATGGATGCTGGTGGTCATGCTCGAATCATCGGTACAGGAGGAAGTGGAGGCTCAAATTGGAGTTTTGCGAATTTCCCGAACTACCTTGGTGACTACCATCTTTTTTACTTGCAGCGTTCGGGAGCCAACGGCCTATATGGGGTTTTTGATCAGAACTTCAGATATCCACAAAACATTGGCAGCACCACGGTAACCACAACTCTTGGCGCGTTGTGCGCTAGGGCTAGAACAACGCCGGATTTCTTTTGGCCTGGAACCTTTGCCTGGGTCGAGGTTTATAATACGGCGCTGACGCCAACGTTCATCGCTTCCAGGTATGCGGCGATTCGGACCAGTCTTGCAAGCAGCAATATCTTTTTGCGCGATATCGTTACCCCGCTTTATCCGTCTAGAGTTTGGAATCGAATGGGTACCCAGATCGTTAGCGCGGGCGGGGCTGAGGGTGCAAATATCGACGGAGAGGCTACGGTTCTACACACCACAACCGATTGCGCGCTTGTGGCTAATCCGTGTTTTCAGATGGTGTATGACGCCGGGACAACTGAGGGTCCATGGTATGCAGAATCTCCCAACGGCCTACCGCCATGGACCAAGGGCGGTGCCATTTCCAGCATCGGCACTGGATACAAGGGCTCTTCGTGGGCGCACGTGGGCAGCACGTATTACTACTACGGATCGACGTCGGCGTCCAACATAGACTGCTATACGTCGAGCAGTCCGAACACTGGCTACACGCTCGCACTCGCCTCCTGTATTCCCAAAGGCGCGGGCGGAAGTTGGGATGCAACTATCTGGAACACGTCCATCATCAACGTTGATGCGACTCACTGGTATGGAATTTACGATGCTTGCGGCACGAATTGCATAACGGGTGGTGTAACCTCCAGCGACGGGATTCACTGGACAAAGGTTTCAGCAAATCCAATAAGTGGCTTCGGGGAAGTCTGCAATGCTCCCTTTCTTGCTTATGTAAACAGCACTTTCTATGCGTGGTGCGGCCCCAACTCTACCTGGATCACGCGCTGGCAGTCGAGCATATTTAATTCGTTTTGGCAGAGCAGTTCGCCATCGCTTGGCCCGTTGTCTACAGCCACAGCCTCTGGTTCGCTACCTAGTTTCATGGGAAATGGCTCTGATGAGTCAAGCCAGGTTGTGGATTGGACGATGATCGAATACAACGGACAAGTCTACGCCTACTACACGGCGCAGGCCGAGGGGCACTTTGAGATCAAACTGGCAATAGCCAATATGACTATGGCGCAGTTGGTGCTCACAGGCGAAGGCGCGGCCTCGGATCAGCCTTGATTCATGTTGGCCGCGCAATCATACAGAGTTCGTCGCCCATTAGATCGTCTAGAGAAGTGTAGGGCGAAGTGGAGACCGAGACGCTGAAGCCATGCCGCGTGCACGTAGATTCTATAAATCTCGGTGTGATTACCAAGGGATGAACTTTCCCCCAACGCAGATCGTACCTGGTCGTTCCGTATCTTCCTTCAAGGTCAGGGTTCCCGTTGGGACAGAAGCAGGCGATAAATCCGCCAGTATTCAAAACTGCTTTCGCTATCTCCCATACAAGGTTCGGATTGTCCAAATGTTCAATCACATGGGCAGTAAAGAAGCAGCGGATACGCGGAACCTCCTGGATCGAAGAGACGCAGCGGCAACCAAGTTTAACGCGAGAATAATCCGCACGCGGCTGGCTAACTTCGTAAGAAAGAACGTCATAACCAGCGCGGGACAATTGCCAGCTTCCATAGCCCCACGACGAACCGAAATCGAGGACGGAGTCACCGGCCTGAAGCCCAAGATCGCGAAGTATTTGGATATAAGTCGTGAAGTCTCTCTCGGTTCCCCTAAAACTATTTGCAACCAGTTCCGCGAGAGTCTTATCAGACGGACAGTCCGTAGTAAATCCTTGAGAGTAGGCTTGCTGGTAAAACGCATCAGACTCTTTCGGGCTGCCTTTGGGAGTCCTGAACCTCAGGCCGCACTCGGTGCATTCATAGAGGGCTGTGACCAGGTACTTCCGGCGAACGAGAGCCGTAGCGCCAGAAGCGCATCCTGGGCATTTGTGATCCGAATCATGAGTCGCCGCCCATGCCAAATACTTAGCTTTTTCCAGGATGGAAAGTGCCATGCCTCTTAAGATTACACGGCAACGCCCAGGCAACGTAAATATTGCGAGCGTTCCCATCTTATGAAACTCATTCTCATCTTCGCTTTCGCCCTTGCGATCCACGCTGAGGACGCCAAGCCCGATCCCGCGCTCGCCTACCAGACCGCGCGCGCGGATGCGCTTCAGTCGCAGCTCGACGTGGCGAATCGCATGATCAAGGATTTGCAACTCCAAGCCAACATGAACGCGGCGGCGGCGAACTACTGCACGCTCGAATGGGGCGATCTCAAGCAGATGCAGGCTAAGGCCGAAGCCGCGAAGAAGGCGCTCGAAGCGCTCAAGCCCGCCCAGTAACCTCAAGGTCCACATCATGAAAACTCTGCTCGCCATAGCTATAGCCGCGTGCTCGGTTGCGCTCGGCCAAACCGTCGATACCGCGCCGCACAAGTTCGCCCAGTTCACCGTAGCCACACTGCCCTCCGCTGCGACGTGGGCGAATTACACGGTCACGGTGACGGACGGGGTAACGGCTGGAGACTGCACGGTCGGCGGCGGTTCCAAGCGCGTCAATTGCATCTCAGATGGCTCCGTGTGGGCGTCGAGCGGCGGGGGCAGCGGATCGGGAGATGTGGTCGGCCCTGGATCGGCGACCGACAAATGCGCCGCGCGGTACAACGGGACCACCGGCAAGATCATCCAGAACAGTGTCGTTTGCTTCGATAACGCGGGGAACGTGACGGGCGTTCTTACGCTTGACGTAAATTCCAACACGACTCCGCCCGCCGTGCTAACCGGCACGCTGGGGCATTTCACGCAGGCCGACGCGACTCAAGCCAGAATATTGATAGACGTTTTCGGGTCCAGCACAAACATGACTGGACGCAGAGCGAACGGGACGAATGCCTCGAAGACAGCGCTGACGACAGACGACCCAATACTCTCCATCGGTGGATATGGATACGACGGTGCAGCTTACAGCGCTCAAGCGATGGCGACCATCAATCTTAGAGCGGCGCAGCCGTGGACCGGATCGAACCAAGGCACGTACATTCAGTTCGCCACAACGCCAAACAATAGCACAACGCCCGCATCGGCCATGCGTATCAATCAGGACAAAACGATCCAGCTTCCGGGCTATGGCGCGGGCGCATTGATCACCGACGCGAGCGGGAACGTTTCCACGAGTTCAGGGACGGGTTCTGTGTTCACTGGCTCAACCGCAGTCACATCCGCCTTCAGTGCCACGCCGACCTTCTCGCTTGCCGACGTAAGCGCAAAGAGTCCGGTTCGCTTCCAGCCTGCGGCGCTCTCGGCGAACGTAACGAGCGTCACATTCAGCAACAAGACAGCGGGAGCGAAGTTCTCCATCGCGTGGCTCCAGGACGGCACGGGCGGACGAACGGTCAGCTACGGTGCGTCGGCGTCCAACACGTGCGCCCCGTCCACCACGGCTAACAAGACGACCGTGCAGCAGTTTGAGGTGGCGGCGGATGGAACGACGGTCGTAGGAACGGGGTGCACAAGCGACGATATCGCGGATACGCCCGTCATTGGTCCTGCGTCCTCAACTAATAACGCGATTCCTGTTTACAACGGTACGACCGGCAAGGTGCTGGGAGCGGGCATCGTTCCCGGTACGGGGGTTGCTACAGCACTAGCGAACGCCGTGGATACCTCGGGAGGCGTCTGCACGGTGGGCGGCGGCGGGTGCGCGGGTGGGTTCACTCTTTCCGGCCTACCTCTATGGCCCTTTGGCCGGGCGATGTCAGCGGATGTAACGACGGCCCGCTCTGCTAATCAGGTCTGGGGCAACGCCTTCGTCGTTACGGAAACCAGAACATTTACCAACTCCAATGCTGTAGGAGTGTTTTGGGGCAACGACGGAGGGCATCAAGCCTTTGCAATCTACGATTCAACCGGTACGGGCGGACTGCCTGGGTCTGTTATAGCAAACACCACCACGGCGACTTATAGCGGGTCCGGGGCTTCAGATCAGCCTGCGCATCTTGCCTTCGGCGGAAGCTTCACCCTCACTCCTGGATTGTATTACTTAATGAGTGCGTCAGATACAACAACCCCCACTTTATACATGGTCCCAGGAGGAAACGGAGGGGGCATGACTCTCGACAATGGAACCCAAGTCCTCGGTGGAACTTGCGCTAATCCATCAACGGGCACTACGACAATCGTATTCCCGATGTCTTGCGGCACGTTCAGCGCGGTCAATAACAACATCACCCCCTACGTCATTATCTGGAAATAAATGCAAATGAAGATCAGTTTATTTCTCGTGTTCCTGCTGGCTTTGCCTGCCTTTGCCACAACCACCATTACGCCCTTCGGTCCCTACGACATCTCCGCAACGCAGGCAATTATCCGCTACACGACCGACCAGACGGCCTCAACGTGCGTGTTTCGCGCTTCCGAGGGGAACTCGCTCGGGACGATGGTGAACGACGTAAACACGACGCTGTTCTCCGGTTCTAATGCAGCAACCCGCACTGGGTCCGTTGCTGGTTCCTATTTCGTTCTCGGTACGCGCGGGTACTACCTTGCCTCGGATGGCTCCCACCCATCACGCGCCCTCGCAGCGCACACTGCGCATATCGTCGGTGTTCAGTGCGGGGCCGATTCCGAAGTAACGGCCACATTCACGACTACGAACGCGCCATTCGCTACGCCCCCGGAGGCGTTCCAGTTCGACTCCTCGCAGTTTGGGAACTACGCTCAATGTACGCTGCCGTCCAATCAGGACACGCCCTGCATTGACTCTCATAGCGGCCTGAAGATGGCACGGCTGACCGCTGATGAGGACTCAGCAGACGCCACCAGTAGCGTGCTTAAAAACATTGTCCCTGCGACGCCAATTGATCCAACGACGGCATGGACCACGCCATCAAATATCCTCACGACCAGCACCAGTTATGCGGTGTGCTCCGCGTGTGGGACGACCGCAAATTTTCTGTTTTTACCTGCAACTCTCAACTCCGCATCGTATCCGAATCCAAGCAGCTATGATTCGATTGAGAATGTTCCTACCAACATCCGCATCAGTTTCAAGGGGTATGGGACGAACGCCACGGCGGGGAATCGCGTTCTGAGTGCTTGCTTGTCCACAGATCGCGGGCAGAATTGCGCGTGTCCCGCGATTGACTTACCCACATTCCCGAACGGTTCTGGTTCCGCAGCGGTAGAACAGTTTCCATCGTCCAACTGGCCATCTGTAAACTTCGCAGAGTGGTGCGCTACTCCTACACCGACGCTCAACGCTCCCAATACAGTTACGCTTTCGGGAACAGCCACCGTCAGTGGGGGTACTAGTGTCACATGGGCTTCCGGTTCGCATTTCCTAACGCTCGTTCCTGGGGATCACATCACCATTGCGGCGACGGACTGCCCGATTTCTAGCGTCACCGACGACAGCCACTTGGTTCTCGGATCAGCCTGCCCGAACGGAACAGCGGCGTTCACAGCGACGAACTTCGGCGTGAAACTCTGGAAGAAGACCGGGACCGGAGATCTAGGACTCAACACCGCCAAATATGACATCATATACAACTCGCAGTATTCAGTTCCTTTCGGCGGTGCCACGGCGAGTTGCAACCAGAACGTGGCGAACACCACGGTTACCCGCAGCGGCAGCGCCTTAGGCCACACGCAAGCTGGATATCTGTGCGTCTATGAGGATATCTTCGGAAACGAGCGCCTCTACTGGCTGGGAACAAACGGAGAATCGCGCTTCCTTTCGCGTCTTACAGTTCCCGCCGTGACCGGCTCGTCAGGCGGTAAGGACGATAACTCCCTGCTTCCAAGCGGTTGCCAAATATTCAGCGGGATCAGCCCCGAGAATCCCTTTGACGCTACCGATCCCAATGTTTTGTACTGTATTGGAACTACGTCAGGAAGTACCTACTATGTCGTCCGAAAGTTCACCTATAACAGCGCAATGGGAGGCTGTGGATACGCAGCATGGGCACCGGATTACAACCTCGACAGCGATAACCCCTGCATGGCTACGCCGGTCAACCTGACCAAGGCCAGCCTGAATGAAGATCTTGCTTCTCAAGCCGTGTCTTTCGATCCAACGTTCAAGACTTCGCTGTTTGGATCGTGGGCAAGCCCAGGTCCGGGAGGCGGCACGCAGATGCCTCTAAGCGCGAAGGCTAACGGACAGGACTCCATCTGCTGGTACGCTCGTCTGGATCTGACGATAAATCCTCCGACCATTGTTCAGATGATAAGCAGTTTCAGGACATCCCCAACCAAGTATGGGAGTTGCCACGGGGCGGCGGATCAGCCTCTCGATACTTATGGTCGCCTGTACTTAGGACCCACTCTCTCCACGCCTGTGATCTTCGGCCTCACGGCGATTGCTGGATTGCCAGATACCGGACTGAATAATTCTTATGTCTCCGGATCAACCTGCGAAGCACTCGGCGTAACCAACCCGACTTACATGGCCGAGGGTGCAACGGGCCTAAATTGCATTCAGATCACGATATCAAACCTCGACGCATACACCGTTAGCCCGTCAATGGCGGAGTTGACTGCATACCCTCAGCCCAAGAATAGTACGGCTTGCGGGGGTGACAATTCGACAGCGAACTGCTATAGCCAGATCGCCACTCTTGAAGAGGGCGACTACTTTGCGGATGGCGCTAATTGCAGCTCTTCATCTGGTGCCTGTGGGCTTGGCGAACAATTCCGGCTGGTGAAGAAGCTCAGTTCTACATCCTGGGTGGTTCAGCGGGGCGTCCAATGGCAGGGATGCAACACAGGGAAAGCTTCCCACACAAACGGCTGGACTCCCTGGATGTGGGTTACGCACAACTGCAACACGTCAGTGTTCCACTGGTTCTCCAATAGTGGCACGATCCTCCCCGATCTCGCTTGCATGAACGCTGGACACCACGACATCCTGATTCCCTTCGGGACCACGAGCGGAACTTACTCCCAAGCTGGATACAACTCCTGTAGCGGGATCAATGGTTACAACCAGCGCATCGGAGGATTCCCGGCTCAGATCAACCAAACCTCCAATTTTGGCAACGCGAAACAATACGGTCCTGGGTTCAATGGTTCCACAGCGCAGTTAGATGCAGGGTCGATCCAGTCTCACCAATCTTGCGAACAAAAGAAAGCATCGGCCCAGGAGTTGAAGTGGTGTCTTGATGGACGACCGCTTGGCGGGGCCGCTGGCGGGGCGTCCACGCTCGGCTATCAGGTGGTTACCACGTGCGCCACGATGAACACCTGCACGGCCAGCAACCCAGCAGCAGCGAACGTCTACAAGGTGGATAACATGACGACGGCCCCGTCGGGAGGTGGTAGCGCCCTATCCACGCTCGACCGTAAAAACCTACCCGTCTATGCATGGTCGGGCAAGAACCTGCTGGTCGATATCTCGGGGCCTGGTTCGGACATTGCAGCGGCGTCTGACTATTCGTTCTGCGTCTCTGACTTCGCAGGAGAGTGCATTTCGGGATCTTCGGCTGGGACGGTGTTCATGAAGGTTCCGCAGGCGAACACGGACGGCACTTGCCTAACCGGGATGGACAATAGTTCTCTCTGCTGGGTGTCTGCTCCACTCGCGCCAGCGGTCACGCAGTACGGCATAAACGTAGCCGATCCTGACGGCGTCTACTGGCGCAAGATCAGCACGTTTTTCCAAGGAATGGGGTGGGTCAATAATTACTGGAATACGCGCCCAACTCCAGATGGTTCGCTTTCATGGACCGTCAGTCGCTGGTTAAATGGCATCAGCAACAAGATGATGGCGGCGATACTCCCGCCCTGGCCGACGATCAGCGATTCAACTGGAGATGCTTATGTGCCGTACTTGGTGCCCGTAACCGGCAACGCGCAGCCGAACGCGCGGGTAAGGTTCGGGTATGCAGAGAATGGAGCACCGACGGATTATAACTGCATGCCGCGCCTGGAGGCGTGCGTAACGGATTCCGTTTGGGATGGCACGACGGCAACGGTTCCCTTTAAGTGGTCGAGTCAGGCGCAATCGCTTCAATCGTGCTCGCCAACCTGCACGATCAAAGTGCCCACGATGATCGGGCGGACGACCTACATGGTTCTTGAATACGTGGACAGTATGGGCGTGACCCAGGCGACCGCCGCGCTGCCGCCGATCACTGTTCCGTTCAATGACGTGCAAAACCAGAACACGGGGATACGGATTCCTGGCTCATCGCGCGTATCGGGATCTTTTCGCCAATAGAAGCAATACACATCCGATTATCAGAGAGGTTTGCGGTTCTGGCACGGCGGTTGTGGAGTATTCAACTTGCTGAAGGTTTGTAGCCCAAGATCCAATCGGCTGGAGAATGGAATGTATCCAGTAACTATCTCCCTGGAAGATGGCATCGGCGTAGGCGGTGACCTTCTCGGTGATCAGGAACGGGACGCCATACTCAAATTGCGAAGTGATGCTGAACAGGCCATGCGCCGATCCGCCTACTCCGTTCAGCGTGACCCAAGCCTCCGTCCCGCGTCCGCCGCCAGCCCACCAACTCGTCAACGTTCCGGTGCCCTCTCCGCCCGTGATCACGACCCAGGATTGCAGGGTGGCACTGGTAAACGCGGAGGTGTTCCCCGTCATGCCGTTCGGCCTCCAAGCGTTCGCATCGGCCTCCAGGTTGAAACCGCTGGCCGTGAACAGGCCGCTGGCTCCGCTCGCCTGCCAGGGCGCAGGGTTGGTGATAGAGCACGATGCCATCTGGTTAGCAACCGTCGTTCCGGGGCCGCAGGAAAGCGACACGCTGCCCGTCAGGATTGGCGTGCCGAACGCCGGGATGGTGAGCAGCAATCCGCAGAGCCACTTCATAGGGGTCTCAGTTGGGGCTGCTTACAATCCGGGCTTTGCCGATGATGACGAGCCAGTGGCCCGTAAGCGGCGCGCGTCGAGGATCTATGGTCAGCGGGGTCAGCTACCTCAGATTGCACCTTGGTTCCGCAGTTGGTGCAGGTTAGCTCGATATCTCGCTTCGACTGGGATGCTGATGAGGCATCTACCGGCTTTGGGTTGCGCTTCAGGTATGTGACATAGGCGGCGGTCATGACGACACACAAGATCGCCATAAAAACGACCATCGCCACTTGCATTTGATAGAGGCTCATGATCTAGCGTTAACACAGCCCAAGCCCACGCGCCATGGGCCGCTAGTACTAGAACAGTTTCGATTGATCGCGTTTTAAGGAAAAAGGAGAAATAATGCCAAATTTGACCGATGAGATTTACTGGGCATCCAAGCCCCCTGAAGTACGCGCACTTCAGGATATTTCCGTCCTCGATCAGGACGCACGCCAGTCTGCAGCCGCCGCGCTTTCGGCCAAGGGGTTCCTGATTGACCGGCAAATCGATATCTGGGGCTGGTCGCCGTCGAAGGTGATGGCCTACCGGACGCAACTCGGTGCGACATATAGCCTCGATGGGATCAGTGGGCTCCGAACCATCAAGGTTTCGGTGGACGCCGCCGACTATCCGCCCTTTGACGCCGTGAAACCTCCAGCGCCTCCCGTGCGCGCCGTTGGGCAGTACAAGGGCAACGGGCTATACGAGGCGAATATCACAGCCTGCGCGGACCCGAACGGACACCTGATCTTCGCCGACGGGCAGCACTACACCCAAGACGGCGTGGAATACGTTTTCCATGTAACCCAATTCTGGGGCATGCCCTCGATCAACTGGACAAAAGCATGAGAAACCTCACTCGCTCGCTGGTCGTGGCGGCTTGCCTCTCGCTGGGTTTGGCCACTACTGGTTGTGGCCCGAAAGCCACGACAGCCACTATTCCTGGTGCGCTGAACAACGCTGACGCGCAAATCTACCAGAACATGCACACCGCCCAGGCCGCTATCGAGCAGGCCAAGGCGGATATCGCCAAGTTCCCGCAAGCCAAGGACACGCTGAACAAGGTGATCGCGTCATACAACGTCGTGGAGTCTGCCTATCAGACCTACCACGCGACGGCGGCGAAAGGCGGCTCCGTAGATTGGACGATGCTCCAATCTCAGGTCTCCGTGTTGCTCGCCGACATCGGCAAGCTGCAAGTCGCAATGGGGGTGAAGAAGTGAAGTGCGATTCCGTCCCACGGCGCGGATTGCCTTCAACTGAAACTAGAAGGGTGGTTGATATACCTGAATACAATGCGTGGCGAGGAATGCGACAGCGCTGCCTCAATCCAAAGGCGCAACATTATGCCGACTACGGCGGGCGTGGAATAACGGTCTGCGAGCGATGGCGAAATAGTTTCCCCGCATTCCTGGCTGATGTCGGATATCGACCGAGCGATCAGCATTCTATCGAGAGGATCAACAACGATCTCGGATATAGCCCTGAGAACTGTCGCTGGGCTGTCTGTAAAGAGCAGCAAAGGAATCGCCGAAGCAACGTGGTTCTTGAACACGAAGGAAGACGCATGCCAATTTCGGCTTGGGCCGAAATGCTTGGGATAAAGAAGGTAACGCTGGTCGCTCGGATCTCGCGGAAGATCCCAGTACATGCAGCTTTGAAGTCAGGGAGATTAAACGCACATGTTTAAATTGGACTATATTCTCGGGCTGATTGACGGCGGCGCACAGATTGTCGCCGTCACCGGGGGCGCTGCGGGACCCATCGGCGCTTCAGCGGCGAGCGCTGCGATCATCGCCGACTATTTCCTGAAAATCGCGCAGGCTGCGGTACGCGCTCACGAGGGCGTTACCGGGAAGCCGCTCGATATGTCCACGCTGCACCAGATCGACCCGGTTCCCTAAGCGGAGTCAGTGCATTTCAGAGTGCACCAGCCCTGGCTTCGCATGGCCGTCTGTCCATTACTTCGGAAGCCTGATCGACACCGCTGAGAACAACTATGCCAGAACCAGTGATAAGCGGCAAGCCCCTTGACCCGCAGGCCGAAGCTGTGCTGAAAGAGATCCTGACGGCGTGCGGTCTATCATCCGCCCTCGTTACCAGCGTTGGGCGCACGGTCGAGAAGCAGGCGGAAGTGATGTTCCAAAATTGCCTTAAGTATGGCGTCGCGGCGCAACTAGGGCTCTACGCTGCGGCGGGTGACAAGGTGATCAGGGTTTATGAGCAGTATCACGCCACGATGTCCGCCGACGCAGTTAAGGCGCTCATGGCCGATAAGATCCGCGAGGTGGGCTCGGGGAATGTGAGCCACCATATCGCCGACGCGAATCACTACGTCTTCGATGTTGCGCCATCCTCGATCCCCGAGGACAAGCGCGAAGAGTTCATCAGGATCGCAGCCAGCCATCCGCGCGTGAGCAAATTCCTGAAACCTCCCTCTGATCCAGCTTTCCATTTGGAAGTGACGAAGCTGGTTGGAGTAACGAGCTAATGGGTATCACTTCCTCACTGCTCGCGTTCTGGTACTTCCTTCTTATCTCAGACGACCTCGCACTCTTGCTGTGCGCATTCGCCATCTGGCGACGGAATCGCGTGAAGCGGATTCGGCTGTTCCAGTTGCTATCGCCAATGCTGGCGGGCGTCGTTCTTTACAGCCTTGTGCGTGAGATGCACACGCTAATCCTACCGCACGATCTGAGGCAGGCGGTGTTCGCGGCATCCATCGCTACGCCCGTTGCGTCGATCCTGGTCGGTCTGGTACGGGGAGTGCGATCCGTGGCCGCGTGGCGCTTCGTGCTCTACTCGCTTGGTATCACCAATGGGGATATGCCGCATTGAGATGAGAAGCCATTGGAAAAGACGCCTGTCGATCTAATCAGCAGTCTCGGCGTCCCCGTTTTCGCGATGCTGATGATGGGTTTGTTTTTTTACAAATCTCTCTGGCCGCTCATCAAGAACCAGATCGAGCAGGGTAATATCGAGCGCCAGAAGCAAACCGAGCGACTGAACACGATTCTCGACAGGCACGCCGAAGCGAGCTTTCAACTAGCCGAACGTTTGCGGCAGATGAACGAAAGCATTGATGGACTGAGACGCGACTTTAATGATAGGTAAGGGGGAGCAATGCTACTGCAACTGACAACCGAGCCAACGATGGGGAACGAGCTGCTTTCCACTGTGGCTGCTTCGACGCTGGTGGTCTCGGCGATGGAGTGGGTTAAGAGCACGAAGTGGGTTCCCTTCATCAATCAGCACTCTGCGGGGATCAACCGAATGGTCGGATGGCTTGCCGCGTTCTGCACGGGGACGGGAATCCATTACACGTTCAATCAGGACGCCGGGGTTTTAACCATCACTGGCCTGTCGATTGGCGTGATCATTCACACGCTCATGACCACTTCCAAGCAGTACGCTGTCCAGTGGCTCATCTATCAACAGGTCAAAGGCAGGGCTTCCGACGTTGCGGCCATCGCCGAAGGAAGCAATGCCGTGCCCGTTGCCTCACCCGGCGCAATTGCGGCGGGCGTCGAACAGGCTCAGAAACCGTAACGGCAGCGCTCGCGCTGGACTCGTATCCTTGGAGGCTTTATGATCATTTACCTGCCCGCCTTAATCGCCCTCATTGGGCTTTTGATGTTCTCGCTTTGCAAGACGAATAGCGACCTGAAGGAGATCGGAAGGATACTCTTCTGGACCGGCCTGCTCGCGTTCCTGCTGAATGGGGATCGCCTGCTGAAGGTGATCGGTGGTTAGCTTCGACTACAACCTCGGGAGGATCACCAAAAACAGCCATCCCAGGACCAGCACAACACAGAACGCCAGCGCTCCGTAGGTTGCGCCGTTTTCTATCTGCTCTCGTATCGACATTTCTATCGCCTGAATGTGGAAGCGCTAATCCCCACAACAACAGCTAATAGTATCGCCCAGGCTGATAGGAAGAATACGAATCTCATATAAGGCACCCCTGAAAAGGGCACGCCCAGAATATCACCGGATCACATGAAATACACCATCTTTTTAGCGCTCGCCCTGCCCGCCTTCTCGCAGGTTGTCTCTATCGACGCCGGGAGCCCATCCGACCACGGCTACACGGGCGGCGCGGTTTACGGGGTGGCGCAGCAGGCGGACTTGGGGCGGCAGGTTGCGCCGTTCAACAGCCTCAGGTTCGGTTCGTCGTTCTCCTATGACATCGTGGTTCCCGCAGGCGTTTGCAACGTCGGCTTGCAATTCTACGAGAATCGCGCCGCTGGCCCCAACCCTGCGACGCAGAGCGCGGTCGGCACGCGCGTGTTTATCGTGACCACGGCGACCACGCGCACGTCGGTCGATATATTTGCCAGTACCGGCGCGCAAACGCCCTGGACGCTCTCGCTGCCGCCCGTCCCTACCCCAGACGGGCACCTGCGCATCGGGTTCCTTGCGACGCACGGGAACGCTAGTGTTTCAGGAATCCAGGCTGATTGCACCCCGACGCCTGCGCCGCCCCTGAGCTACGACGCGGCGACCGGCGTGTGGACGTTTACGGGCAAGCTCCACATTACCGATTGGCTGGAAACGGGCGCTCCCGGCACGCCTACCGTGTTCACGGTTACCGACTCGGCGGGGAAGCAGTGCCAATTGACGTTCGATGCGGGGAAGGTGCTCCTAAAGTGCTAAAATGCCCCGCAAGGAGCAACCATAAATGCCTGGAATTAACTACGTTCCCAGTCCGCGCCATACCCAGCCGGGACAACCGCCGCAGGTTGGGCAAGCCACCGTTTACATCGAAGAAGACGGTAGCCGTTATCCAGCAATGATCAAGTCGGTCGAAGCTCACAATGATGCTGGGACCCTCTACCAAGTCGCCGTGGTTTGGATCGATACGAACGTGGAGGGCGATGCCGCCCTTAGCAATCCCGGTGCCCTGACACTTCGCGGACGCCTTTACAACGTCGAACGCGGGGCCTGTTTTTACTGTCCTTGCTCACCTCCGTTTCCGGATCATTGCCCCTGATGTCCCCTGGGAGCTAGATTTTACGCAAGGATTTATGAGTGCCTCTTCGCCTATGCCCATTGACCACGATCCGAGCCCGGATAAATACCAGCAATGGTTCGGGCTCGGGACGTTCTTCGGTGGAGCGATTGCGGCTGGCCTATCCAAACTCATCGGTCGAGGTAAAAGGGCGCGCTCGGAGCAATATATGCGGGCCATCGCACGCGAAGCCTTGAACCGCGAGATATTGGAATCCGAGCGCTGGCAGTCTATCGAACGCAGGCTGGAAGCGATTGAGTATCACCGTCGGGAAGACCGCTCTGACATAGATGAGCAGTTTAACGCTCTGCATCGACGGCTCGACCGCTTGCAGTCCCGCTAATAGTTACCCACCCTAGAAGACATAGCGTCCAACTCGCCTTCGCTAACACGGCCACTGTCCAGTAGGCCGCGTCCCAATTCACGCCAGCCAGTACGGTAGTCAGGAACCACAGAACGGCGATAGCTGGCCGTTTCCTCACTCGATCTCCGTGCGTCCACGGATCGAACGCGCTGGCTACCGACAATCCTAGGAATATCGCAGTTGAGTAGACCCGTGCGAAGAAAGGCGGGGCGGCGTACTTAGGCCAAGCATGTGGACTTGCATACATCACGGCGGCAATCGACATCAGACCGATGGAGATCGCGAATACCCGCTCCCATGACCCCTCCGGGAGCATTTCCGCGACGAACGCAGCGCCCGCGAGCGCCAGGGCTATTTCGCCTGCCAATCCCCACGCTGGGCTCGCCTGGAGAACACTGGACACAGCGACGACCGCCATGTACGCCCTGAACAGCGGCGGGCCGCGACGGAGTGCCAGCAGGAGCATCATGGCGACGTTCAGGCAGGTTAGCGCGACCCACAGGCCCTTGATCGGCGTCCACGTCGTGATGCCAAAAGCCCAATGAAGCGCGGAGAGCACGGGCGCTCATTTTACCGCGTTTCGCTCCCCGTTTCGGGGCGCGGCGGCTCTGGAAGCATGGCGGCGTCGATGGCCTCGCGTATTTTGTCGTAGAGATAGCCAGCTTGTGGCATTCCGGTCAACACATTAGCCCCGCGATCCACCATAAACTTCACGGTGCGCGGAACACCTAGCGCAGTCTTCTCAAGCCAATCCAGCCGCTCGCTATCCTTCGAGCGCTCGCTTTCAAACATCTCCCTATCGAGCTTGTAGGCGTGCTCCAGATTGAAGCGAAAACTCTTGGCGATTTCGAGCTCGCTTTCCAGCGCGGCGATCCGCTGCTCCGCTGCCTTGAGTCCGTTGACGATCACGCAATCCGGGTCGTAATCCTCTCGAACCGGTATCGACATGATCCATCGCCGCTTCTGATTACACAGGTCAAAGACCATCTGGTAGGCGGCTTGAACCTTCGCCTTCCAGTCCGCTGGTGCGGCTGGCTCCGCTGGTGCGGGCTCGGAGGGATTGGGTGTCGGCTTGGCTGGTTGATTCATCCGATTATTTCAGCGGCTAGTTCTGGCGCTGCCTTTCTGAATCCTTCTATCAGCGCGTTAGCGGTCACAACGCGCCCTTGCTGGCTATCCATCCACATTCTGAGGTCGTGTACGGTCTGGCATCCCGTAAGACGCTTAAATTCGTCCAGTTCGTAGTTGGTTTGATCAACCTTATCCTCAACTTCGGTTGCCTTGCGGTCGCGCTCAATCGCCCATTCCCGAGCCTCACGGAGTTCGCGAAACCGCTCTTTCTCGTCCTTCCGTAATGGATCGATACAGGCGGGCGGGTCCTGAACGCAGCCGTCATCTCCGAAATGCAGCCAAGCTGCTCTGCGTGAACGGAACACCTCATCGCAGAAGAAGCATCTCCACTGCTTGCGTCGTTCGCTCATGATCGCGTCTCCTTCGGCTCGGGTGTGGGTGTGGGGTTGGGAAGCAACACTTCAGCAGTTACGCGTATGCGTGTTCCCGCCGGGAAGTCTTTGGCGTAGGCGTAGTATCCATCCCCGTGAAGGAAGCCATGGCTCCCGAAGAATAGATCGGGAAGATCGGGGAAGCGCTCAGAACGCGCCGCTGGTTCGGAAATCCATTCCCTTCGCGGATTCTCCAGCGACAGAACCTTCTCCGGGTGATCATGACGAAGGCAGCGCCATTCGCGTACCCGTTTGGCGTGATCCAGATACTCACGCTGGTTAGCGAACTCCCAGTACCCGAACTCGGGGCACGGCTTCGACGCACAAGCCAACCTGCGGAAAATTACTCGCTTGCTCATGACCCCTTCACCTCCTGGGCTGGCGGGTTCAACAGGGTGCGTGCTTCGTCAATACGGAGTTTCAGCACCCGTATATTAGTCACGCCGTGATCAACCTCGCGGGCTAGTTCGAGGAACCCGCTCGCTTCGTTCGCCAGCTTGAGCAGCGCATCCCGCAGCGTGCGGTTCTCGGCCAGCGCTTTGTCGCGCTCAGTGACCGCATTGGCTCCATCCATCACTAGCACCTGAAGAATCTGAGCAAGCCAGTCGTGGATATCGCGCCCCTCTTGCTCGATCACCGGGTCTTCGACACGCTCGATCACGCGCTTTACGCGATCCAGCTCGGCTCGGAGGGCTTCGAGTTCGCTCATGGTTCAACCTCAATTCCGAGCTTCCGCAGTTCGCTAATGGCTCCGTCAAGTAACCGCGCGTGCGGCCCTTGCGGAAACACGATATCGCGAACCTGCTCCCGCGTCAGCCTGGGCGCTGCACGCTCGGAGCGTAGCGCACGCTCGATTAACGTACCGAGAGCCGTGAATGGATGGTCCGCATCGTGACCCGGCCAGCGTTTTGCACGCAGGCAGAAACGCCCTTTATCGAGGTGGAAGCATGGCGGTCCACCGTTCAGCACAACCTGCTGCCAGTCGGCAATATCGCAGGCTGCGCGGATCTCTTTCTTCAGTTCGCTCATTTGGTCTCCTTGGGATCGCGTTCGGTAGCCGGGAAGCGTCCGAGAGCAAATCCAACCTTCATAGCTTTGTCGGCAATCTTAGCCTCCCGCTGGGCCTGTAACTCCGTAGAGGAATCTGGCTGTTCTCCGCGTGATTTGAGGCACCTATGGCACATACACAAGTCGCCGATCAACCCGCTCCTGCAATTGATGGAGAAGGTGAACCGCGTGCCTTCCGGCAAAACCGAATCGAGCGTCTTGATCCATTCGCTCATCCCTTCGCCTCCCTCGTTCCGTTGCCCGCGAGCATCGCCTTAACTGCAGCACGAGCTAGACGCTTTTTCTTTAGGTATTCCTTGGTCCAAGCCCTTCTGCTCTCCCGCAGGTAGCGCTTGGTTCTCTTTTCGCGAGCGTTAGTTTCTAGCTTCTTGCACGTTCTGCAAAACCGGCTTCCTCGATAGAGGATTGTGTTCTCAGGAGAATAGGGGTGACCGTGAGGGCAATGGGTTTTGGCCCGCATATTCGCACCGCCCGTAGTGCGTCGTGCTCTCTCCTGTGGCGAGAACCGCAAGATGCGTGAGATTGTGCCTTTTGAAATGTCGAGCAGTTGAGATATAGCTGTCTTTGGTAATCCCAGAGCAACCCATGATCTAACCAAACCATCCCGTTCTGATCGATCAGGCATTGGCCAAAGTTTTGACAGTGGCCGCGATGTGAAGTTGGCACGCCCATACAACAGTCCATCGTCGGTTCTGAGACCAGACTGCCAGCGTTGCCAGATTGTAATTGGGGCTACTCCGGCTACCGCCGCAACTTCCCTAATCCCGACCTTCTGACCTCGGAACAATACAAACCGCTTTCTCGTCCCGGCGATCCACGCCTCAGTGGGTGGCCTTTTATTTGCGTATTGAGTGGCCCAGTCAGCCCAGACGCAATTCTCCGGGTTGTATCCAAGGTCATTGTTTTTTCGTTCTAACGTTAATCCCGCTGGGCGCAACCCCATATCCGCTACAAAATTGTTGTATGACTTCCAACGCTCGCAGACGGTTATCCCGCGCCCGCCATATGTTGAGTACCTAGTGTTTTTAGGATTGAGACAGCGCTGCTTCATGCTATTCCACACGCGACGAGTTCGCGCTTCTTCCTCCGGTAACATAGCCGCGAAAATAGCCCATGTAGATATGCCTAACTCGCGGGCGATGACGTTAGTTGCCACTCCGTCATTCCGCATTTTCTTGATTTGCTCCACGAGTTCAGGCTTCACGATTCAAGCGCTCCAGTAGTTCTTTAACCGTGGGAGACAGGTACAACGTCATTCCGCCGTCCATCCTGTTCCAAGGCATCGCCGTCTTCGGCTTCGCCACTTCGCGAACGCTCGCAGCCTGCCTCGCCTCGCGCTTCGATTTCATCCGCGCGTAACGGCGTTTCTGACGGCGCAACTGGCGAGCGTAGGTGTGTATGTTGCGCTGGCGCTTGGCGCGCTGCGCCTCAAAGCAGGCTTCGTGGCGGCGCTGCTCGTTGGCCAGCAGGATCTCGCAATCGGCGGGCAGGGCGGATCGGCGAGTCACAACCACCTCAGCGCTGCATAGTTAATTGACAAGTGCAGAGTGTTGTCCGCGATGATCATGAGCCAGATCGCCATAAACGGAGGTGTGGAGCTTGGATATCCGGTCACCTTGCAGTCTGCCCACTTTGGCCATGCGCTACGCGGAGCTAAGAAGTTCTTGGCGAACACGACGTAGCGAGCCAGCCTAAATCGGTCGATCAGTAAGTGAGTCCAAAAGATCGCAGCCCAGGCCCAAACAGAATTAGCCAGCAATAGGAACGGCAAGCTGTATACAGCCGCGTGGATTGCGGCGACGCCACCGGCCTTAGTCTTGTTCTGCGCCATCCAATCGGATTGCGTCAGGTAGTCGCCAATCAGGTGCAGAAGTATTTGGCTCATCGCTTCGCCTCGGCACCCGCTCGGCTCATTGAGCGCTCCATTTCAGATCGCTGTCGATGCATTCGATCTTGATATCGATGTCCGTGCGGAGATCATTTAGGTCTGAACGGGTTTGTGCAGCCGACACGCTCGTGTCGGAGAATAGATCCTCGATGGCCTTTTGAGCGGCATCCAACAGCCTGTCATGTTCCGTCTTACGTTTCGCCATATTCCCCCTTGCGCGCGCGGCTACTTGCACCCGTCATCGAAAGCGACCACGACGACGCGCGAGTCGCTTGGATCAACCGCGATCACCCTTGCCGCGCCGTTACGCCCGTTAGGATCGGCGACGCAGGTTATTTGCGCGTCCAGCCCACCCACCTGATCCTTCAGTAGCGCGTCAAGCTTCAAGCGCCACACCGCGCAAACAGTGGGACACGCTACAGGCGGGGCCTTAGCCCATTCGCTCAACGGCGGCTCGGGCGCAGGGTTGCGCGCGCAACCCGCCAAGACAATCGACATCAGCAGTAATCGTTTCATCGTGGAACCCTCCCGTCGCTCGCGCTCATGCGGCTCGCCTGCATCGGCACGGCACCGCCGCGCTACAAACGTCCGCCATGCGTTCGGGGCGCATCGCAGCCACTTCCGCCAGCCCGGTATCCTGGTCGGGCACGTAGCGCCGTTTACGCACCACCTCGCCGTCTTCCTCGACGTTCCAGGAAAGCACCCACCGGATCACCACGCCGTCTCCGTGGCAGTCGGGGCAATCGAGGCTTGCCATCGGCTCCGGCTCCTGCCGCGCCCAGATCGCCCGCCGCAAGTGAACCGGCTTAGGGCAGTCAGCATGTTCCGCGAGCCATTCGTCCACGACCGCCGCGAGTATCTGCGGGCTGTTCGCGGACTCGGCGGCGAGACGCAATTCCTTCAGCGCGGGCTTGTCGTTCCGGGGGTAAAAGTCGAGCCCCGAGAGACGTTCGAGTTGCTTCGATGCAGTGGTGGAATCGATCATAGAGCAGCGATCTCCTCAGCTGTTAAGCCACTGGATTTTTTGATTTTCCCTTGCGGCAGTGGCGGCGGATTGACCACGTAGTCCCCGGACAAGATCCAGTTATCGAGACCCGTGGCCATTCGGCCTGACTCCCGCCAGTACTCAGCCCACAGCTTGAGGCTCGCGATGATGCTTTCCGCGAACTGATTCGCCGTCTTGCTGGATTTGTTCATCTCGTTGAAAAGACAGGTCTCAACGAAGCCGATCTTCGATGGAGACGGATGAATTTCCCAAAGAATACCAGCGAGTTTTTTCGGCGGAAATTCCGCTAGAAAACCTTCGGGATTCAGATTCTCAGAAACTTCTACAGAACCAGATACAGATCCAGAACCATACGTGTGTTGGTCTCCATTCGCTTTGCATTTGTTCTTCAAACGCCCAGCACTTGCATTGCGAGTGCTCATCGAATGAACATAAATTCTCTCCTCCTCCTGCTTCCCATTTACCAGTCGGGTAGGGTCATCCTTGGAGGGTGAAAACTTCGCTCCGATCTTGGTCCACATCTTGTCGGCATAAGCCCTAGACTTGCCGAGAAGTTTGGCGCGTGCCGCCGGATCGATGGGAAGCCCGCCGCTGTTCCAGGAACGATTCAGGCAGCGATGATAGAACCCGAGCTCGGCGTCAGAGGCGGTAAGGTAGAACTCATCCGATTCCGCATCCTTGACCCACCAGCGGAAGTAGGGGTACCCAGTGGGTAGGCTCATCGCGATACCTCCAGCGGAATAAACCTCACACCGGCCACGAAATGCTCAATTGATGATGGTTCTGGGTTGTTTACATTGGAGTACTGCTTCACGGTTAACGGAAACCCGCTCATGTCCCGGCGATCCCACCGCCGATTAGTTGATCCAACCGAATTAAGTATCGGCTTGAGCCTGCGTATCAGTCTGTACTCATCCATAAGCCAATCACCGACACGAACAGAAGTTTTGATTTTTATGGTTACGTTGTTGCAGACACCCCAAGGCGTGAAGATCCTATCGTTTCTGAGTCTGTCCCGCTGGATTCTTCCGCCGCCGAGTCTTTGCCGCAAGTTAGAGGAAGCGCCGATATAGAGATACACGTTGTTGATCAGGAGAACGTAGCACCCCGGAGCGGAAGGTATGGAATTTAAATCAACCTTAGACCATCGGCTCATCTTTTCCCCCGAAGCGTATCGCCCGCTGGCGGAGTCTGATCAGCGGAGGCGGGTACCCGCGAGGCGTCTTCCGAGGAATCGTCGAGCTTAAAGCGGAATGTGATCGGCCCCACATATACCGGCGCGGGTGCCTGAGATAGAGCGATAACCGCCAGTTCCGCGTTCTGTAAATCATCTCCGTAAATGTCCCAGCCCCATCCCTGCTTTGGGCCTCGGCTGTATCTCAGGAACGGCGGGTACTCAGTTCCATCGTTGAACCGAACCACAAAAGCAGGTCGCGTATCCTTGCTCGGATGCGGCGGCATGTAGTCCTGGATGAAGTCGCACTTCTGGTGCCAAGGCTCGTCAAGCAAGTACGAGACAAGGCGCTGGATGTTGAGTGTTTCTGGAACTTGCGCGGTCGCGCGGTGTGTGGTCATCGGCCCCCCTTAGAGGCTCGGGTATGGCGGAAAGCTAAGGGCAATCCGCCAGGGACCCGCGAAGTATCGCAACACTCTGGATCAGAGAGACAGCAGTCGCGTACTTCAATCTTAAGGTACCTTGCCGAGTAAGTAAAGACAAAATTGGACACTTTTGTTTTATTCCCGTGGGCCACTTTCTATCGCCTCATTCCCCGCGCCCGTTCGCGGCTCGCAGGTGCGCGGCTCCAGTTCCCAAAAGTAGGCTGGCTTTCTCCCCGGCTGCAGCAAAACCACAAGATCGGCGACCGCCAGCCACCTGTCGAGCGCGGCAAGGATGGGCGGCGCGGTGGCTGCGGTCACCATTCAACGTCTGGATTGTCGGCGTTACATTGCCCGCAGACCCTCCAGCCTCCCTCGCCCTTGCACTCGGGGCACGTCGATATCTCTCCCGGTTCGCATTCAATCGGATCATCCTCGTAATCGTCGAAGTAGCCTTCGTCGCACCCATTCCAACAGCGAACCCAACCAACGAAATCAACCTCTCCGTGAACGGGGCACACCCACGAATCCTTCGCCTTGTCGAACGTGAGGCTCATTCCCGCACCCCCGGATCGCGCTGCGGCGCAAGGGGCGCGTCGGCACTTCTCTGATTAAGTGCGTAAGCAGCCTGGAATCCAGCGTGGCTATCTAGATCAGCGGTGTTGATCCATTCCAGTTCGTAGCCGTCGGGATAATGCTCCCGGTAATGTTCGTGCTGCCATTCGCTCGGAGCAATCCCCATATCGTGGCGAGAGAACCCGGCACTACTCGATAGATGGGTAGCGAGGCAAACCCCATCCTCAGCAATGGCGTATCCAATAACGTCGCGCTCTCCCCACGGATGTCCAGCGGGCAAGCAGTACGCGTATATCTTGGGTGTGCTCATGCTCGCGCCTCCGGCGTGCGCCCGCGAAGGGCGGCGAGCCGCTTGCTCATTTGATGTTCTCCTCGGGAGTGCGTTCGGCTGCCACAACGGAAACTCGTTCGTACCAGCCAAGCGAGCTATACACGCCATCCTTATTCCCGGCCTCTCGCTGCTCGCCGCGCCAAATCATTTTGGGAATTATATAGGTGACTACATCCGCCATGATTAGCCCTTTGCTTTCTTCGTGGCCTTACGGCGGCGTTTTTTCGCCGCCTTCGACTTCGGTTTGGGCCGATAGGCGAGAACAGCATCGGCCATCTTGTCGAGTATCTCCGGTACGCGCTTCACGCTGTGAGCCTCTCGTAGGTGAGGCGTTTTCCAGCGGTCGCATCGACAAAAGATCCAAGCCGCGCGAGGGTATGGTTCTCAACGTTCCCGTCGTTCAGTCGCCAAGTAAACTCATCAACATAGCGGAACAGGTGCTTCTTGCTGGCGTGGTGGTACACCCCATGCAGGCCACGCTTGAGAACGGCCCAGACGCTTTCGATGCTGTTCGTGCTGATCGGACCACGGGTATACTCTCCAGTGGCATGGTTAACGGCATCGTGCTTGAAGAAAAGCCCGTCCAGATCAGAGAACACGATATGGGAGTCGGTGTACAGTTGCGATCCGGCTTCGACCGCTCCGTGAATGTGGCTATGGATCGCGTCGATGGTGCGGATCTCTACGACCTTGGCCCGCGTGCGTCCGCCCCGTTCGCGCATCCCCAACACGGCCAGCTTGCCGACCGATCCCCGGCCCGCGCGGAGCTTGTCCTTCTCGTGCTTGTTCCCTTCGAGTCCGCCGACAAAGCACTCGTCAATTTCGACGGTGCCCCGGAGTTTGTCCAGCGGTCCATCGGGTCCGCCGCACGCTTCCCTGAGCCGTCCAAGGATGAACCACGCGGTTTTCTGTGTAACCCCGATCTCCTTGGCGAGCTGGAGACTACTGATACCCTTCCGCGCCGTCACCAAGAGGTACATACTATACAGCCACTTATGCAGCGGCACCTTGGAGCGCTCGAAAATGGTGTTCGTTCGGATTGTGAAATCGAAATTGCAGGTCAGGCAGCGGTAGAAGCCAGCCTTGCGCGTGGCGCACGCCCCCAAGGCGCTCACACGCTCACCAGACTTACAGTCGGGGCAGACCGGCCCCTTGGGCCAGAGCCGGTCCTCCAGGTACACCCGCGCCGTCTCTTCGTCAGGGAACAGCGCGAACAATTGGAAAGTGCTGATGGTGGATTTCGACATTTAGAGACCCGCCGCCAACAGGGATTCGCGCCTACGCTTAAAATAATCGTCTTCCTCGGCAGCGGTGCGCGCCACCAGGATTCCGTTCAAGAGTTTGAGTTCCTTTCCGCACTCCAAGCAAACATACGGAAGGCGGGTACCTTCGCGACGCTTACGGAGTTTATGGGTCTCGCATTTGAATCTAACTGGCTTCTTGGGTTTGGGCGGTTCCTTAGGTCCAGCCTCGCTACTGAAATTGCCAGCCTCGCCGCCACTGATCTCTTCCAGTGCGCCAATACAATCGCTGATCGGCTGCATGTAGACGTTAACGAAGATGGGGTTTCGCCGCTTGACTTCAAGACCAATGGAGCGAACTACATCGGCCATTTGCTGATAGGTGAGCTGTGTGCAATCGAGCATGGCCATTTACTCCGTCATCAGGTCGCAGATCCCCGGCCAGATCGTGGCAACATCGGCAGGTATCTCAACTTCTTTCGTGGCGCGGCGAACCATCAGGATTTGGTTGCATCCATGGTCGCTGAGCCATCTTGTCCCGCGTTTAGACCGCTCCCTTGCTTCGCGGAGGGTGCTGAATGCGTATCGGATTGTGGTATCGGTCAGTGTGTTTTCCATGTCTCAATAGTACTTGACTACACGCATGTAGTCAAGTACAAAGCGAGGCCCCGTGCAAGATTTGTGTAGAGAAGGCGAATGTAGCCATGTATGTAATTCCCATCATTTTCCATGAGCCATCTGGCAATCTTTGTATTGTGGATAGCGCCTTGGAGTCGCCGAACCCGCAGCTTCCTAGGTGAACTATCTTTCCCTTCTGAAGCCAAACGTGATGCTCCTGTGAAACGGACCATCCGTACATGCAGCCGTACTCTCCGACGGCGATATCATCCAAATCGGGATGTGACGAAAGAACGGCACCGACGGGAATCTCGGGGCCGCTGGCTTCCGCGCTTGTCGGCGCTACTGCTGTCCACCGCTGACGCTCAAACGACAGCACCAAAGCTCCGACGAGGCATATCATTCCCGTTACAACCAGCACTATTCGCATTTAGGAGTTTTCCTTGGCTTGAGGTTTAGCAGCGGCCCACATTGGGGCGAAAACCTCATTGCAGTACTTAAGCCACGACGCTTCCCTAGTTCGCCACGGGGACATGAAGCACTGATCAAGCCCCGCCTCCGTCATAGAGAACATAAAAGCGTGAAGGCGTCGGTTTCGGATTTGCTCGCAATACGGAAGGGAGATAAAGAACATGGGCTTGTCGTAAATGCACTCTACGCGCCCCGGATCGGTGTCTCCGCATTCGATAACAAACTCAGGCGTTACGACATCGCCAAGGCATGGTCCGTAAAACCTCTCGTATTCTGCTTTGGGGTTGACTCTCTTGGCGGACGCCATAGCGACGTACTTTAACCAGAGGTGATTCAGCGATTCATTCGAGGCACCGCCCCAGGCTTTAGGAATTTCGCGGAGCACTTCCGGCGCGGGATACTCCGGGGTGGTTAGCTTAATCCGCTCCATTTTAATGAAGCCCTGGCGGATGCGTTTCGCAATCCTCCAACAGGTAGCCCATTCCTCAACACCACTCGGGCGTCCTGCGAGGAACACGCGGTCGCAGAGGAAGTTGGTCAATCGCTGGATGGATTCATGCTCTGCCTGTGAAGGATTTGTGACGCTTACCTGTTCGCCAGGTTTCTCTGCGTCCTGCGAATCGCCAGCTTTGTTAGCGTTCTGAGGTTCTAATGTCTGCTGTTCGGCCTTGTGACTAGATTCAGGTTCTAGGGGCTGCATGGTGGGATGGCTCATTATACGGCAGCTTTGGTGATTTTGAGCCGTAGGTTGTGACGAAATCTGTGAAGATTTCTGGGTATGCTCGATTGGCGGAATTGGCAGACGCGCATGATTCAGGTTCATGTTCCCGCAAGGGAGTGGAGGTTCAAGTCCTCTATCGAGCACTAGCATCTAGGCCCCTCCTGCCGCTTTGAAGCGGTCTATCTTCAGCGCCGCTTCGCGTAGGTCGCTTTCGTCGATGATGTGGTAGCGGTCGAACACCGAGCGCGTCTTGTGGCCGCTGATCAGCATGGCGATCTTCTCGGGGACGCCCGCCCGGATCATGTTCCGAACGCCAGTTCTGCGTAGGTCATGGAATAGCCGCGCTGCCCTGCCCCCGAGTTTCGCCTTCTCGCAGGCCGCTGCCCACGCTGCCTTGAAGCTCTTGATCGGCTGGCCCTCTCTGGAAAACACCCAAGGCGAGTTTGGCCACTGCTTGTCCCGCTGGCGCTTGCGCAGCCACAGCAACTCGTAGATGGCCGTGGTCATCGGGAGCGTGCGGGCTTCCCTGTTCTTCGTCTCGCCCGATTCCAGCCGAACGGTCCTGCTGGAGAAGTCCACCTGGGTCCACTGGATCGCGAGGATCTCTGAACGCCTGCAGCCCGTTTCCCTGGCGAAGATTCCAACGTCGCGAATGTCTTCCGGTAGGTGCTTTGCCAGTGCGTCGAAATCGCGCTGCTCAAAGAATCCCTTGCGGGCTTCCGATTCCTTCAGCTTGGGGATAAATGGAACCCGCGACACCTTGGCTGGCTCCGATCTGCTCCCCATGTAGAACGCCGCCCGCAGGAGGGCAAGTTCCCGGTTGATCGTTCCGTTAGCGATCCCGGTGCTCCTGCGCTTCAGGATGTAGGTGTTAACCTGGGCCGTCCCGATGCGAACAGCCAGATAGCGTCCAAAGTGCGGGCGCAAGTGATTCACCACGATCTTTGCCCAGGCCAAACTCTTGCCGTTGATCTCGTAATCCTGGAGTAAGTCGTCGAGCAGTTCATCCACGCGGACATCAGACCGGCTGATATCTTCCCCGCGTGCCACTGTCGCCAATCGCCGCTTCAGCAGCTTGCTGGCATCTTCCTTATCTTTGCTATGGCTGGACTCGCGAATCATCCGCCCGTGATCGGAGTAATAAATCCACCACGTCTTGCCACGCAGATACACGTTCCCGTGGCCCCATTGCTTTAGGCTCATGCGGGATACTCTACCGCGAGGTTCTAGCGCTTGCATCGTTCAATCCATTCTTCGATCTCTTTGGTTTGGAGGTGAATGCGCCTTCCGCAGACAATTCCGCGAAGCTCGCCGCGTTTAATTAGCTGATTCACGGCACCCGAGCTGCGACCGATCATTTGGCCAGCTTCCTTCAGATTGACGAGCAGTTTCGTGCTCGCTGGTTCCGGTCGGATTCGCTGCGCTACCTTGTCGGCCAACACGTCCAGCAAGGAATCGAGCGTTAGGGCTTGTTCTTGTTTCGGCATGCTCTAATCCGGGTACTGCCTTGCCGTCACCAGCAGGCGATATTCGTACAGCCCGCCGCTAATTCTTCGCCGCTCTACGGTATGCGGGCCATTTCGCGGCTTGCGCCAATCCCGCAGGCGGGCGGATATGCTGCTCTCCGGGTCGCCGGTTTGCTGCGATATCTCGCGTAGGGATCGCCAGCGCCCGTCGCGCATTAGCTCCCAGACGCGCTTTAGCTGCGCCCCAAGGCGTTCGTTATCGAGGGTTGCGTCTATGGTCGATCCGTCGAATTGCAGCGCTTCCTGGGTCATGCCGGTTGCCTAGATCCTTTTAGCCGCTCGAACGCCAGCCATCATCGCAGCGTCCGGGGATGGTGCTCCGTGCTCCGCAATCGCTCCGAAGATTGGATGGGCGCAATGGAAAAGGCGTTCTACGCGCTCGCGATTCTCGCTGGAGCCATAGCCAGCGAAGTATCCGATGTTCGCGCGTTCGATCTTCTCGGCTTCGTGTCGATCTGCTCCGAAGGACATGCAGTGCTTTACGCATTCCTCGAAGTAGCGATCCGCCTCGGATTGATCGGTGATCTCTAGGGTCGGCTTGTACTTGTCTCCGATGGTAATGTTCTTTTCCATGTATCCTCGCTCAACACCGCGCTCTCATCGAGAGCGAAGTGCTGAACGCGCCCTTGCGGGCGGCTCAGTGGTGCTGGCGTGCCGGTTCTGACCCGGCTGGAGATTTCAGTAGCGCAGATGGGCTGCGATTCTTTCGTGGCAGCCAGTCAGCTCCGCTACTACATGCCCCGCACGCTGTTGGCGTGTCACCATCCACGCCGACGCCAGAAAGGGTTACGCTACCGGCGTGCCTCCCTCGCTAGGCGCAGGTTTGAGCGTGGCGTCCATCTCCTGGATCGCCGTATCGAGTTCGTTCACCTTGCTGGTGAACCCGTCGATGGCGACCTGAACTGACGGGTCGTCGCCCTTCGGTAGCTGTGCGAGGAACGCAGTGAAATCGGTCCTGAACTGGCCGAAGTCAGTAGCGAACTTAGTGAACGCGGTTGATAGTCCTGAAACGTCTGTCATGAGTGTGTTTTGGTTCCTTTCGATTGTGAGCAGTCTGTCTACAAGCTTGCGTGCGGCGGCTCCGAGATCCAGCCGGAGCTGGTACATTTCTCGCCTGATCGCCGCATTGGTAATCAAAATCATTTTGCGTCCGCCTTGCATCCGTGCCCCGGCTTGCACCACTGGTAGATCCCGTCGTAATACGCGTGGACGCGTACGTACTTAGCCCAGCGCCACTGGCGACAGCATCTCGTAAACCTGCGAGCGCGCGGGTTGCAACGAATCCACACGTTACCCTTCGGGCCGAGTATCGAGAAGCGTGTCGCGGGCTGAAACTTGGCGCGAAATAGGTGGACGTTGCTCATCGTTCTACGCTCCATGGCTCAACCTCGAACTTGGCCAGGAATGAACCGAACGAATCGGCCCACATAATGTTGAGCTTGTCGCGCTTGCACCCCTCGAAGTACTCCACCTGATCCTTTGAGAGTTCCTTGCCGGGGCGCTTCAGTTCGAGCTTGAAATAGCGTGAAGCCTTGAAGCAGTTCCAATCGGACCATCCACGCTTTCCAATTCGGATAGTGCGCCCATCCTTCGTCTTGAACAGGCCGCTCTGGACGCGCTCGCAACGCCAGCCATTCGTGCGGAGCCAATCAATCACGACCTCTGTGACCTGGGCTTCCGTTAAATCCGGCAGCTTCGCTATGCGCTTCGGGAGTGCGCCTCGGGCGGTCATCGGTTGAACCCTCCACGGTGGCAATCGCACCATTTACCGGTACGAACCTCGGAAACCGGGATCGTCTTTACGGTCAGTCCCGCCTTGATCCATCGGGATACTTCCTTGGCGTTGTCCTTTGCGAACTCGGGACTAACGACGGCGCATGCCTTAAGGTGCCCGCATGTTGGGCAGAGCGCTACCAACGATGGAGTCGCGGCCCGTTGCTCTTCGGTGAGGTTTTCCATCATTCCCCTTCCGCCTCCGCGCGCCCGCGCCACTGGAGTTGCGGTTCCATCAGGTGCGCAAGCTCGGCTTGCTCGGCTCCCTCAAAGGTTTCCGCGATCGTCGCGGCGATCCGGTCCACTAACTCCGTGCGCCGTCGCCCAGCGCAGGCGTACTCTTTCGCTGGTAGGCGCAGCGAGTCCTGCGATTCCATGCTCAGGATGGCGTGCGCCGTGATATAGCTCAACCTTTCGAGGGTTTGTTTGGTCATCGCGCGAACCTCCCGATAAGCGCGGCCAGCGATAGCCACGCCACGATGAAAGCGACCAGCTTCGCCCAGGTGCGATCCCGCTTGGCGCGATCCAGCTTCGCCTTGAAGTAATCGCGCTCTCCTGCCATCGCCTTATACAGGTTCACAGCCTCGTCCCGCGCTTCCTCGGCGATCACGGCGCGAAACGCCTGCTTCTCGTATTCCTTCGTCATCGACTCAAGCGCCTCGTTAAGGAGCGCCACTTCGTTAACGGGAGGGCACTCCGCAAGGTCATCCGTCGTGCTCGGGAACCCGCAGGCGGCGGCGAGGCGATCCAAACCGGCGGCGCTCATGGATGCGGCGGGCGAGGCGAGCATCTCCGCTTCGACCAAGCGAAGCTCGCGTGCGATGCGCTTTAGGTCGGCGCGGGATGGCGTGGGGATCGTGCTCATAATTAGCTCGCTATGGACTGCGGCCCAGCAGCTTTCTTGACGCGCGGCTTGCCAGCATCGCTGCGAGTAGCGCGAGACTTAGGCACGGGAACGGATAGTTCCTGTACCAGCTTCACGATCATCTTCTCGGTGTCCGTGAGTGCGCTAACGGCATCCACGATGGCTGACGGCGTGCCGTCACGGAATGCGTCCAGGGCGTTAACGATTCTGTCTTTATTCGGCTTCTGTTCTTCTGTCATGGTTTCACTCCCAAGGCTTTGATTTCGTCTAGCAATACTCTCAGCGGATCGGACGCGAGCGTCAGCACGTCATCGATGGATTCGCAGCCATTCGCGCCGAGTACTTCCTTGAAACGATCACCGTGCGCCCACTGCGCCAGCTCCAGTTCGGAGCGCAGGCCGTGCGCCTGTTTGATGCGGTTTAGTTCCGCACCCAGGACGGTCCAAATAGAACGCGCGTGCGCTTCGGTAGCGATCTCGTTCGCGTGCTCGTAGCCCTTCGCTCGCAGCGTGGCCTTGTAGATGTCATCAGTGCCGGTGAACGAACGAAGTTCGTCCTTCAGTTTCCGCCATTCCTTGAGCTTCTCCAGCCGGATGATGCCATGCGCCCCGGACTTGCCCGCGTTGGCTTTCTCTTCGGACGCCACTTCCTTGAGCACGGCGTCGGCTTCCGCAACCTTCGCAGCGCTCCGCATCTCGATGGTCCTGATGGCGGGCGGCTGATCCAGCGTGTCGGAAAGTTCGCGGATTACCTCGGGGCTGGTCGCTGGCGGCTCGATAGCTTTCGGCGCATCGGGGTTGATCCCCTTCGATGCGAGATACTCGCGCTGCGCTTCCTTGCTACCGCGCTCTTCGTTTCCGACCTCTTCCTCGGTAACGACCCCATTGATGGAAAAACTGCGCTTTAGCGCGAGGACTTCAGCAACCTTGCTGATCATCGCCGATGGGTACTGCGTCCAGACCGGGGAATTTTTCTTGTACTCGTTGAAGAACGCCTCGCACGTCGTGGGGTGGTTTCGATCCTTCCGCCATACGCGGCACACGGCCTTAATCGGAATGTTTCTTTCGTCGCGCTCTACCGTGGTTTCCATCCCGTCGAACTGGGGATGCTCATTGGCGACGCGCAGGTATCCGTCACGCGCGGCCATGATGATTCCCTTTTCAGGGACGTAGTAAACCTCTTTCAGGAAGGGGTTTAGCCCGGTTGACTTGCAAACCTCGATGAACATGCGGAACTGCGCATCGGTCGCCCCCTTGCAAACGGTGGCCTTGATCGTATCGAGGAGTTGCTGATTCTCCCACTGACTCGTTGCAATCGCGCGGTCGTTGGGAATTGGGACTATTGCCGTACTCATGGGACGCTCCAGAATGTTTCGGATCTATTCACGGCTCCCAACTTGTGGCCAACTCTCCCCCGAGATTGACGCGCTTGCCGAGAGCCGCTAATGCATCTCTGCCCACTCGAAATAAAGCGGGACGCTGGCAGATGCGCCCCGCTCTTGCGCCAGTTGACCGCTAGCGCTGCTCCTCCGTCACCTTCGCCTGATACATTTCGTGCATCGCTCATCAGCCCACTCGACCATTCCGCCGTGATAGGCGTCGCCTTGCCATTCGCGCGAGTACTCCGTGATCGATTCGCCGCCTTCCTCGCCGCACCATGGGCACGACCAAGCGACAGCACCAAGGCTCACCAGTTCATCTTCGAGCGCGTTGAGCGTCTGCCCTTCTTCCTGCGATTCGTAGCGGCCTACTGCCTCGAATCCGCCCTTATATGCATCGTTTGGTAGATCGCCGTCAGTGAACTTCCCGATGCTCCACCAGCCGTCTGGCGATACCTGAACCTGCCATTCGCTATCCGGCGAAGTAAACTCAATCTCTCCGAGCGGATTAACGTCGCGCTTCCAATCGCGGGAGCGAAAGAACACCTCGATACTCGGGATGCTCAATGCCGCGAGCGTTGCGTTCGTCACCGCGCGCCCCCCTTGAGGGAGAGAATCTCGCTAGGCCGCAAATCGAAGCTCTGCGGCTCAATCGCGGCAAGCTGGGCGCGTTCACGTTCGCGGCGGCGCATCTCGGCTTTCACCATCGGGATAAGGATGCGGATTCTAGCGTCGTCCCTTTCACGCCCTTGTGGGAAATACAATCGAGCGGAATGATAAATCTTAAGGAACGATTCCTCGGCTTCTGCTGCTCCAGGCAGGCTGAGTGCTCTGTCATAGTGGAGGCCACTGACGCCTTTACCCCGCAGGGCATGATCCGCCGTGGGAATACCAATAAAGCAGCAACACGAAAGATAATCCAGTATCCCCGCGCGCGCGTGGGACAACAGCCAAGCGAGCCGCTCGTCGGTATAGTGCGCCCGCATAAAGCTGCGGATGTGGTTCTTTCGCTCGCGATGGTGTTGCTGCAGCGTCATAACCCCTCCATCCACATAACCCGCGCGATCTTCGCCCTGCGCCTGCGCTCGCGTGGCAGCGAACGCGCCCATTCGATCAGGCGAACGAGATCGTCGGTTAGCGCGAGCGCGAAGCAGGTTGCGGCAAGGTAGAACCAGTACATTTAATGTGCCCCCAAAGCGTCCATTATTTCCTTGGACGGAATGCGTATCTCGCGATTGTCGGCCTTCACGACTAACTCGGATGTCTTCGTGTCCCACCCGACTGCGAAGATGCTCTTGTTGTCTTCGCTATGAAACGAAACGAATAGAGGATTAGGCTCAGGGATCGAGTTAATCGTTAGGTTGCTACCTTTCAAGCCAAACTCCTCCTGTCCGAACACTCGGAACGCGGGCAGCAAGCCAAGCAAGGCAGCGATCAATCCACGGCGCTTCATCCCCGTCTCCTTCCAATCGCGATCAGCCCTATTGCTGCGAGCGCCCAGGTCGCGGGCTCAGGCACCGCCACGGGCTCCGCAGGCATAACCGGCACGATAGGCGTCTCAGGTGGCAGCACGGGCGCAGAAGCGCAGTTGCCACGAGGAGCGCCGTCGTAGAGATGCGCGATCACGACGCCGCCAGCTACGTACACCTCGTTGCGAGTACACACGTTAAAGTCAATTGCGACCCAGTCCTGCGGGTCAACGAACCACTCGCCAGCGATGGTTACGGGCTCAAGGCGCGAGCAGGCGGAACTCGTGTAATTTTCCCCAGGCAGCGGCAACAGGCAGGGCGTTGCGAACGCGAGCGGGGCAAGCAGGAGCATGATGAAATGCTTCACGCGGCCTCCGCGCGTTTCGTGTGCGCCCATGGCTTCGCAGGCTCCATCGGTCCAGTCTCGATTTGATATACGCGCTGGTGGGTTATTCCGAGTAGCTTCGCTATAAAGCTACCGGGTATGTCCATTGATCTCCAAAGCTTTACTAGCCTGCGCCTCTCTGCGTTATCAGGCGCTGGCCACAGAGCCGATACCTCTTGTTTGAATGCCCCATCCACCAAGGCTTTGCCTCGCAGTCCGGTTGAATACCTGTGACGCAAAGAAAGTTCGTTAACGCCGGTACGATTTGATAGTTCGCGAAATGAAAATAGACCACCCTCGAACGCAATCAACTTCCTGGAGGAGCGAGGGCGAGTATTGTTTCGCTGTTCGGTTGCCGTGGCCCAGCGACAGTTACTTGGGCGATAGCCGGAATTGTTATCGGGGAAGCGGTCTATGGAATGCTTCGGGGACGGCTTAGGTCCCATGTCGCGAGCAAAAGCAGCGAATGATTTACGCCAGCGCTTGCAGACGGTGATCCCGCGCCCTCCGTACAGCGGGTAACGGGGATTCTTGGGGTTGTAGCACCGCTGAATCATATTGCTCCAGGCTTGATATACAGAACTCCCATACTGGCCGTGGTGTTCGGTACGCTTCCTCATGCAGCGCGCCTCCGTGCGTGAAGCTCTTCGCTCACCACCCGCCATATGTCGAGGGCTGAGACGCCGTACTGGGCGGCGATGCTGCGATAGTGCCTACCATTGCGTGCGGCGGCGATGATGTTTTCCCGGTGCGTGTCCAGAATGAACGTGCAGGGGCGACCGCAACTCGCATTTGGCCCAGGATCAGGAGGTTGCGGGTCGGTGCTATCGACACGCGCAGGCATCTGCAATAGCCTGTGATTGGCGGTTCGATTCTCGGAGGGTTGAGCCGACCGACGCGGAGCGGGATTCTGATTCTTAGCGGAACTCCCGCCCGCGATTTGATCTTTGATAACGCGCCGCATAAATCAGGAGGGCTTGCCCTTCCTCGCGGCCAATTTCTTCAGCGCCAGTTCCAGCCCGTCGGCGCATATTGCCTGAGCCGACGTTTCGTTTTCCGTGGCCGCGATCTTCACTCGCTTCCACAGAGCTTTGGGCACCGTGACTGTCGTAGTCAGCATGCCACCGTTCTGCGCCTTTTGATCTGCTTGTGATAATGTGCTCATTGGATCACAGGAAGATTATGCGGCCACCGTGCTACCAGTGTCAAGCAATACCTTACTACTGGTAGCCCCGTGAGCAGCATACAAGAGGCCCTAAGTGACTGATGGCAACGCAGAAAACTTACAAAAAAATAATTTAAGATCAAAGGTCTCGGTGAAGGTCTATGAGGACACGCGGGACCTCATGGAGCGCTACAAAATGCGCTTCAAGTCTTCCGAGCGCCCAGACTACGCCGACATCGTAGAGCCAGCCGTGACCGACTACCTGGCGAAGCGGGGCACAACCGAGAAGCCAAGGGTTCTGCCCATCCGCGACCAGGCGCACGATGCCGACCTCAGAAAAATCCTCTCATTCTTTGAGGAAGCTACCGGCCCGCATGCAAGCGCAGGCGACAGCACTATTGCGAGGCTGATCCTGGATCGCCTAGGGATCGATGTCGGCGCTAAAAAGAAAAAAAGCGCGAAATAGTCTGAAACAGGCATTGCTACGGTACTAGCGCGGTGATATAGTACCCACCGATGGCAACTCCCAGTACCGTTCGTTCGGTTGACACTGTGCGTCAGACCGACCTAGAAACGCTGCACAGATTAGAGGTTGCTGCTGTATCCCTTCGTCAGAATATCGAGCGTAGGCTGGCAAACGGAGCGCGCGTCGAGAGCGGCCCGTTACATTTCGAGGGGCGTAAAAATACCTCAAACTTCATGTCCCATTCGTCGGCTTAATTCCGCAGATATATCTACAGGAGGAAAATATGGACTTTATTGCTATGCTCGCCGAGCTGCGAGCCGAGCGCGAACGCTTGATTGCCGCGATAGAAGCGCTAATGCGCCTGCAAAGCGGCCAGCGCAAGCGGGGACGGCCCAGGAAGGCGCGCTAGGGTTTCTCGCCTCATGCGGGCTCCTGGGGTGGCGCGGGCTGTTTGCGATGATGTACGGCGAGGTACCAGGCGTGCAGCCATAGCGGGGTAGCCCCTGCAAGTATGCCTACGCGCGTCCAGCGTTCAGATGGTTCTGGCAGCAGCAGAGAAACGATTGCGAAGAAAAACAACCCGCTCCCGGCCACCGCCCATTTAGGCTCCCACAATCTCACGTTCATATTTTCTCCTCCCTGTGCCGTCGGGCGCGCGGTCACGATTGCGCCCCGCAGTTGTGGCCGCTTCGCGGCGGGTCGGGCCTGGGCATCCAATGTGTCGCACAGTCCCACATGCCGCGCAGATTATCCCAAACCTTCCGGTGATCGTTCCAGAAGCAATCAGTTTCCCGCCACTGCTCGACACCGTCAGGGCTACTTAGCCAGAGATCGATGCGGGTTCCGTCCTTCGGTGCTGTGTGGATTGGTTGCCATTCCATAACTCTCGGAGCCTCGCACGTGTGATTTCTTCTAGTCGCCATCGACTTGGTCATCTTGTTGCATGGGCAGCGGTCAAACAACTGGGCATCTTTGAGGGCCATCTGATATCGTTTCCGATATCGTGGTGATTCGGCCTCCGCCTGTGTAATATACCCCGCCTTCACCGCTAGGTCTATCCGTATAGATCCGCCGTTTGGATTCTTGATGAATGGAGTTTCGCGCGAATCGTGGCGGAACTTAAAAGTCTTCGGCTTCAGGTCCTGAATGAATTTCAGCAGTGCTGGATCGGCGCGAAACCATTCAGTGCGGCCAATGCGAAGAGCTACCCACCGTTGCTGATAAGCGCGTTCGAGATCCACTCCTCCCTTAACGGTACCGAGGCATTTAATAACAAAATCGCCCTTGTACTCCGCTTGTATCTGGCTGCGATGCGCACGCAAGCGAATGACTAAATCGCGTGTGCTCCCAATTTTCACCAACTTACGGAGCGGATCGTGTAAGAAGTAAACTATGCTTCGGCCTTTGGCTTTCTTCGTGGCTTGTTCCAGTACGGGCTGTGGCACTTGGGGCACTGCTTCGGCAGTTTCGATAGATCGCGCCTGATCCACGGATGCAGGCACCGCAGGCACTTCAATTGAAACTTGGGCATCGATTCCTCTCATCACAGGACACTCCTAAGATAGTTTCTAGCGGCAATTTGAACAGCGTCCTGAAGCGGCGCGCTACTCAGTGCTTGCTCGGCATCCTTGGCCGCATCGTACAGTTGCGAGATCCTAGTTTCATGGCTCTTAATCGTGGTTACCAAGAATACATCGGGCTCTCCGGGTTGAGGTGACCAGCCGCACTGCCTTGCGGCATCATAAAGCCTGCCGTTCGCTTGATCGCGTTCGCGTTCTGCCGCGCGTTGGGCGCTGACGGCTAAATCCCTGCAGCCCGCCATGGTCCGTGCGAAAGCGCGCTGTGCCTGAATCTCCATACGCAGGCAATCTATGCAGGTCACATCGTGGATCGAAAACGTAGCACCACTGGCAACATAAATCCCACAAATGGACAAAAGTCCTAAGCTCGGATGATCCGGGGATTCAGTTTGTGATCCGTCGCGGAGGTGAACGGTTTCGCCGCTGGGCAAAGATCCAAAGGGAGCGGGCATTAGTCAAGCCTCGGTAGATTACAGCAAGTCGGATAACGAAGGCAATTTCGCGGACCAGAAGAATGATGGCAAGGGCACGGGCATGGTTGATCCGGTTGATCGGCGAGCATATTGAAAAAGCGCGCTATCTCGTGCGAAGCGCCGTCCAACGCGCGGCATGCCATGTCCGTGCGGTCGTCGTGTTGCTCGTAGTACGCCCATCGTCGCTCCGCGATGATCTCAAGGCAGCGGCGCACGGTGTCATATTCGAGCTGTTTATCTCGATATTGCTGTTCTGGTGTTTTACTCATACGTTATATATCCACCCGCCCCGCGAGTTCTTTCTCCAGTCTTCTGGTGGCATCTTGATAGGCCATGTCAATCGAAATCCTAGCGGTTGATCCGTTTGGGTTGGAATGGACCGCGACCTCATGAATGAAGGAGAGGATAATGCGCGTGGCGGTGTAAATGCCAATCCAAGAACTAGTCATGATTCATGCGCTCGAGCCAGCCTTACGATCCCTTCGCTTGCAAGCTGCGCGCTCTGTTGAGTTCCAGATCCATTGCGAACATCCATTTCTACTTTGCCCAACAAATACGCGATAGCATGGGCTCGCGTGCAGAATCGAACGTGAGCGTGTGGTTCAGTGGTTCTGTCGGTTATGATAACCGGGCAATCCGTCTCGTGGCAGTTGCCGTGTTCACACATGTAAGTCATATCTTTCCAGCCTCCATTTTTAGCTGTGCGAGCAGTTGAACCGCTCGGTTAAGCGCCCATTTCGCAGCTTTGCGATCGGGCAGGTTGATATCCGTGAGCCCGTACAGAAATTTGGACAGGCTCACAATTTGGTTGTACTCCCCATCGGGCACTTGCTTAGTAACGCCTTCTAGTTCTACGCGTACCATGAGCAGTACAGGCTCCTTCCGTCCCACTTATTGCCACATCCAAACTCAAAACAAACGCTATCCCCTTCCGCCTTGTGCATCTTCGGCTCGACCGGGATCGTCTTCATCAGGTGCCCGGTCGTGTCGTTATAGTCCCTCACTTCGCGGGTAAGAATCTGGCGAACCGGCAACGCGGGGCGAACATGCGCGCTCATCGGCGCAAAGCCCTCTGATGGGACTTCCTCGGACGCGATCGGTTGCAGCCACACGTAATTCTTAGTCGTCTTCACAATCTGGTACATGTCCACGTTGGTCTGATCGTAGCCCCAAGAATTGGTGATAATGTCGCCCACTTTCAGCGTGTGCGGCTTGGATCGGTCCGCCCTGCGTTGGGCCAGCATCGCCTGATGCGATTCTAGACCGGCGAAGAAATCGGCGACCTGCTTGTCGCGCGCTTCCGCCGTCCGATAGCTGTAGTAAAACGCGCTCTTGCGCGCCGTGCCAACATAGGCGCACGCACTGAATACCGGAACGCCCTTAGCGTTCACCTTGTCCTCGACATAGCAGACGCCTAAGTCATGCTCGATCTTGCGGGAATCTTTGGGAACGAAGCGCATCGCTACGCGCTGTTCCGATTCGCTCGCCCGAGGTGTAATCTGTGTGGTAGACATTGGAAGCTCCTTTTTAGCTTTCACTGTTAGGGAGCGCATCAGGTTCCAGCCTTTTGCGTTCCCGCTTACAACTCCATACTATATGAGCATGGACATATAGTCAAGCTAATTTTCAAGCTATTTTGCGCCCCTCGCTCCCGGCGAAGGCGAACGCACCTTAGGCTTTCTTGCGCGGGCCACGTTTGCGACCCTTGCGCCAGCCGCCCTTGGGACCGCCAGCGGCGACGCTCGCGGCTTTCTTGGCGCGAACGCGGCGATAGTATTCGGCGGCTAGGGCTTTGTCGCACAGGGCTTGCGCCACAATACTCGCGCACGCCGGGTCTCCGCAGTGTGGGCAACCGGGAATTAAAAGCTCTTCTCCTATTGCAGTGAATTTAGGGCAGCGGCAAACCTGTTCTATGCCGCCCAGCGAGCGTGGCGCGATCCCGATTACGTGATTACAGCCATGCGTGGTGTGTTGAATATCGAGATGCCCACACTGGCAAAGCGCTTCCATTTTTAGCGGCTCCTCCGCTTGCCGATCCGATGCCAGATCTCTAGATATTGCGCACTGGTGGCTCCGCATCCGGGCTTGTAGGGATTCAGCTCGCGCATTGCCGCCGACAGGGTGTCGAAATCCTCGCCGCTATAGCGCGCGCCTTCTGTGACCACTCGGGTAAACCAGGCAGGAACATCGACTCCCTGGCGATCATATTCGGCTAGGATCGCGTTCGCATCGACGATAACGTAGCCTTGATAGTCGAGATCATGAGTGATGATCGAATAATTGCAGCGTGCGGTCTGTAGTGTGGTTTCCATGGTGATCTCCTATGCGTTTCCGAACTCTGCTTCCCAAGCGGCGTCCCATCGATCAGAAGCCTCGCTAAGCGCCTTATTGTCTGCTTCAGTGGCTGGTCGGCCCAAGCCGAGTAGACCGAGGCTATTCAGGTAAGCTGCCCGCGCTTCCACTTTCTCTCGTGTGTTGTTTGTCATGGTGATCTCCTTATTCCCAAACATTTGCGCCCGCCTCGACGACGTTGCCGTTTTCGAGGATATAGCTCTCGACTGCGGGCAAGCTATCGAAGCTCTTCTCGATCTGATTGCTCCAGGGGTTATGCAGTAGGAACACCCCATTGAACACCCGGATATCGCGGCAAGTTAGGCGCTTACCTTCGAGCGCTCCCTGCCACACCGGATAGATGCGCTCGCCGACGAAACCATCGGAGTTCCCGAACACCCAACCGGCCTTTACGATTGCTGCTTTGTTGTTTGCCATGACCAATAGTCGCATGAATGATATATCAATGTCAATAGATATATCAATAATTATTTAAAGTGCGTGATTGACACAGCGAACGAAAGGCGATAAGGTACCAGAGAAGGTACCAGCGGATGTGGGCGGATTCAGCCCCGCCCCTCCGCACATTCGGCTGAAAATGGCGAGCGAGCCACAATCCGCAACCCCGCAAACGATCCCCGAAGTGCTGGCGAGTGTGGAAGCGCGGCAATTTTGGGAGCGCGTGTATATCGCCTGCGTTACCAACGGATGGACCGGAGACTACGGCAAAGAGTCGGCTGACGCGGCGTTAACGCAGTGGCGGGAGCGATTCGGGAAGGCGGGCGAATGACGATCCACATTCCAGTGTGGCTGCTCTGGGCGCTCGGCATCCCAATCGGATTAGTTGTTCTGTTTGTGATATTTGCGGTTATCTTCTCGTTCCTGCAAGAGCGCGCATTCGCTCACTGGTGGCTAAATCGATGACAGACGCGCCTCGCGTTCGCACAATCGTAGAGAACGGCGAAGTCAAACAATCTAAGCGTCTTAAGCAAATCATCCAGCAAGTCACAGCGGCTCGAGCCCAGCTCGATAGCCGACTCACCCCAAAACAGCACGAAGCAGCGTCAATCCTAGTCCCATGTTCAGGATGCTCGAGCCCGACTCGAGCGCAGATTCTCGTTGAGTGGCGAAGCAAGCCTCGAGCGAATCAGACATCGACGCTCCATCTGCGGCTTTGCCCCAAGTGCAACACGGAGGCGTTAAACGCCCAAAGATTAAGTCCTGAGTTCTCGAGCGACGCCCACGCGACCTCGAGCAGCGCTCAGGCTCGGCTGGCGGGCCGACCCCAAACCAATCCCCGCGAGACTACGCGAGACCTGGCGATTACGACCGAACGCCGGGGAGCGAGCCAATCGGACACCATGCCTCGCCCGCGCTGAACTTGCTTTCCAGCGCTGATAACGAGTCGGGACGCGTCAACCGAAGGCTTTAGCGAAGCTTTGCCCGCTTGAAACCTTAAGGGGGGAAAGGGGGGATTAGGAAGCGTGAACAAAACTTCCTGCGAAGCTCGAGCGCAAATCTCACAACAAGCGATCCGGCATCGCGCTCATCCCCCTCTTGACCGCTACCCCGCTTTCGCGCTAACCTCCCACTGATGCCGCAACTCGCGACCCTTGAGCATGAAGCGTTCGCAAGGGCTATCGTCGCCGGTTGTTCCCTAACTGAAGCTGCCAAACGCGCTGGTCATCACAAAGGCGCTCCAAACTTCGGCTCCCGCCTCATGGAGCAGCCGCAAATAGCCCAAAGAATCATAGAATTACAGGCGATCGAACAAAATCAACTCAACGGCCCGCGTAATTCCAGCGAAACCCGCGTTCCATCCCAAGCGCTTGAAACTTACACCGATAAAGCTTGGATCGTAACGGAACTCGTATCAATCGAACGACTTGCGCGTAAACTCAAGGATGTGAGCGGAATGCACGCCTGCGTAAAAACGCTCGCGCAGATAGGAGGGCACCTAACACCACCCGCAGGTGGTGGCACTCTCCGCGATCCCGCTACGTTAGCGCTGCTCGGCGTGAAAGAAGTTCACACTATGCTCTCGCAATTCATTGGATCTATTCCACGTAGCGACAAGCGTAAGCTGCTCACCGAAGCTCCCGAGCTTGCCGAGCTGGTCGGCGATGTCGAGGACGAGGATGATCCCGTAGCGCCTGCCGACGAACGTACACCTGAGCCAGGTGTATAGCAGATTGGCGTGGCTTTGCCCTGCAAAGTAGACAGCACTGCCCGCAACTGTTGCAAACAAACGTTTGAGCTAGTTGCATAATGACTATTATCGGAAGTAATTCTGCGGCACTGCACTTGCTTAGGCTCACACGTTCTCGACGCGTCCTGCGTCGTTCTAGCGCCAGCGCGAGCCATCCCACGGGGTGACGGGGGGATCGCGAGAGGGGTATGTGCCCAAATCCTGGTTTCGTTCCGCGTTCAAAGGCCGGTCTTTCCAGCACATTGGGATCCTAAGCTTAGAATTCCACGTGGACAAGTTGTCGCGGCCGCTTCTATAGTGTCACCTAAATACTAGTGACTCCAGCGTAACTGGACTGGCCACAGTTAGGCCGCAAATGTAATCACACTGGCTCACCT